>Ga0207990_1000195_pt1 | contig 35449 bp, 39 predicted proteins | sample ETNtaG_8_FD_185780 | JGI IMG/M metagenome (GOLD analysis project Ga0207990, IMG submission 185780) | Marine microbial and viral communities from oxygen minimum zone, Eastern Pacific Ocean - ETNP201406SV75 (SPAdes) (version 2) | ecosystem: Environmental > Aquatic > Marine > Oceanic ...
TCTACATCAGGTCCTTGAAATTCGCTGCGCCCCTGAAGCAGCAAGTCACTTTCCTGGCTGATGCCGTCCACAAGAACTTTTATTTTCCGGGAAATGTAATTATTGTTCCTCAGGCTGCTGACTTTTTGCTGTGCTTCCATCAAGCGCTTACGGCGTTCATGTTTGAGTGCGTTTTGAATAGGGTCGCCCCATTTTGCAGAGCGGATATTATCTTCATGTGAGTATGAAAAAACACCTACATGCTGAAAATGCCCTGCAGATACAAATTCAAGCAGTTCCTCGAAATTCTCTTCTGTTTCGGTGGGAAATCCTACAATAAAAGTAGTTCGCCAGGCTGCGCCCGGAAGAGATGCTTTAACTTCAGCCATTTTATTTTCAATTTGCCGACGATTTATTTTGCGGTTCATTGCTTTCAAAACATCATCGTTGATGTGTTGAAAAGGCATATCAAGGTAACGGCAAAATCTTTTGTCTGCTGCAATGACTTCCAGTGTTTCTGCAGTGAAGGTGTTAGGATAACAATAAAAGAGTCTGATCCAGAAATCGCCCTCGAGATTACTGATACTTTTTAAGAGAGTTGCCAGACCGGTGCTGTTCCTAAAATCCTTCGCATAAGACGAGGTGTCTTGTGAAATCAAATTGATTTCTTTAACGCCTTTTTCAGTAAGATTGCGGATTTCAGTTACAATGGAATTTACTGTACGACTGCTGAAATTGCCTCTCAATGCAGGTATGTTACAGAATGAACACATGTTGGAACAACCCTCTGCCACTTTCAGATAGGCATAATGTTGAGGCGTTGTTTGAACTCTCGCCTGTTCTTCAAACTGCTTGTAATGGGGTTTTTGCTGAAGATTTAATTGTGACTGTCCGGAACCTCCGTACATCGTATGTACGAGCTCCGGAATCTGTTCAAATCCGTTTGAACCAAGTAAACCATCAAGCTCCGGAATCTGTTTCGCAAGGCTGTCCTGATAACGCTGAGTCAAACAACCTGTTGCGACCAGTTTTTCGCAGTTTCCTTTGCTTTTGAAATCACTGAGATCAAGAATCCTGTTGATGGATTCCTCGCTAGCTTCTGTCAAAAACGCACAGGTATTGACAATGATTACTTCTGCTACTTCCGGTTTCAGTGTCAACTCATAGCCGTGAGTTTGCAGACTGGCCAGCATGATTTCAGAATCAACACGGTTTTTAGCACAACCCAACGTCTCCAGATAAATTCGCTTCTTTTCTTGAGTAGGCGAGATTGCGACAGCATTGGAGGGCATTAGCAGTAATTTGAAAGAAGGATGATTGGTAGGAAAAAAGGCTCCTTTGAATAAGAAGCCTTTAGCAGGAAGGGGGGTATTAGATTATTTCAGTCAGTTTTTTTTCTGAAGCCGATTCTTCAGGGACAGCTTGTTCGGCTGCAGGCTCTGTTTCATTTTGTGCAGGTGCAGTTTCTGCCTTTGTCTCTGCTTTTACGTCTTCAGAAGCAACTTCGGCTTCAGCCGGAACTTCCTCAGCCTTAATTTCGGCAGTCTCAGCAGTTTCTTCAGCAACTTCTTTTTGTGCTGGAGCGGCGTCTATTTCAGTTTTTTCTTTTGTCTCTTCAACTTTTGCCGCACTTTGCTCCGGTCCACTTACAGCTTTTTCGGGCGAAGTTTCTGATTCAGTTTTTTCCGGAGATGCTTCAGTCTGAACTTCTTCACTGACCTCTTTCAGCACCGTACTGTCTTTTTTCTTCGGTTGTTTCTTTTTTGAGGATTTGGATTTCAACGAACTTAACTGATCTGCTTCACTGCCGAGCAGCTGCACAATCGCCATTTCAGAGTTATCACCAAGCCTGTTTTTTCCTAATTTAATAATCCTGCAATAACCACCTTGACGATCCTTGTAACGTTCTGCCAAATCTTCGAAGAGTTGTGACATTGCTTCTTTGCTTTTCACAAAACGCAATGCCTGACGCCGTGCATGTAGATCACCCTGTTTGCCCCAGCTTATCATTTTTTCAAGCGGTTTGCGGACTTCTTTCGCTCTCGCCAATGTACATGTTACTTGGCCGTTTTCCAGAATAGAAGTGACCATGTTACGCATCATGGCACGGCGATGCGCCGTAGTTACTCCTAAACGGTTTCCTGCTTTTAAATGTCGCATCTTATATTTATTTCCTAATTATTTGTCGTGAGGATTATTCATTGGATCAAAATTATCCAAGGAAGTGCCCAGCGACAATCCCATATCTGTCAAGATTACTTTAATTTCATTCAGGGACTTCCGACCAAAGTTTTTAGTTTTGAGCATTTCCTGTTCACTCTTCTGGACAAGGTCACCAATGGTTTCTATTTTAGCGTTCTGCAGGCAGTTGATGGAACGTACTGACAACTCAAGCTCACTTACACTGCGGTATAAGTTTTCATTCAAAGGTTCGTCTTCTACTTCAACTTCAGGTTCGTCTTTAATTCTGCTTTCATCAAAGTTAATAAACAGGTCCATGTGCTCTTTAATGATTTTTGCCGCATAGGCTAAACTGTCGGTCGGTTTTACTGAACCATTAGTCCACAATTCAAAATTCAAACGATCGTAGTCAGTCTTTTTATCAACGCGTGAGTTCTCAATTTCATAGTTGATCCGGGTAACAGGCGAATGATTTGAATCTAGATAGATTGTTCCTACCGATAATTCTTCCTGCTGATTCTCTTCTGAAGTTACATAACCTTTGCTGAAGCGGGAATACATCGTCATGCTGACAGTCGCACCTTTTTGTAAAGTTGCTAATATCAGATCAGGGTTCAAAATTTCTGCTTTCCCAAAAGTTGAAATGTCACCTGCTTTTATAACGCAGGGCCCTTCTCCGATGAGTTCAAGTTCAACAACTTCATCAACAAATTGCTCAATTTGCAGTTCCTTAATATTGAGGATGACTTGAACCATGTCCTCAACAATTCCGGGGATGTTGCTGAATTCGTGGGTTACACCATCAATCTGCACAGCAAAAACTGCTGATCCACGAATTGAAGAAAGGAGTACACGTCTTAAAGAATGACCAATCGTCATTCCGAATCCAGGCTCCAAAGGATCAATTGTAAACTTCCCGTAATCTGCTTTTAAGCTGTCGGGCTCAAACTGCAGTTTAGTCGGTTTTGCAATTGACATCCAATTTTTCGCAAAGAAGGGATTTTCTTCATTAACGCCTTCTTCAGCATCTGTATCCAAGTTTGTATCAGCGGATATATTATCTTCCGGGACGACAGTTTCTGCCTCCGTATCTGCTGTTTCTAGTGTTTCATTTATTTCAGACATCTGCATTCCAGTATAGTTTTCCGGTGTTTATCAACCAAAAAAACAAAACTGCTTAGGAGAGATTATCATCCGCACAGTTTTGTGATTCATGACATTTTATCAGATCCGCCGTTGTTTTGGAGGCCGGCATCCGTTATGAGGAACCGGTGTGATATCATTAATTGACGTGATATGCATATCTTCTAATGCAGAGATTGCACGAAGTGCTGATTCACGTCCCGATCCCGGTCCTTTGACAAAAACATCGACACTTTTCATGCCACTGTCTACTGCCTTTTTGAGAGCATCATCCGCAGCGACTCTTGCCGCAAACGGTGTGCTTTTGCGTGACCCTTTAAAGCCGTGGGCACCTGTACTAGACCAGCCAATTACATTGCCTTGAGTATCAGTTATAGTCACGATTGTGTTGTTAAACGTTGCCTTGATATAAACGCGACCCTGTTCAACGATTCTTTTTTCTTTTTTCTTTTTTGCCTGTGCCATCAGATAAGGCTCTTTTCAGTGTTTAGGATGAATTATTTTTTCTTGCTGACTGCTAATCTTCGCGGACCTTTTCTTGTCCTTGCATTGGTCTTAGTCCGTTGACCTCTCACCGGCATATGTTTACGGTGCCGTAATCCACGGTAGTTGCCTAAATCCATGAGACGTTTAATGTTCAAACTAATGTCCCGTCGAAGATCACCTTCAACCTGGTATTCTTTTTCTATAATTGTACGAATCTGATTTACCTGATCGTCATTTAGATCACGTACACGCAGATTCTTATCAATCTTCGCTTTGACTAAAATGTCGTTAGAAAGTTTTCTGCCTACACCGTAGATGTAGGTTAGTCCAATTTCCACTCTTTTAGCATTTGGTAAGTCAATACCGGAAATTCTTGCCATCCAGCTCCTTCTTATCCTTGACGCTGTTTATGTTTGGGGTTCTCACAGATTACCCGCAAGACCCCTTTTCTTTTAATGATTCTGCACTTGTCACAGATTCTTTTTACAGACGAACGTACTTTCATGATAATTTTTTTGATCGCATCATAGTCGCATTGCACCGGGTTTTAACTGGCGCCGTTTTGTTTTTTTCATAAAGCCGTCATAGTTCTGATTTAACAGGAAGGCTTCGATTTGATTAACCAGGTCTAACCCTACTCCAACCACGATTAAAAGCGCTGTCCCTCCAAAGTAGAAAGGGATGTCAAAAAGGTCAAAGAGGATGTACGGGAAAAGACAGACAACGGCCAGGTAAGTTGCCCCACCAAAAGTTAAGCGTGAAAGTACTAAATTCACATATTCTGCCGTTTTCTTACCGGGACGTATCCCCGGAATGTATCCTCCGTGTTTCTTCATTTCTTCTGCAATCTTAACGGGGTTAAATGTAATTGCCGTATAAAAGAAAGCAAAGAAAAAGATCATCAGGGCAAACAAAAAATTATATAACATCCTGCCAGGCAGTAACTGACTGCCGATTGCCTGGACCCACGGGATTGCAATAAAACCTGTGATTGTCGCGGGAAAAGCAAGTATCGATGATGCGAAAATAGGTGGTATTACACCTGCAGTATTAATTTTCAAAGGGAGATGTGAAGACTGGCCTCCGAACATCCGATTACCCTGCATTCGTTTTGCGTATTGTACCGGTATTTTTCTATATGCCGTTTCTGCGAAAATAACCAGAAAAATTACTACTACCATCAATAATCCGACTATCACCAGTACCAGCGGTGACAAGACATTATCCTGAACCAGTCGAATCGAATTGATGATTGCGCCTGGAATGCCAACTACAATTCCTGCGAAAATCAAGAGCGAAATACCATTCCCGATTCCACGCTCACTTATCTGCTCACCAACCCACATCAAGAACGCTGTTCCTGCAGTTAAAGTGATGACAGTCAGTGCTCTAAATGCCCAGGGACTCAAGGTTGAAATCACGATCGGTTGTCCACCTGGAGCAGCCATGCTCTCAAGTCCTACCGCAATGGCAAAGCCCTGTACAATGCTGAGAACTATTGTACCGTATCTCGTATATCCGGTAATCTTTTTACGACCCGCATCGCCCTCTTTTGATAATCTTTCAAGATATGGAAATACTGCAGTCAGTAGTTGAATAATAATTGAAGCACTGATATAAGGCATCACACCCAGCGCGAAAACCGTTAAGCGCGCCAGTGCTCCTCCGGTGAACATATCGAAGAAACGTAAAATTGAACCTTGCTGCGCTTCAAAAAATGCCGTCAATGCTGCTCCGTCAATTCCAGGTGTCGGAATATGCGCACCCAGACGGAAAATGAAAAGCATGAAAAGAGTGAAGAAAATGCGTTGTCTTAGTTCTTCAATCCGAAAAATGTTCTGAATAATGTTTAACATCAAAGACGTCCTGAACCTATCGTAACTACTTCTCCACCGGCCTTTGTAACAGCTTCAGCTGCACTGACACTAACCATGTCTACTTCAATAGTTATTTTTTTACTCAAGCTGCCGTTGCCTAGAAGTTTTACCGGCTTATCTACTTTTTTGATAAAACCTAATTCTTTCAGTTTGTTTTTATCAAGGCTGATTCCTGTCTCCACACTGTCTGCGTCTTCAAGGTTTTGCAGATTAATCAGTTGAGCATATACTTTGTTTGGACTTGTAAAGCCAAACTTAGGCAGTCTTCGGTTAAGAGGTGTTTGTCCACCCTCGAAACCTCTTTTCTGTTTGTAACCGGAACGTGATTTAGCACCGTTTTGACCGCGTCCGCAGTTCTTTCCGCATCCGCTTCCGGGGCCTCTGCCTACACGTTTACGTGGCTTGTCTTTAGTTGATTCAAGATCGTGGAGATACATAGTAATACCGTTGTTATTTAAACTGCTGTCTCAATCCGGACAAGATGATTTACTTTACTTATCATGCCACGTACTTCCGGAGAATTATCCAGCACCGAAGAACTGTTTATTTTCCTTAATCCTAATCCGCTCAGACAGGCTATTTGATTTTTTTTCGCACCTATTCGACTACGAATCTGTGTTACTTTTATTTTCTTGCTCATGTTTACTGTTGGCTTAAATATTCGATGTCTTTGCCTCTTGCACGTGCAATCCATTCATTACTTCTAAGATTGTACAAACCCTCAAGAGTTGAGCGTACCAGGTTGTTAGGATTCCTTGAACCTAAGCACTTTACGCTGATGTCCATAATACCTGCGGCTTCCATGACTGCTCTAACCGCACCTGCGGCAATGATTCCATGACCTTTTTCCGCAGGTTTCATTAAAACCTTTCCGGATCCAAATCTACCAACTGCCAGATGGGGAATTGATGTGCCCTCCACGTTAATTTTCTTCATGCTCGCCGAAGCCTGTTCAACTGCTTTACGAATTGCTTCCACAACTTCGTTAGCCTTTCCAAGACCCAGACCAACCTGACCGCGGCCGTCTCCGACAACAATTAGGGCACTAAAGCTAAAACGACGTCCACCTTTTACCACTTTGGCTACACGGTTTACTCTAATAACTTTTTCGATTAACTCGTTTTTTTCTGAATGTTTTTCTGCCACTATTTTACCATTTATTCAGCTTTACCGGTTTTCAGAACTTTAAGCCAGCTTCCCTAGCACCTTCAGCTAAGGCCTGTACACGTCCATGATAAACAAAACCACCGCGGTCAAAGACAACTGATGAAATTGATTTATCTAAAAGTTTCTTTGCCACGTCAGCACCAACAGCTTTGGCAGCGTCTTTGTTTCCTGTATAGGTCTTTTTCAGGGACTTTTTAATCACTGCGGTTGAAGAAGCAGCAATTGTTCTCCCTGCAATATCGTCAACTGCCTGCACATAAATATGCATTGCAGATCTGAATACTGCTAGTCTTGGGCGTAGTTCTGTCCCGGAGATTTTTTTTCTAAGGCGTCTGTGTCTGGTTAGTCTACCCTTCAGACGTTTTGCCGCATTTTCCATATTGAACTATGACTTAAGTATTATGTTGTGCCGCTTTTTCCGGCTTTACGCTTAATTGGTTCACCTTCAAATAAAATCCCTTTTCCTTTGTAGGGTTCTGGTGGTCTGAACTTTTGTATCTCGGCACTTACCTGTCCTAAAAGTTGTTTATCTGAACTCTCAAGCATAATTTTGGTATTCGCGCTAACTGTCGCTTTTATACCTGCAGGCAGAGTGTATTTGATGGGATGTGAATAACCTAAATTCAGTTCTATGATTTTTTGACTGACTGCCGCTTTATAACCGACACCGACGAGGTCTAACTGTTTTTGAAACCCCTCAGTGACACCATGAATCATATTTGTGATCAAAGCCCAGGTTGTCCCAAGCATGGGTGTCATCGGTCCATTCAAGTCAGCAGGGCTGACATAGATGTTTTCATCATCGATTTTTAATTCGATCGCAGGATGAGCTGTGAGTTCCAACTCTCCTTTAGGCCCCTTCACTGAAAGCTGACGTTCCTTAAAGGAAACTTCAACTCCCTGAGTCACTTTGATGGGTCTTTTACCAATTCTTGACATTCTTTATTCTCTTTGAATTCAGACTAGCAGACAGTGCAAAGCACTTCACCGCCGATATTATCGTTTCGGCATTGTCGATCGCTCATAATCCCTTTTGAAGTAGAAAGGATCGAAATTCCCTGTCCGTTTAAAACAGGTTTGCAATCTTTACCTTTTGTGTAGAGGCGTAATCCTGGTTTGCTGATACGTTTAATTTCACGGATTACCGGTAAATCATCCACGTACTTCAACCAGATACGGAGCTGAGGGAATTTACCTTTTTCATCCAACTCCCAGTTCGTAATGAAACCTTCATCTTTCAAAACTTTGACGATGTTCAGTTTCATTCTGGAAGATAACAGTTCCAGACTATCTTTATTCCTCATATTCGCATTGCGGATGCGTGTTAATAAATCCGCAACTGGGTCACTCATTGACATAACACAACTTTATTGAGAATCTTTTTTAATTATTACCAACTGGCCTTTGTGACTCCGGGCAAAAGCCCAGAGTTAGCGTTTTTGCGAAAACAAATTCTGCACATACCGAACTTTCTCAAATAACCACGAGGTCGTCCACAATATCCACATCTGCTGTATTGACGCACTTTAAATTTTTGGGTACGCTCGCTTTTGGCGATCATTGATTTTTTTGCCATCAGATCTATTTTCTAAAAGGAAATCCCAAGTCCTGCAACATTGCAAGACTCTCTTCATCAGTAGGAGCAGAGGTCACGATTGAAATATTCATTCCACGGACATGATCCACATCATCAAATTCAATTTCAGGAAAAATCAACTGTTCCTTAATACCTATGGTGTAGTTACCTGCACCGTCAAATGCTTTCGGTGAAATCCCCCGAAAATCACGAATACGCGGCATAGCGACGTGAAGCAGTTTATCAAGAAAATTCCACATTTGCTGATTACGTAAAGTAACCATGCAACCGATAGGCATGCCTTCACGCAACTTGAATCCGGCAATAGACTTTTTCGCCCGAGTAATCACGGGTTTTTGCCCGGCAATCAAGGCCAACTGTTTGCTGGCTGCTTCGACTACTTTTGGATTCTGTACAGCTTCACCAAGACCTATGTTTAAGGTGACTTTCCTGATGGCTGGAATTTGATGTGTGTTTTTGTAATTAAACTTCTTTTGAAGCTGTGGCACTACCTCTGAATTGTAGGTCTGCAACAAGTGACTATCTGCCATTATCCTATTACCTCTCCTGATTTTACACAGACCCGATTTTTCACACCTGCGTCACTGGTATGTATTTTAACGCGCACGCCTCTGTTCAAAGTAGGGTTAAAAAGTTGAACGTTGGAATAATGAACAGGTGATTCCGTTTTAACCAAACCACCCTGCTGATTTGCAGCATTTGGTTTAGTGTGACGTGTTACCATGTTCACACCTTCAATCAGTAAACGCTCACGTTTCCAATCAACAGTTATTACACGTCCGGTACGTCCTTTTTCTTTTCCGGAAATAACCATCACGGTGTCTTCACGTCGAATTGTGGGTCTTCTTTTTTTTCGCTGGTTAGTTTTCATTTCTTAACTCTACAATACTTCCGGGGCAAGAGAAAGGATACGCATATATTTCCCGGCACGCAGTTCTCTTGCTACCGGACCGAAAATGCGTGTTCCAACAGGCTCACGTTTAGCGTCAATTAAAACAGCAGAATTTTCATCAAATTTAATGTAACTGCCGTCTGTACGACGAAATTCTTTTTTTGTGCGGACTACTACCGCTCTGACAACATCTCCGGATTTAACCTTCGAATGAGGGAGACAATCCTTGATGGATGCAACAATGATATCACCTACCCGTGCATAACGTCTCTTAGATCCGCCAAGAACCTTGATGCACATTATTCTTTTTGCTCCGGAGTTATCAGCAACTCCCATAATGCTTTGTGTTTGTATCATTATGCCCGTTTATATAATCTGTAACGCTTACGTTTGCTCAAGGGTCTGCATTCGGCAATTTGAACTAAATCACCAATTTGGCATTCATTATTCTCATCATGAGCAACGTATTTCTTTGAACGTTTGATGGTTTTTTTGTAAATAGGATGTTTGATCTTTCTCTCAATCTTAACGACAATGGACTTGTCCATATTGTTACTGACAACAATTCCACTCTGCAACTTCAGTTTGCTCATTTTAGCCTTCCACTTGTGATTGTTGCGCCTGTATTTCAGTCAACACTGTATTCAAGCGGGCTATATTTCGACGTGTTTTTTTGATCATAATAACGTCCGCTAACTGCCGTGAAACGTGCCCACAGCGCAATCGCAGGTATTCTTCTTTAAGGTCGGTCATTTTTGCTTCCAGTTCATTGACTGGTAGAGCTCGTAATTCAGAAGCCTTCATAATACAGCAGCTCTTTTAATGATTTTTGTTTTAATGGACAATTTGTATGCAGCCAATCGTAATGCTTCATAAGCAACTACTTCAGGTACACCATCGATTTCATAAAGAACACGTCCAGGATGTATAGTTGCCACCCAGGTATCAACCGCACCTTTTCCTTTTCCCATTCGGGTCTCGGCAGGTCGCTTGGTTACGGGTTTATCCGGAAAAACTCTAATCCATGTTTTTCCACCACGTTTTAATGTTCTTGCAATAACTCGTCGAGCTGCTTCAATCTGTCGTGTGGTAACGTATCCACGACCAATTGCCTGCAGGCCTATTGAGCCGAAACTAATGTTATTTCCAGTTTGCGCGTCTCCTTGCATTCGGCCGCGCATCTGTTTACGAAACTTTGTCTTTTTTGGCATTAACATGGCTATAACTCTCTAACTCTGTGATCGTCTTCCGCGGGATTTCCCGTAATCTTCCCCACGATAAACCCAGACCTTAACTCCAATAATGCCATAGGTTGTATTTGCTTCAGCGACACCGTAATCGATATCAACACGTAAAGTATGCAGCCTCACCTGTCCTTCACGGACCCACTCGGAGCGTGCTATTTCAGCACCATTCAAGCGGCCGCCGACCATGACTTTGCAACCTGCGATATTCATCCGCATTGCTGCCTGTATTGAACGTTTGACTGCGCGTCTGTAGGCAATTCTACGCTCAAGCTGACTGGCGATGTTTTCTGCAATCAAAGTCGCATCAATTTCTGGACGCTTGATTTCCTTAATGTTTATTACCACATCATGCGGGGTACGTTTGCTGAGCTCTTGCTTTAGGCGCTCAACTTCGTCACCTTTTCGGCCTATGATAATTCCAGGCCGCGCAGAGAAAATATTTACTTTGGTTTTTTTGGCTGTGCGCTCGACTTCGATTTTTGAGATTGCTGCATGCTTGAGACGAGCTTTTACAAACTTTTGAATATCCAAATCCTGTTTCAGTTGACTTGCATAATCTTTCTCTGCAAACCACTTGGAATTCCATGTCTTGGAAATACCAAGTCTCAAACCGATTGGATTTACTTTTTGACCCACAATTTACCTTGAAAAACGTTAATTCCTCTTGTTGACAAAGGAATTTAATGATTAAGACTTTATTCTCCGATTTCCAGCGTGATGTGGCTGGAACGTTTTTTAATACCTGATGCACGACCCATTGCTCTTGGTCGGAAACGTTTGAGTGCACGTGCCTCATCAACGTATGCAGTAATAACCCTGAAGTTATCTACTTCTGCTTCAGGATCGTGTCTGTCTGCATTTGCAATTGCAGACTGTAAGACTTTCATTACAGGCTGAGCGGCTCTGTTGCGTAATGTGCTCAATTGAGCCATAGCCCGAACTACGTTCTTACCCCTGATCAAATCGACAACCAAACGTGCTTTTCTTGGCGCCACTCTTATGTTCCGTGCTGTTGCTTGGGCAGTCATTAGCGGTTTGCTCTTTTATCGTTTTTACCTATATGTCCCCGATATGTACGGGTAGGCGCGAATTCACCTAATTTGTAACCGACCATATCTTCAGTAATAAAAACAGGGATGAATTTGTTGCCATTATGTACGGCGATGTTTGTGCCAATAAAATCAGGCAAAATAACCGAACGTCTCGACCATGTTTTAATCAGGCGTCGATCATTGCTGGCTTTTGCAGCCGCTACTTTTTTTTCCAGATGGCCATCAACGAAGGGCCCTTTTTTTAACGATCTTGGCACTGTTTATTTCCTCTTCAAAATATATTTGTCAGTATCTTTACGTTTTCTGGTCTTAGCTCCTTTTGTGGGTTTACCCCAGGGAGTGACAGGATGTCGACCTCCGGATGTTTTACCCTCACCACCTCCATGCGGATGATCAACCGGGTTCATGACAACACCACGTACTGTAGGTCTGCGGCCTAACCAGCGATTACGGCCTGCTTTTCCTTTTTTAATATTCATGTGCTCTGAATTGCCGACAATTCCAACTGTTGCCATGCACTCAATTCTTACTTTTCTGATTTCACCAGAGCGAAGTTTGAGCTGTGCATAGCCGTCACCTTTTGCCATCAACTGGATCGCTGCACCTGCGCTGCGTCCCAACTGAGCGCCTTTTCCCGGTCGTAACTCAATGCAGTGAAGCAGAGTTCCTATCGGAATATTTTTCAAAGGCAGAGCATTTCCGGGTTTGATATCGGCTTTTTCACCTGAGAGAATAACATCTCCTACTTTTAAACCTGCAGGAGTCAGGATATAACGTTTCTCACCATCGACATAATGCAGCAAACTTATTCTCGCACTACGATTCGGATCATACTCAACACTGGCAACTTTTGCCGGAACCTCTTGTTTGTTGCGTGAAAAGTCAATAATTCTATAGCGGCGTTTGTGTCCTCCACCATGGTGTCTGACTGTGATGCGCCCATTATTATTGCGACCGCCTTTTTTCTTTAAAGGCGCCAGCAGACTTTTCTCTGGTGTGGAAGTTGTGATTTCTTCAAAAACGAAACCACTCATTCCCCGTCGTCCTGGCGAGGTCGGTTTGTGGAATTTTATTCCCATAATTCTATACGTTTAGTTTAAGCACCTTCAAAAAATTCAATAGTCTCTCCGGCTTTAAGAGTAACTAAGGCTTTTTTCCAACTGGACTTGCGTCCCTCATGACGTCCGAGGCGCTTTTTCTTGCCTCGTACATTCATTGTTCTAACTTTCAGCACTGAAACTTTAAATGATTTTTCAATGCTTTCTTTAATCTGTATTTTATTTGCTCTAGGATCAACCTCAAAAGCGAACTGGTTCGCTTCCTCTTTCAGAGACAAAGTTTTTTCAGACATTCTAGGTGCCCTGAGCACATCATAAATGTTCATCAGCTCAACCTTTCCTTATATGCCTCAAGTGCGTCTTTGAGGAAAATCACTTTATTGTGTTTCATCATTTCATAAACACTCAGGCTGCGGTAGCTAAGTACATGCACATCCGGAATATTTCTCGAGGCAAGCCGCAGATTGTCAGGAATTTCATCTGTCACAATCAGCACTTTTTCAGGTAATTTTAGTTTACTCAGCAGTGCTTTCAGGTTCCTGGTTTTATTGTCGGCCAGGTCAAGACTATCAAGCACCAGCACTCCATCCTGCCGAACTTTTTCCGCAAAGACAGCACGTGTTGCCAGACGCCGGGTTTTTTTATTCAACCGAAATGCGTGACTGCGTGGCTGCGGTCCGAAAATTGTTCCGCCGTGACGACGAATAGGTGATTTTGCACTACCTGCTCTCGAACTGCCTGTTCCTTTTTGTCGGTACAATTTGTGTGTGCTGTATGCTACTGCAGCTCGGTTTTTAGTTGCGTGTGTTCCTTGTTGATTTGCGGCTAAAAACTGACGAACCACTTCGGAAACAGCTTTCCGATGGTAAGGCGTTTCCAAAATTGAATCATCAATTTCGATTTTACCTGCAGCTTTATTGCCTGTATCAACTGTTTTTAATGTTGCCATGATTATAATTGCCTCTTAAAGGCTTTATCCTTCTTGCTTGATGGCGATATCAACTCCGGCAGAAATATCAAGGCGCATCAAAGCGTCCATTGTCTGCGGAGTTGTTTCCAGAATATAGAGTAGTCTTTTGTGAGTACGTATTTCGAATTGTTCTCGCGACTTTTTATCCACGTGCGGAGAACGCAAAACAGTAAAGCGGTTCTTCCTTGTAGGAAGTGGAATCGGTCCGATAATTTCAGCACCTGTCCTCTTAACTGTGTGAACAATTTCGCTGATTGTTTTGTCGAGTAATTTGTCGTCGTATCCTTTAAAACGAACTTTTATTTTTTGTTCCATTTAACCGCCAGACTCTTATTATTCAATAACTTCGGATACGACACCGGAACCAATGGTTCGGCCGCCTTCACGAATTGCAAAACGTACTTCTTTTTCCATTGCAATGGGGCTGATCAATTCAATTGTGACTTCCACATTGTCACCAGGCATCACCATTTCAACTCCGTCTGGTAATGTAACCACTCCGGTTACGTCAGTTGTACGGAAATAAAACTGCGGGCGATAATTGGTGAAAAACGGAGTGTGTCTTCCGCCTTCATCTTTATCAAGGACATAAACCTGTCCTTTGAACTTTGTGTGAGGAGTAATGGAGCCTGGCTTACAAATAACCTGTCCACGCTCAAGATCTTCACGCTTGACACCTCTCAACAGGATACCAACATTATCTCCTGCTTGACCCTGGTCAAGTGATTTACGGAACATTTCCACGCCGGTAACGGTAGTAGTTTGAGTATCACGGAGTCCGGTAATCTCAATTTCCTCTCCAACTTTTACAATACCACGTTCAATTTGGCCGGTTGCGACTGTGCCACGCCCGGAAATTGTAAATACATCCTCAACTGACATCAGGAAGTCTTTGTCAAGATCACGTGTAGGCTCAGGAATGAAGCTGTCAACCGCATCCATTAACTCTTTAATTGGTGCATATGCCGCATCATTAGGATCTGTTGAAGAATTTTCCATAACTGCCAGAGCAGAACCCTTAATAATAGGAGTATCGTTTCCTGGGAAATCATAATAATCGAGCAGTTCGCGAACTTCCATTTCAACCAGTTCGAGTAATTCTTCATCATCTACCTGATCTACTTTATTCAGAAATACAACCAGATGCGGAACGTTGACCTGACGTGCGAGCAAAATGTGCTCACGTGTCTGAGGCATTGGTCCGTCTGCTGCTGACACAACAAGTATCGCACCGTCCATCTGGGCTGCGCCTGTGATCATGTTTTTTACATAATCTGCGTGACCCGGGCAATCGACGTGTGCGTAGTGACGATTATCTGTCTGATATTCAATGTGTGAGGTCGCGATAGTGATCCCGCGCTCTTTTTCTTCCGGAGCACCGTCAATTTCGTCAAAGCCTTTTGCTTCAGCTAATCCGTCCATGCTCAGGACTTTTGTGATTGCTGCTGTCAAAGTTGTTTTTCCGTGGTCAACGTGGCCAATTGTGCCTACGTTTACATGTGGTTTTGAGCGCTCAAATTTTTCTCTTGCCATCTCGTCTCCTGTTTCTTTTCCTGTTTAGACTAATTAATAAATTACGCTCTGCCTGAGCTGGCCGACTCTCCTGTGAGAGCCTTCCTTATTGCTTCAGTCACAGAAGAGTAGTGACTGAAATGCATTGTGAATGATGCCCGCCCCTGTGTGAGCGAACGTAACTGGGTGGAGTAGCCGAACATTTCGGCCAGCGGAGCTTCCGCAGAAATAACCTGAATTCCACCCTGCTCCTCCATTCCGCGTATACGTCCGTGGCGAGCGTTCAGGTCTCCAATTACTTCACCTGTGAATGACACAGGCGTGACAACTTCTATCTTCATCGAAGGCTCAAGCAGTGTCGGCTTTGCCTTCTGAATTCCTGCACGGAGAACATTGATTCCCGCAATCGAGAATGCGACTTCCGTGGAAAGTTCTTCCAAATAATCTGCTGCAACCAGAGTTGCTTTCAGGTCAATCATCGCAAATCCGGCGAGTACACCGTTGCTCATTGCGCCCTGAATTCCCTGCTCAACTGCTTCTGCAAAAATTTCGGGTAACTCATCTGCAGATAATTTGTTTTCAAACTCAAATCCGCCTCCTGCCTCTAAGGGCTCGAGACTGATTCTGCAAAATGCAAACTGCTCTTTGCCGTCCAGCAGCTGCTCAAATTTTGTTTCTGAGACAGCAGCCTGTGTAATTGTTTCGCGGTAAGCAACCCGCGGTGTGCCTGCCTTGCAGTCCACTCTAAATTCACGCTGAAGACGGTCTACCATTATTTCCAAATGGAGCTCGCCCATTCCGGAAATGATGTTCTGTCCTGTTTCAGTATCTATCCTACTCCTGAAAGAAGGATCTTCCTGCATCAAACGCTGCAGTGCATCTTCCAGTTTGTCCAGGTCAGATTTCGTCTTTGGCTCAATAGCTTGATCAATTACCGGTTCCGGAAACTGTGTTCTTTCCAGGACGATTGGATGATCTTTGGGACAGAGCGTATCTCCTGTGATCAACTCCATTCCGACCACTGCTCCTATGTCTCCTGTACTGATTGAGGTGACATCTTCACGCTTATTTGCGTGTAGTTTAACCAGGTTGCCAATCCGCTGATATTTGCGCTTGCGTGGATTGTATGCTGACTTACCTGTTTCAAAAGTTCCTGCATAAACACGAACAAATGTCATCTGCCCTGCAAAAGGATCGCTTGCGACTTTGAATGCGAGTGCGCACAACGGTTCTGAAGCAGAAGCTTTTCTGCTGACCAATTTCTTTGTTACCGGATGATCACCTTCTACAGGAGGAATATCAAGCGGAGATGGAAGATAATGCACTATAGCGTCGAGCAGTTGCTGTACTCCCTTATTCTTAAATGCGCTGCCGCACAGTACCGGGGTAATCTGACCGCTCAAAGTTGCTTTCCGTAAAACCCTGACGACCTCTTCCTGACTTACTTCCTCTTCTTCTACAATCTTTTCCAGTAAGTCATCATCGTAAAGTGACAGATGCTCCAGCAATTGCTGTCGCCATTCCTGAGCTTGTGCTTCCAGCTCATCCGTCAAATCACCACTTTCGTATTCTGCACCGTATGCATCTTCTTTGAAACGGTGTTCCTGCATCGAAACCAGATCGATCACACCTTCAAATTCATCTTCTGCGCCGATTGGAATTTGTATTGCAATCGGATTTGCTGAAAGTTGATCCTCAATCGAAATGAGTGCTTTCTCAAAATCTGCACCAACACGATCCATTTTGTTGACAAACGCAATGCAGGGCACGTCGTAGCGTTTTGCCTGCAGCCAGACAGTTTCGGACTGCGGCTGTACTCCGGCGACTGCGCAAAGCACCATCACTGCACCATCAAGTACCCTCAGGGAGCGTTCGACCTCCGCGGTAAAATCCACATGTCCGGGGGTGTCTATTATGTTCAGCAAATATTTCTGCTGATCAGTATCCCAGTCGCAGGTCGTTGCCGCTGAAGTAATGGTTATTCCGCGTTCCTGCTCCTGTTCCATCCAGTCCATGGTGGCGGAACCGTCATTGACCTCACCGATCTTATGTATGCGCCCCGTGTAATAAAGGATGCGCTCGGTGGTCGTGGTTTTACCTGCATCAATGTGTGCCATGATGCCGATATTACGCCGCTGCTTAAGAGGGACTGTTTTGGCCACGTTGGTCTAATATCTGGAGCGCTGATTCGTTTCAGCAGGAACCTGTTTCTTTACCAACGGTAATGTGCAAAAGCTTTATTAGCCTCAGCCATCTTATGCGTATCTTCTTTCTTTTTAATCGCGCTGCCGCGGCTATTTGACGCATCCATAAATTCGTCCGCCAATTTAGCCCGCATCGACAAGCCACTGCGGGAATTTGCGTTTTCTATCAACCAGCGTATGGCTAGTGACTGACTCCTGCTGTGACGAACTTCCATCGGTACTTGATATGTGGAGCCACCTACACGTCGTGACTTTACTTCAACTGAAGGCATTACGTTTTCAATGGCGGCTTTAAAAATATCCAGGGCAGTCAATTCGGATTCGCGTTCAGTGATCGCATCCAGTGCGCCGTAAAAAATATTCTCTGCAATACTTTTTTTGCCGTGCTTCATTAATGAATTAATGAACTTGCTGACCAAAAGGTCTTTATACTTAGGGTCGGGTAAAATCGATCTTTTTTGCGGGGCTCTTCGTCTGGGCATATCGTTTTCTTACAAATCCTTTTTGACGCCGTATTTGGAGCGGGACTGTTTGCGTTCGGTCACTCCCACTGTATCAAGTGCACCGCGTACTACATGGTATCGTACACCAGGCAGATCCTTGATCCTTCCGCCACGAATCAGCACCACCGAATGTTCTTGCAGGTTGTGTCCGATTCCCGGAATATAGCTTGTTACCTCAATTCCATTGGTTAAACGTACCCGCGCAACTTTACGTAATGCGGAGTTCGGTTTCTTTGGCGTTGAGGTGTAAACTCTCACACATACACCACGGCGTTGTGGGCATGCCTGCAGTGCAGGTGTGTCCCTCTTGGTTATTTTGCTTTTGCGACCCTTGCGGACCAACTGACTTAATGTCGGCATAATTCTGGTATGTTCTTCTTTGTTTCTTGAAGCAAGATTTGAATAATCAATCCGCCAATTTAACATTGATTTATAATTTCGTCAACATCTAAATTCAAAATTTTAAAAAAATCTCACCCTCGCCTTTATCATCTTTTTCATTCTGCGATGAAAGCCAAGTCCTCTTAACTTATGTAGAGCAAAAAAACTTTGTATTGCATCATTTATAATATTTCCTAAAATAGCACTGAATTAGTACGAATTAAACATTTTCATACAGACAATATGACAGTATATTCCTTCAACAATAAGCTGATACACGAAAAGAGTCCTTACTTGCTCCAGCATGCCCATAACCCGGTAGACTGGCATCCTTGGGGCACAGCAGCTTTTGCAAAAGCAAAAGAAGAAGATAAGCTGCTGTTGGTGAGCATCGGCTATGCAACTTGTCACTGGTGTCATGTGATGGAACGCGAATCATTTGAAGATCCGGAATTAGCTGCATTTCTGAACGATCATTTTGTACCGGTTAAAGTAGATCGTGAGGAGCGTCCGGATGTAGACAAAATCCACATGGACGCACTTCACGCTTTAGGTCAGCAGGGGGGATGGCCGTTGAATATGTTTGTAACTCCGGAAGGTAAGCCGGTTACTGGTGGAACTTATTTTCCGCCACGGCCCATGTATGGACGAAAATCTTTTAGGGAACTGTTGGAAAGCCTCGCCTTAATATGGAAGGATGAACGCGAAAAAATATTCACGACCGCAGATCAACTCACAGCCCATTTACAGCAAAAAGCAGTTCCCACTGCCGATGGGCATCCGGAACTAAACTGGGAAGCGGAGGAACAGACAGTTGCGCAATTCCGGGAATCGTATGATTCCCAGCACGGCGGATTCAAACAACAGCATCAAAATAAGTTTCCACCGAATATGGGATTGATGCTTTTGCTGCGTCACTATAAAAGGACAGGCGAGGGACATTCTCTTGAAATGGTGGAAATGACTTTACAGAAAATGTTTGCGGGCGGAATTTATGATCAGCTTGGCGGGGGACTAAGTCGATACAGCACTGATTATGAATGGCTTGTTCCGCATTTCGAAAAAATGCTTTATGACAATTCGCTGTTTGTCTGGGCCTTGATCGAAACCTTTCAAATCACAAAAAATCCTCTCTATGAAAGCGCGGTTAGGGATGTTCTGGCTTATGTGTCCCGTGACATGACTTCTCCGGACGGCGCTTTTTTCTCTGCGGAAGACGCGGACAGTGAAGGTGTAGAAGGCAAATTTTATGTCTGGTCTAAAGCGGAAGTACTGAAAATTATAGGTGCGGAAAGCGGCGAACTGGCCTGCGCCTTCTGGGGCATCACGGAGCATGGGAATTTTGAAGGAAGCAGTATCCCTAATCGCCCACGCTCAGATGAAGACGTGGCAGCACAGTTCCGGATTACTCCGGAAAAAATGCGGAAAACGCTCCGAACTGCACGTGAAAAACTAATGGCCGTTCGTTCCAAACGTGTACGGCCATTGCTGGATGACAAAGTTCTGACTTCGTGGAATGCTTTGATGATTTCAGCCTTTGCGCGGGCTTCCCGTGTTTTCAATGATCCTGAATTTGAAAAAATGGCAACGCGTGCAGCGGATTTTATTTTCAATAATTTGTTCGATGATTCCGGACGACTATTGCGGCGCTGGCGGGATGGCGAGGCTCGTTTTCCAGCTTACCTTTGCGATCATGCTCAACTGTCGGTGGCCTGTCTGGATCTCTACGAAACCACTTACGATCCGGCATGGTTCCGGAAAGCAACTGAATTATCAGATGAAATAAACCGGCTTTTCCGGAACGCTGACGGACCTTATTATGACACTGGAATTGACGGCGAGGTTCTGCTCACAAGGAATGCGGAAGGTTACGATGGAGTCGAGCCTTCCGGAAACAGCAGTCTGGCACATGCTTTTCTGAGACTTCGTGCTTATGGTCTTGCACCACAGTATTATGAGGATGCACAACGTATTTTCCGGAGTTTTTCTCCGCACCTGGAGCAAGCAGGAGTTAGCTTTTCCGCAATGCTGGGCGGCCTTCATTTCAGCCTTAGCGCTGCAAAAGAAGTGGTCATTTCCGGAAGACGCGGTGAAGCTGAAACAGAGCTTTTACTGGACGAACTACGCCGTGAATATCATCCAAATATTGTAGTCTCCTTTGTGGAAAACGGGGAAAGTCCGGAAACGGAAAAAATTATCCCGCTGGCCTCCGGAAGAGCGATGGTGAATAGTAGTGCAACTGCTTATGTCTGCCAAAATCAAACTTGCCAAATACCTGTTCACTCAGTGGACGAGTTACGTCAACTTCTAGGTTGAGTGATGTGGGAGCAGAAACGCTTCCAACCCTTTCCTGACGATCAGGTCCGGGGCCAGATTTGCGGGAATTCATCCGTGTCCAGCGGGTCGCCCACGTTGAGGCGTTTCTCCAAGCCGGGGAACGGCGGGGAGATGACTCCGGAGCGATGGGCGTAGGTGGTGTCGTCACCCAGCCAGCGGGCGGCAAAACCTCGGCGGCGCAACTTTTTGGACTTGTTTGGCGGAGCACCATGCACGGTGAGGTAGTGGAAGGCGATAGCGTCACCAGGTTCAAGATCCCATGATCGGATGTCGTAATCCTCACGCTGGTTTTCGATGTCCGGAATCGGCTCCAGCCATTCCTCGGTGTGGTTGTAGTCAACCCCGCTGAACTTGCGGGGCAGGAACCATTTTCCCCACGCATGAGAACCGGAGACAAACTCCGGGCAGGTGGCTTGAGGCACAGTGTCCAGCGGAATCCAGAAACTCACGACCTGTTTGCCGTCCACGCAGTAGTAAGGCTGGTCATGGTGCCACGGAGTCGGATTCGAGGTCCCGGGTTCCTTGACCAAAACGTGTTCATGGAAGATGCGCACCGTCTGCGATTGCATCAGTTCCGCCGCCATTTCCCCGGCGGGTGAATCAAAGAAAAAGCTGCGATATTCCGGAATGCGAGCCCAATTACAGTAGTCCCCGAAGAAATTTCCGCTGTCGCCCTCCGTCGTATAGTTCTTACTGAACTCTCCGGGGTCGGCCATGTTATGGTCCACGCCTTTGCGCAGCGATTCAATCCATTCCGTGAACACTCCACGCAGGACTATCACCCCGTTTTGCTGAAATTCCTGAATGTCGGCTGCTGATAATCTAGTCATCGTGTTTCTTCAAGATGTTGGTTCAATAAAAAGTAATTCTAATTTATTTTGCCTGCCCATAAAAATCAACCCAATAAATCAATCACAGGGGTTAGGAAAAGTTTGGAGAGAGGCGGTGCGCCCAACTTTGTTATCAAACCCGTTTATACGGTCAGGTCTTGTCTGTCTTGGGGAATTTAAATTTTTTTGACTGAACTTCTGAAACACCCTGTGTTATGCTGAATTCTTCGTGAAAATAGAGACATATCAAATTATTTGTTTTTTGCTAACTATTTGAATGTATTAGTATTTTTATGTTTTTTGTTACCTGATTGCAGGAATATGCTTAAAATGTTTCCTGAGTTTTTGTCCATAATTTTAAACAACAGTAGCTAAATTATCAAATGTCCGAAACCCAAAAAACTGATTTAATCCTGCGTAACGCTCGTTTGATTGACGGCACGGGCGCTCCTTCTCAATACGGTGACATGGCAATTCGAGACGACCGTCTGTTGGAGGTGGGTGAGTTAGGAGATCTTCAGGCAGTCCGAGAGCTGGATGTTGGAGGAAAAGTGGTTTGTCCAGGATTTGTTGATACACACACCCATGATGACCACGTTTTGCTCACTGACCCAAAAATGAGTTGCAAGGTCAGCCAGGGCGTTACCACCGTTGTTACAGGAAATTGCGGAATCAGCCTCGCACCCCTGAAAATTGACCAGCGTCCACCTGCTCCACTCGATATACTGGTTGAGCGCGAGGATCAATTTTTCGCCGATTTTGGGAATTATCTTCAGACATTAACTGAAAATCCAGCCTCTCCCAATTCAGTTTGCCAGGTTGGTCATACCACACTCCGTGCAGCCGTCATGGATTCTTATGATCAACCGGCAACTGCAGAAGAAATTCGGAAGATGCGAAAATTACTGGAAGTTTCTCTGGAAGCTGGTGCTTGCGGCATGAGCACCGGACTTTTCTATGCTCCCGCAAACGCCGCACCGACTTCGGAGATTGTTGAACTCGCACATGCTCTTCATGAACATGGTGCTTTGCATACAACTCACATGCGTGATGAAGGTGAAATGGTTAACGAGTCACTGCATGAAACCTTTGCTATTGGAGCGGAAGCGCAAATTCCTGTGGTCATTTCGCATCACAAATGCAGCGGTGCTCCCAACCACGGAAGCTCAGCGGAAACCCTCGCCCTGATTGATCAGGCGAGTAAGGGGCAGCCGCTTGGACTCGACGCTTATCCCTACACCGCCGGTTCTACCGTACTTTCGGCTCACCGGAATTTGCAGTCAGAGAGGGTGTTGATAACATGGTCTGAACCGTTCCCTGAAGCTGCAGGCAGGGAACTCTCTGAAATTGCGGAGGAACTTGCGATGAGTGAACAGGAAGCTGTAGAAGCCCTCAGTCCCGGAGGTGGAATCTTTTTCATGATGGACGAAGCCGATGTGTGCCGTATCCTGGCCTTTCCAAAGACCATGATCGGTTCGGACGGACTGCCTTCAGACGCTTATCCACATCCGCGGCTTTGGGGAACTTTCCCACGGGTTTTGGGGCACTATGTCCGGGATGTCAAACTGTTCAGTCTGGAAGAGGCTGTTCGGAAAATGACCTCTCTTCCGGCTGCCTGTTTTGGTCTCAAGGATCGTGGAATACTTAAGGCCGGGAACTATGCAGATTTGGTGATTTTTGATCCGGACACCATTACAGACAGTGCAACTTTTGATGATCCCATTCGTCCAGCACAGGGCATTGAACAAGTCATGGTCAACGGTCGAATAGTCTGGAAAGACGGTGAACACACTGGCGATCGTCCGGGACGTGCACTGCGTTTACAAGAACTGGCACCATTCCGTTTTTAAGCAGTCTTGAATCAGCAATGCTTAAAGCTGGTAAAAAACTTATCAAATGTTATAGTGCCCCCTACTCTAACCCTGAATAAATTTCATGCCTGAGCAAGACGATCTCAACTATCCAGTTTTTCTAAAGCCTCCGGACATTTCCGTCTATCTTGACGGCAATATCGGAGTGGATTACGTACATCAATTTGATTCCGGAAAACCGGGTCCGCACGTGATGCTCAGCGCGGTGGTTCACGGTAATGAACTATGCGGCGCCATCGCTCTCGATGATCTGCTGAAAAACAAGGTGCGCCCTCTTCAGGGTAAGCTGACTTTAGTCTTCATGAACGTTGCCGCTTTCCTGAGTTTTGATCCGAAAAATCCGACCTTTTCCCGTTTTATCGATGAAGATTTTAACCGGCTCTGGACTAAAGATGTGTTGGAAGGAAACAGAGACAGCGTCGAATTGAGACGTGCGCGGGAAGTGTATCCAATTGTGGACACAGTGGATTTTTTGCTGGACATTCATTCAATGCAGACCACCACTTTGCCCTTGATAGTGGCCGGTCCACTAGCAAAAGGTAGGGAGTTTGCCAGGCAGTTTGGAATTACGGAAATGGTGGTAAGTGATTCCGGGCACAAAGCAGGGCGGCGGATGCGTGATTATGAAGGCTTTGCAAATCCGCAAAGTCAGAAAAATGCTTTGCTGATTGAGTGTGGCCAACATTGGGAAGTTAGCAGCTCTGAGTTGGCGATCACCGCAGCATGGCGTTTTCTAATTCTGCTGGAAGTGATTTCGGAAGAAACCGCAGCACCGCATTTGCATGTAAAGTCGGCAGTTAAGCAAAAGTTTGTTGAGGTTTCGGATCCTTACACTATCAAAACTGATTCTTTTCATTTCGTTGAGAAATACGTCGGTTTAGAAGTTATCTCCTCTTCCGGAAGTATTATCGGCTACGACGGAGACATTCCGGTGAAGACTCCCTATGATAACTGTGTCCTCATAATGCCTTCCCGCCGCCAATTTCCCGGCGACACGGCTGTACGTTTTGGAAAGTTTTTAGCTAAATCCGGAAAATGAATATTCCATTCTTTTCACTGACACACACAATATACGTATATTTGCTTATTGTTGCGGACTCTTAATTCTTTAGAATTTTGAAAATGGAATTTTACATTGTTGGGCATTTTCTTCACAATATCAAAATAGTTATGGGATGGCCGAACTGAATCAAGCCGCCGGGCAAAAGCGTACGGACGTGGAAATTGAAAAAACAATCGATACACTTGTTGTTGGTGCAGGCCAAGCTGGAGTGGCGATGAGTGAACATCTGAGCAAGCACGGGGTTCCGCACCTTGTTCTGGAACGCAAAAGGATCGCCGAAGCCTGGCGCACAGGTCGTTGGGATTCTCTGGTTGCCAACGGTCCGGCTTGGCATGACCGCTTTCCTGGTCTAGAATTTGATCTCGATCCCGAAGCCTTTGTCACAAAAGAGCAGGTGGTGGCTTATTTTGAAGCCTATGCTGGGAAGATCAACGCCCCTATCCGTACCGGTGTTGAAGTGAAGAAGGTAGTGCGTAATACTGACACGTCGGGGTTCACGGTTGAAACATCTGCAGGTGTGATTCAGGCAGAGCGCGTGGTTGTCGCAACCGGACCTTTTCAGCGGCCTGTCGTTCCATCGATTGCTCCTCAAGAAGAGAAACTGATTCAGATTCACTCTGCCGAGTACCGCAATCCGGAGCAACTGCCCGAAGGTACTGTCCTGGTGGTGGGAGCTGGGTCGTCGGGAGTACAAATCGCAGATGAATTGGAGCGTGCGGGCAAGAAGGTCTACCTCTCGGTTGGGCCGCATGATCGTCCCCCACGCACCTATCGCAATCGTGACTATTGCTGGTGGCTCGGTGTTTTCGGGGAATGGGATGCAGAAGCCCCAAAGGCAGGTAAAGAACATGTGACCATCTCCGTGAGTGGGACCCGGGGGGGGCATACTGTCGATTTCAGGAACCTTGCCCATCAGGGGATCACACTTGTCGGGATGACGAAAAGATTCAATGAAGGCGTGGCGATTTTTCAGCCAGACCTTGCAGACAACGTGGCACGCGGTGATGAGAACTACCTGTCGCTGCTCGATGCCGCAGATTCCTATGTTACCAGAAACGGTCTCGATCTGCCGGAAGAGCCTGAAGCCCGTAAATTTCTCCCGGATCCGAAATGCTTGACCCATCCCCTGCTTGAACTCGATTTGGCTGAAGCCGGTGTCACCGCGATTATCTGGGCCACCGGATATAGCGTCGATTTCAGCTGGCTGAAAGTGGATACCTTTGACGAAAACGGCAAACCGAAGCACCAGCGTGGAGTTTCGAGTGAATCAGGCATCTACTTTCTCGGTCTGCCGTGGTTGTCACGACGCGGATCTTCTTTCATCTGGGGTGTCTGGCACGATGCAAAGCATATTGCCGACCAAATTGGTATCCAGTCCAAATACCTCGCCTACCGTGATCCCTCGCAACTCAAGACAGAGACCGAAAGAGAGAAAAACTACGGGGACGCATTTCCTGATTCGGAAGTGTGGAAAACCGGCAAGCCAGGAGAAACAACATGACTGTTCATACCCGCATCCGAAAATTTAATACTAAAGATACTTATCCGGATCAGGATTTGGATAATGATTTGTGTCAAATTGTGAAGGCCGGGAATATGCTTTTTCTACGCGGACAAGTCGGAACTGATTTTGACGGCAAACTCATCGGACCCGGAAATCCGGAAGCCCAAACCGAACAGGCGATGAAAAATGTTAAACAGCTTTTGGAAGAAGCCGGAAGTTGTCTTGAGCATATCTGTAAAATCACAATTTACCTCACCGACAGTGCCATCAGAGAAACGGTTTACCGTACAATCGGAAAGTGGCTCAAAGGCGTTTTTCCTGTTTCTACCGGAGTGGTTGTGGCTGGACTGGCCAAGCCGGAATGGCTGCTGGAAGTGGACGTGATCGCCGTGATTCCGGAACCGGATAATACTTTGTGGGAGGACAAATGACACTTTCCATCCTTGGGCGTTGTCCTGAAACAGGAATGCTGGGCGGTGCTGTTACTTCATCCAGCATTTGCGTTGCCAGCCGCTGTCTGTTCACCCGCTACGGAGTCGGCGCCACGCTTACGCAAAACATCACAGATCCGGAATTAGGCCAGTGGATGCTCGACCTTTTGGAAAAAGGATCAAACTCAACCGGAACGTTCGGTGCGAACGACGCTGTTGCTCAAGTCGTCGCTGAGGCCGAACATATTGCATGGCGGCAGCTCGTGCTTTTGGATTCCGCTGGTAAATCGGCAGTCCATACCGGAGCAAAATGTTTGGGAATACACGCCTCCGCACAGGGAATACAGTGTGCCGCCGCTGCTAACCTTTTGGCCAATGAAAATGTTCCGCAAGCGATGGTCACAGCTTTTGAGAAAAGTTCCGGGCATCTCGCGCAACGTTTAATATCGGCTCTCGAAGCCGGAATTGTCGCGGGTGGAGAAGAAGGACCTGTGCGTTCTGCTGGAGTTCAGGTTGTACACGAAGTTTCATGGCCGATTGTAGATCTCCGAGTAGACTGGGACAATGATCCGATTTCCAAACTGCGTACCATTTGGAACGAATACGAGCCGCAAATGTCTGACTATATAACCCGCGCCATCAATCCGGAAGCCGCACCGTCTTATGGAGTGCCTGGGGATTTGTAATTGATGACGTCGTAATAATTCTTAGGCCCAAAATTTATCATTTCGACCGTAGAAAAAAATATTAATATGATTAGCATGCTAACATAAACTAGAATTCTTGCTTTGTAAGCAATGACACGACTATGGGGCTTTTTACTAATTCAGTAAAAAGTTTATCCATATAAAACAATCATAAATTCAATTATTTGATTCTCAACATGGAAGTTGACGAACGTTACAAGATTCTCTTTGAGCCTCTAAAAATCGGTCCGGTTGTCGCACCTAACCGTTTTTATCAGGTGCCGCACTGCAACGGCATGGGTTACCGTGACGTCACGTCCATGGCGGCGCTCCGGGCGATCAAGGCTGAAGGTGGCTGGGGAGTTGTCTGTACAGAGCAGGTGGAAATCCACCACACTTCTGAAATCACACCTTACATCGAACTCAGAATTTGGGATGACAAAGACCTGCCGGTACTTTCGAGAATCACCAACGCAGTCCACACACACGGCGCGCTTGCCGGTATTGAACTGGCTTACAACGGAATGAACGGGCCGAATTTGTATTCCCGTGAAGTACCGCTCGGACCAAGTGACCTGCCGACCTACACTTTTAGCAACGAACCTGTGCAGGCACGTGCGATGACAAAGCGTGATATTACAAACTTAAGGCGCTGGCACCGTAACGCAGCCCTGCGTTCCAAAGCGGCCGGTTTTGATATAGTCTATGTTTATGGAGCACACGGACTGGGAGCTCCGCAGCATTTTCTATCCAGACGCTACAACCAGCGCACAGACGAATACGGAGGCAGCCTGAAAAATCGGGCGCGTCTGTTAGTTGAACTTATTGAGGATACCAAAGACGCAATCGGCAATACTTGCGCGGTGGCCTGCAGAATCGGTGTAGACGAGCTGATCGGCGAAGAAGGAATTCATCGTGAAGAAATGTTGGAACTTTTCAGCGAAATTAGCGAACTTCCGGATTTGTGGGATTTGACACTTTGCAGTTGGGACATTGATTCGCGCACCTCGCGTTTTGGTGAAGAAGGTCATCAGGAACCGCTTGTCACAGGATTCAAGCAACTGACTTCCAAACCGGTTGTCGGTGTGGGACGTTTCACTTCTCCGGACGCGATGGTTTCGCAAATTCGCCGAGGTGTACTTGACTTGATCGGCGCAGCGCGGCCTTCGATTGCGGATCCTTTTTTACCGAAAAAAATTGCGGAAGGCCGTTTGGAAGATATCCGTGAGTGCATCGGCTGTAACATCTGTGTTTCCGGAGACATGACCATGTCTCCGGTCCGCTGTACACAAAATCCGACGATGGGTGAGGAATGGCGTAAGCGATGGCATCCGGAAAAAATTCACACCAAAGGAAAAAGCCAAAGTGTGCTGATTGTCGGTGGCGGTCCATCAGGACTCGAATGCGTCCGTGCTTTGGGACGCAGAGGTTATCAGGTTACTCTGGCAGAAAAAAATAAGGAACTTGGCGGCAGGGTTACGCAGGAATCTCGCTTGCCGGGATTGGCAGCCTGGAGTCGGGTACTGGATTATAGACTCGGACAAATCCGCCAAATGGATAATGTTGAAACTTATCTGGGCAGTGATGTGACTGTGGAGGATATTTTGGAATTCGGCAGCGAACACATCGTGCTGGCGACAGGCTCAAGCTGGCGCAATGACGGAGTCGGTCGTCACCATCTTATCCCTCAAAAATTTCCGGAGGACAAAACATACACTCCTGATGACATTTTTGCAGGACGGCTTCCGAATGGGAAAGTGCTTGTCTACGATGATGACCACTATTATCTCGGCGGCGTGATTGCTGAACTTTGCCGGAAAAACGGTTGCGAGGTCACACTGGTAACTCCTGCTGCAGTCGTCTCATCATGGACCGTTCACACACTGGAACAGGAAATGATACAGTCCGGATTGCTCAAAAAAGGAGTCAAAATATTCCCTCATAATGTGGTTCATCCTGGGGCTAACTCAACTCCGGAAAGCGAGCTTTACAGCGTTCACATTTACACAAAAGAGGTGAGTATTTTGGACTGTGATGCTTTAGTGCTGGTTACAGCAAGGCGGCCTAATTCCGAGCTGGAAACCGGCATGGAAAAAGCCCGAATTTCGTGGACGGACTCAGGAGTGAAAAGTGTAACCCGTATTGGAGATGCTTTGGCTCCGGCTACCATCGCCGCCGCCGTTTATTCCGGACACCGTTACGCCCGTGAGTTGGATGAAGAAATTGATCCGGATGTAGTACCCTTCGAAAGGGAATTGACAGAAATTGCTACGGAGCCAAACTGGAAAACTTTTTGGCAGGAATAATTTCAAAAACATCGCTTCTTGAAGAGTTAAAATGATCACTATTTATTCAGAAAAACATCGACTTCGCAACGCAAAAACTGAACTTTTTGGCGGTCTGCTTGTTCCGCCTTATGAAAATCCTTCCCGTGCAGACATCGTTTTGGAAAGGGTCAACAGCGAAAAACTTGGTGAAGTGATTGCTCCCAGGGAATTTGGAATGGAGCCGGTGTTGGCTTTGCATGACGCGGAATTTGTAGAATTTCTCCAAGTGGCCTGGGAGGAGTGGTCTCAGACAGAATACGAAGGTGAGGCTATTCCCACCTGTTGGCCGGCCCGCCGTATGTCCCAGCGAAGACCGGACTATATTGACGGCAAGGTTGGCTACTATGGCTTTTCCTCTGAAACCTCAATCAGCGAAGGCACATGGGAAGCAGCCTTGGCCAGCAAGGATGTCGCTTTGACAGGTGCGGAATTGTTGTTGAAAGCAAACGAAACCGGAATGTCCATTTCGACTCCGCTCAATGCGAACAGTACGCAAGGTGTTTTTTCGCTTTGCCGTCCCCCCGGACACCATGCTGCTTTTGATATGTTCGGCGGATATTGTTTTTTGAACAATGCCGCAATTGCCGCCCAGTGGCTCCGAGACAACGGGATTGAGCGTGTCGCTATTCTCGACGTTGACTTTCACCACGGTAACGGCACACAAGACATTTTCTATGATAGGCAAGATGTGCTTTACCTTTCTCTACACGGTGACCCTCGTGATGCCTTTCCGCATTTTTCCGGTTATTCAGACGAAACCGGACAAGATGCGGGCGTCGGCGCCACCTTCAATTGCCCACTGCCTCCAGGAACACAATTCAAAACGTGGTGCGACAAACTCAAAGAATGTATGGCGAAAATTGATCAATTTGAGACAGAAGTGCTGGTAGTGTCTTTAGGTGTGGATACTTTTGAGAAAGACCCCATCAGCTTTTTCAAACTGAAATCAGACGATTTTCTGAGCATCGGCAAGTTGATTGCTGATTTAAAACGTCCTACGCTTTTTGTTATGGAAGGTGGATACGACATCAAAGAATTGGGCATTAATGTTGTCAATGTCCTGCAAGGATTTGAAGATTAGGTTCACCGAATTAGGAAGGCTTTCTAACTCAAATTAGATTGTTTCACTTTTTAGTAAATTAAGCTGTAGTAAATGTTATCGTGTCACCCCGGACATATGATAGGCATTTTATAAAAAATACGAGCAGTTTGGATTCATTCCAATGCCGGATAATAAGCTACAGCTTTTCTTAGCCTTGAGCAGGTTACAATAGGCGTATCAGACAATTTCTTAAGCGGCGATTTGCACCCCAAATTGATTGATGATGTACAAACCAGAACTTGAATTATTCTGGGTATTATTTTATCCTGCGCATTACAAAGTATTTGCATAAAATTTAAAATTTGCTTGTCAATCACAATATGAAACAGCCCACTAAGTTCACTGACTCAGCATCCAGCAAAGATCCATGCTTACAGAAACTACAAACATTACTGAGCGAGCGCCTTTCGTTGTCGGAAGCGGTGCGTGAACAGCATGGCCGTGACGAATCATTTCATGCCTCGGCTCCTCCGGAAGCAGTCGCCTTTGCAGAAAGTAATGAAGAAGTCGCAGAGACAGTTCGTATCTGTGTTGAGCACAATAAACCAATCATTCCGTTCGGCACTGGAACTTCGCTCGAAGGTCATGTTGCCGCATTGCATGGCGGAATCTGCCTCGATGTTTCCGGAATGAACAAGGTACTGGAAGTAAACGAAAATGACCTGGATTGCAGGGTTCAGGCTGGAGTAACCAGGAAACAACTCAATCAACATTTGCGGAATTCCGGACTCTTTTTTCCAATTGATCCCGGAGCGGACGCTTCTCTGGGAGGAATGACGGCAACCCGCGCTTCCGGAACCAACGCAGTGCGTTACGGAACCATGCGGGAAAATGTAATGGGCTTAACTGTGGTAACTGCTGACGGACGCATCATCCGTACTGGAACCCGCGCCCGTAAATCCTCCGCGGGTTATGATTTGACACGCCTTTTTGTAGGCTCGGAAGGAACGCTGGGAGTTATTACGGAAATTCAACTTCGACTTTACGGAGTTCCGGAATCAATTTCTGCAGCCGTCTGTGCCTTTGAAACTCTGGAAGGTGCAGTGAACACTACCATTTCTACAATCCAGATGGGAATTCCGGTGGCACGGATTGAGTTGCTGGATGAGGTTCAAGTTGATGCAATCAATCGTTATGCAGATTTTGATTATGAACTCAAGCCTACTTTGTTTTTTGAATTTCACGGAACAGAGGCCTGGGTGAAGGAACAAGCGGAAATGGTCAAAGAAATTTCCAGTGATGAAGGCGGAAGTGATTTTCAATGGGAGACTCGTGAACAGGAACGGCAAAAACTTTGGGAAGCACGCCACAATGCTTATTACGCTTCATTAGCTTTACGGCCGGGATCAAAAGGCTGGCCGACTGACGTTTGTGTGCCAATCTCACGTCTAGCGGAATGTATTCTTGAAACACGTCAGGATATTGATGAGTGCGGATTTTATGTGCCTTTGGTAGGACATGTAGGTGACGGGAATTTTCACCTTCTTTTTTTGATCGACCCGGAAAACGAAGAGGAGGAACTAAAGCGCTATCAACCTTTGAACGATCGCTTAGTGGAGCGTGCTTTGCGCATGGGAGGAACCTGCACTGGAGAACACGGAATCGGTTCAGGAAAATTAAAATATATGAAAGGCGAACACGGTGATTCCCTGGATCTGATGAGCCAGATTAAAAAGGCTTTTGATCCGCATAATCTGATGAATCCCGGAAAACTGATTCCAGTATGACAAAGATTATTTCACCTGTTTTTTTAAAGGTACGGGATTTATTCCTAGAATCAGTAAGTGTTGCGTTGCCGCTTTTTCGGATCATGATTCCAATGATTATTGTGGTCAAGATTCTCAAAGAAATGGGTGCCATCGATATCCTCGGCCAGTGGCTGGCTCCCGTAATGGGGATCGTCGGACTTCCGGGCAGCATGGGATTGGTCTGGGCAGCGACTATGGTGGCTGGATTTTTTCCGGGGATGATTATTTTTGCGGATCTTGCCGCGAACGAAATGCTGACAGTCGGTCAGGTTACTGTGCTGACTTCAATGATGCTGATCGCTCACTCACTTCCTGTTGAACTGCAGATTGTCGACAAAGCAGGGCCGCGATGGTTAAGCATGGGAGTGTTTCGGGTCGGCGGTGCTTTACTTTACGGATTGATCCTGAATCAGATTTTGCTATGGGGAAATTGGCTTGCGGAAAGCAGTATTCTACTGTGGTATCCGGAAAGCGGCCCGGTTGATCTGCAAACCTGGGCCTGGGATCAAGTTGTGGGTTTGATGTTGATGTTTGTGATATTGCTGGGAATAATGTTGTTGATGAAATTACTCGATCAGTTTGGCCTCAGCAAATTTTTACAGAGCATTTTTAAACCTTTGCTCAGTAAACTTGGAATTGGTAAAGAAGCAACTAACATAACGGTGATTGGTATCACTCTCGGAATTTCCTACGGCGGAGGTTTGATAATCAAAGAATCCCGCGCCGGCACGATTCCGCCGAGAGATATTTTTTTCGCGCTGGTGTTGATGGGACTCTTCCACAGTTTCGTCGAAGACACTTTACTGATGCTGCTGCTCGGTGGAAGTTTGTGGGGTTTTTTAGTTGGCCGCTTAATTTTTGCGTTGCTGGCGGTCTGGTTACTTGTACGGCTGCTTTCGCTAATTTCGGATCAACGATTTCAACGATATTTTTTTAAGCCCAAAGCAGTCTATCAAGTTGCTTCGCCTGCCGATGAGTCAGTCTAAGAACTTAAGCTAATTGCCGTGAAAAGTACTGTGTACGATATTCCGTTGATTGACCTTCAGCCTCAATTTGACAATCCTGTTGCAGAAGCTGAGATAGTAAAGCAGATAGGAGACGCCTGCAAAAACAGCGGATTTTTTGCGGTTCGTGGACACGGTATTCCAGAAAAAATTATCGAACATTGCTGGCAGGTCAGTCATGATTTTTTTTCACTTGCTGAAGCAGAAAAGCTGAAGGTTCAGATGCCCTTTGCCGGATATCCTTACGGTTTTGCGGCAATGGAAGCAGAAACTCTTTCACTTTCTCGTGGGGAACAGGCACCTCCGGATTTAAAGGAAAATTTTTCAGCAGGTCCAAATGCTACTCCTCCAGCAGGGATTTCCGCTGATGAAGCGCTTTTTGTATTTTCTGAGAATCAGTGGCCGCAAGAACCGGCGAATTTTAAACAGGCGTGGGAAACATGTTATGAAGCGATGTCTTTGCTTTCAATGCGTTTAATGAGATTATTTGCACTCGCACTGAATTTGCCTCAAAACTATTTTGATGAATTTCTGCGGCAGCCAATCAGCGCTTTTCGTGCTAATCACTATCCTGCACTGAACAAGGCTGCGCTACCAGGCCAACTGCGTGCAGGAGCGCATAGTGATTACGGCAGTCTCACATTGCTCTTACAGGAGGAGGGCTTGTCTGGGCTTGAAATTCTTAACCGCCAAAAAAAGTGGATTCCGGTCACTCCCTGCATGCCGGAGGTAATTGTCAATCTGGGTGATTTGATGGAACGCTGGACAAACGGACGTTGGCTTTCTACACTGCATCGAGTAAATATACCAGAATCTGAAACAGCTCAAAATCAATCCAGAATGTCACTGGCGTTTTTTCAGCAACCGGACTGGGATGCCAGAATCGAGTGTCTGCCCACTTGCCTCGACCCTGATGGAACAGCAAAATACCCGGTGCTAACTTCCGGAAGGCACTTGATGGAGCGTTTTCACAGCACGGTACTGAATGAAACTTAATCCATTATTAAAAGAGAAAAAAGGATAACATAATAAAATAAGAGAAAAAAAATGGACTTAATCATTAGAAACGCAAATCTTCCGGACGGAAGAAGTGGCATCGATATTGGCATCAAAAACGGAAAAATAGTGGTGCTCGAATCCTCTTTGTCAGCAAAAGCCACGGAAGAAATCGATGCATCAGGAAAACTGGTCAGCCCTCCGTTTGTTGATGCGCATTTTCACATGGATGCAACACTCAGTTTGGGGCTGCCCCGTTTAAATCAGTCCGGGACTTTGCTGGAAGGCATAGCATTGTGGGGCGAATTAAAACCGCACTTAACGGTTGAAGCAATCAAGGAGCGAGCCCTCAGATATTGTGATTTAGCGGTAGCACGAGGGTTACTGGCCATCCGGAGTCATGTGGATATTTGTGACCCACGTTTATTGGCAGTGGACGCCCTCCTGGAAGTCAGGAAGGAAGTTGCCCCATATCTTGATTTACAACTGGTAGCTTTTCCACAAGATGGTTTTTTTCGTACACCAATGGCATCTGAACTTCTTGAAACCGCTCTTGATCGCGGAGTGGATGTGGTTGGCGGGATTCCACATTTTGAACGGACGATGGATGAAGGGAAAAAATCAGTTGAGGTCTTGTGCCGCATTGCAGCCGAGCGCGGTTTGCGGGTTGATATGCATTGCGACGAAAGCGATGACCCGCTTTCACGACACATCGAAACTTTGACTGCAGAAACTGTGCGGCATGGTTTGCAGGGCAGGGTTACAGGATCGCACCTGACTTCAATGCATTCCATGGATAATTATTATGTTAGTAAATTGCTTCCATTGATGGCAGAAGCCGAGATGAATGTAGTATCCAATCCATTGATCAACATCACTCTTCAGGGACGCCATGATACTTATCCCAAACGCAGAGGGATGACTCGTGTACCGGAAATGATGGGAATTGGATTAAATGTGGCCTTTGGCCATGACTGTGTGATGGATCCGTGGTATTCACTCGGTTCCGCCGATATGTTGGAAGTTGCCAACATGGGACTGCATGTGGCGCAAATGACGGGAGTGGAGCAGATGAAATCCTGTTTTCGTGCAGTCACGGAAATTCCGGCCTCTATTCTCGGCTTGGAAGGTTACGGTCTTGAAAAAGGCTGTAATGCGGATCTGGTGATTTTACAGGCCGCTGATCCTGTCGAAGCTCTGCGTTTAAAAGCAAACCGGCTTTTTGTGATCCGTCGGGGAAACATTATCTCGAGTTCCCAACCGGTTGAGGCAAAGCTAGATCTGCCCAGCCGTCCTAAAAT
>Ga0207990_1000200_pt1 | contig 35056 bp, 29 predicted proteins | sample ETNtaG_8_FD_185780 | JGI IMG/M metagenome (GOLD analysis project Ga0207990, IMG submission 185780) | Marine microbial and viral communities from oxygen minimum zone, Eastern Pacific Ocean - ETNP201406SV75 (SPAdes) (version 2) | ecosystem: Environmental > Aquatic > Marine > Oceanic ...
ATGGGTCTTTGAAAAAGGTCCGGTTTTTCTTAAGGACCTGTTCCCTCATAAATCACGCGGCGAAAAGTTTGAAGGGATTGATCATATTATTTAATTTTTAATTGGGAGGTTCAGCATCATGGATGGATTGAAGTTCAAATTTGAAACCGTACACAGGAATTTTAAGCTTCTGCTTGCGGCCTGCGTTCTTTTGATGGCCGCCACGTCAGCGCAGGCAGCTGACACCATCAAGGTGGGGATTCTGCATTCTCTTTCCGGCACGATGGCCATCAGTGAGACTTCGTTGAGAGATGTGACGCTCATGACGATCGAAGAAATCAATGCGAACGGTGGCGTTCTGGGAAAAAAACTGGAGCCTGTTATTGTAGATCCGGCTTCCAACTGGCCCCTGTTTGCAGAAAAAGCACGTGAATTGATCCAAAAACACAAAGTCGCTGTCACCTTTGGGTGTTGGACCTCTGTTTCCAGGAAGTCGGTCCTTCCGGTTTTTGAAGAGTTGAACGGCCTGCTTTTCTACCCCGTTCAATACGAGGGAGAAGAATCTTCTTTCAATGTATTTTATACAGGTGCTGCACCCAATCAACAGGCGATTCCCGCACTTGAGTACCTGATGAGCGAAGATGGGGGCGGGGCAAAGCGTTTTGTTCTCTTGGGAACCGATTACGTTTATCCTCGCACGACCAATAAGATCCTTAACTATTTCCTGAAATCGAAGGGAGTAGCCAAAAAGGATATTATGGAAACCTACACGCCTTTTGGTCACAGCGATTATCAGACAATCGTGGCGGATATCAAGAAGTTTGCGGTTGGTAAACCGACCGCGGTTATTTCCACAATCAATGGCGATTCAAACGTTCCTTTCTACAAGGAACTTGGTAACCAGGGCCTTAAAGCTGAAGACATCCCGGTAATTGCTTTTTCAGTCGGGGAAGAAGAGCTTCGAGGTATCGATACAAAACCGCTGGTCGGTCATTTGGCGGCATGGAACTACTTCATGTCCATGGAGACACCTGAGAACAAGAGTTTTGTTAAGAAATGGAGGGCTTATGTTAAGAAACATAATCTGCCGGGTGGTGACAAGCGGGTAACCAATGACCCCATGGAAGCCCACTACATTGGAATCAAAATGTGGGCCCAGGCCGTAGAGCAGGCTGGTACGACCGATGTAGATGCGGTACGCCAGGCTGTTGGTGGTCAGACGGTCAAGTCACCTTCAGGGTTTACGATCACAATGGATGCCAAGAACCATCACTTGCATAAACCGGTGGTTATCGGGGAAGTGCAGGCGGACGGACAGTTTGAGGTGGTATGGAAAACAGATGGGCCTATACGAGCCGATGCTTGGAGCCCCCACATTCCCGAAAGTGCCAAGAAAGTTGCGGATTGGACTTACCCCTGGGTTTGTGGAAATTGTACTAAGTCAAAGTTCTAACTTCCATCAGGTTAGATCTCCTGAGCTCCCTGCTTCGGAGTTGTGACGGCAGCCTTGCCGCACACAACTTTGGGGTGGGGAGTTTTTTTTGTTTGCACACGTTTCAAAAAGGTTGGTTGGAGGCGCCATTGACACGGCATTCGAAATTTTCTCCACGTTGGCTGGAAGAAAAAAAAGATTTCCGTACCCGGGTTTCATCACCTGGCTGCGATAAGTTGCAAGGCGAAGAAAAGAAAGAAATCCTCGGACGGGTGAGAGATAAAAAAATAATATCAGTAAATCAACAAGTTTCAAAAACTGGTTCCCAATCTAGAAAATTCTCTTTAGTTTTTAAAATTTCATGATACACACAGTTTCGTTTATACTGAGCCCCGCTTCCAGAAACCCGAATTTCAATAAAAACACATGAAGTGCCCGCTGCCCGGTGCCCCCATTACTTCAGGACATATGTTCAAAAATAAGAGATTGCATCTCTTATTTTTTTTAAGCCTCCTGTGTTTTTCGTTTGGAGCCTTTTCTCCCTCCTCTCCCGCCTTGGCAGGTGAACTTGAAAATTCCATAACGGATTTAGGTAATAAGAGCCGTACAGAAATAAAGAAAGCAACTCGAGCCCTCGGTACGCTGGGAAATGTAGCAGCCCTGCCCGCTCTCGAAGCCCTTCGCGATGGACAACTTCGCGTTGATGAGTCTGGCAGGGTGGTAATTCTTGGAACAACGAACACCCAGGCTCAAGATGCCATCACCGGCGATACCCTGAGCGTGGAGGATCTCTCACTCCGTAAACCCCGAATCAACAATTCAGTGCGCAGGGTCCTGGCTCTAGCCATTGCAAAATTAAAACTCAACGCAGGGGACGCCGATATCAGGCTCGCGGCTGCAGAAGAGCTTTTGAATCGATCTTCAGACAGTGTTCTGGATTTGGTACGTCATGCGCTCACAAAAGAGAAGGATTCCCGGGTCGTAGAAAAGCTTACCCTTGTCTTGGCAAAAGCCCAGCTGCAAGGAGACGACCTCGAAGAACGTCTTCAAGCCATCGAAACCATACGAAATTTTGGAGACAGTAGCTTTAGACCCGACCTGGAGGGGTTATTGCAAAGCGAAACGGCTGCCGTTAAAGCCGCCGCTATCAAGGCCATTACTTCTATTGACCAACGTCAGTTCTTCATAAACCAGATAGCAAATTTATTTTATGGATTGAGCCTTGGAAGCATATTGCTTCTAGCGGCTTTGGGGCTGGCCATCACGTTTGGCCTTATGGGTGTCATTAACATGGCTCATGGCGAAATGTTGATGATAGGTGCTTACTCTACTTTTGTCGTTCAAAACCTTTTTAAAGAATACTTGCCCGGATTATTTGACTACTATCTCGTTGCCGCTATACCAACCGCATTTTTGGTGAGTGCTATTGTTGGCATTATTTTGGAGAGAAGTGTCATTCGGCATCTTTATGGCCGTCCGCTGGAAACCCTTCTGGCAACCTGGGGAATTAGCTTGGTCTTAATTCAAAGTGTAAGGCTGATTTTTGGTGCGCAAAACGTGGAGTTGGCCAATCCATCTTATCTTTCCGGTGGTGTCGCAGTCTTTCACGGGGTGGTCCTTCCCTACAGTCGTATCGCTGTTATTTTTTTCGTGATTTTTGTGGTGATTTCAGTTTGGACACTACTGCAAAAAACCTCCCTGGGACTTCAGGTTCGTTCGGTGACGCAAAATAGAGGGATGGCATCTTGCATGGGAATCGCAACTCGTAAAGTTGATATGTGGACTTTTGGATTGGGTTCCGGCGTGGCGGGTCTCGGGGGACTTGCCTTATCTCAGGTTGGTAATGTGGGTCCGGAATTGGGGCAAATGTATATCGTTGACTCTTTCATGGTTGTCGTATTAGGCGGCGTTGGGAAAATAGCGGGCACAGTGGCAGGCGCTCTTGGAATAGGGGTTACTAGCAAATTCCTGGAGCCAGTTGCCGGTGCGGTGTTAGGTAAAATCATCGTCCTTGTTCTTATTATCATCGTGATACAAAAACGCCCGCAAGGTTTATTCGCCTTGAAGGGGCGCGTGGCGGACAATTAGAAAATGCTCAAGCAAATAAGCCAATTACACTCTCTGCGTGGATGGATTGCAACCCTCAGCCTACTGGGTATTGCCATCGTCGTCATTCCATCTTTGAATATATTTTTGCCCCAAGAGTCGTTTTTTCACGTTCCAGATTACATCGTATCTCTGTTTGGAAAATATTTATGCTATGCGATGGTGGCCTTGGCGGTAGATTTGATTTGGGGGTACACCGGTATTTTAAGTTTGGGGCATGGGGTGTTCTTTTCTATTGGTGGATATGCCATGGGTATGTATTTGATGCGAAGCATTGGGAAGGAAGGAGTTTATAAAAGTGACCTTCCTGACTTCATGGTCTTTCTGGATTGGAAGGAGCTTCCCTGGTACTGGTACGGATTTGATAATTTTTCGTTTACCCTTCTTGTGATCTTAATTTTACCCGGTCTGTTCGCATTTATTTTTGGCTTTTTTGCTTTTCGCTCTCGTATCAAAGGAGTTTATTTTGCCATCATTACACAAGCGATGACCTTTGCACTCATGCTTTTATTCTTTCGTAATAATACAGGCTTTGGGGGTAACAATGGACTTACAGATTTTAAACGGATTTTAGGATACTCCTTGCATGAACCATCCACCAAAATGGGTTTGTATGTAATTACAGCAACCTTGCTGTTTTTGAGCTATGTATTATGCCGGTATGTAGTTAAGTCCAAGCTGGGACGAGTGCTTACCGCAATCCGGGATGCCGAAAGCCGGGTCATGTTTTCTGGGTACAACACCTTGCATTACAAACTCTTTGTTTGGACATTATCGGCCTGCCTATGCGGCATTGCCGGAGCTCTTTATGTTCCACAGGTCGGTATTATCAACCCTAGCGAAATGCAACCTTCCAATTCAATTGAAATGGCTATTTGGGTGGCGGTTGGAGGGCGAGCAAGTTTGGGAGGTGCTTTTTTAGGGGCTGGAGTGGTCAACGGCGCAAAAAGTTGGTTTACGGTTGCCGCGCCGGACTATTGGCTCTACTTTTTAGGAAGTTTATTTATTGTGGTGACTTTATATTTTCCGAAAGGTCTTATTGGTATTTTTACCCGCTTTTCTCCGGCTGAAAAAACCAAGGAGATTTCACGATGAGCAGCGCAGAAACGCAGGTCAAAGAAGAATCTGTGAATACAATGCATGGTTGTATCCTCTATGTTGAAGGTGTAACGGTCAGCTTTGATGGCTTTAAAGCCCTGGACGATTTAAATGTTTATATTGATGACGGAGAATTGCGATGCATCATTGGACCCAATGGCGCTGGAAAAACCACCATGATGGATGTGGTTACCGGAAAAACAAGGCCAGATCGCGGTACGGTGTTTTTCGGACAAAATCATGATCTCACTGAAATGACAGAATATGAAATCGCCCATTTGGGAATCGGGCGCAAATTTCAGAAGCCAACGGTATTTCAGAATCATACGGTGTTTGAAAATCTCGAATTGGCTTTTCATACAAACAAGAATGTTTGGATGTCGCTAACCAAATCCTTAACAGGTGAGCAAAGAGAAAAAACTGATGAGGTATTGGAAACCATTGGACTGGTTAACCAGATGAATCTCCGGGCTGGTTTACTGTCCCATGGCCAGAAGCAGTGGTTGGAGATAGGGATGCTATTGGTCCAGGATCCACGGCTTTTATTGATTGACGAGCCCGTTGCGGGGATGACACACCAGGAAACCGAGGCTACGGTGGAGCTTTTAAAGTCTCTTGCAGGAAAGCATTCAGTGGTTGTAGTCGAACATGAAATGGACTTCATCCGTTCCATAGCAAATAGAGTTACCGTTTTACACGAGGGGCGTGTGCTGGCAGATGGGAAAATGGAAGATGTGCAAAACGATCCTAAAGTCATTGAAGTTTATTTAGGGAGTTGACGGTGTTAAAAGTTGATGGAGTGAACCAGTTTTATGGAGAGAGCCATACTCTTTGGGATGTTGATTTGGAAGTGCCGTCCGGTTCCTGTACCTGTCTGATGGGCAGAAACGGGGTTGGTAAAACAACCCTGCTCAAAGCTGTTATGGGGCTTTTACCCGTTGCTTCGGGTTCTATATTTTTTGAGGTTAATGAGCTATCAAGCAAACCGGCAGAATTGAGAGCGCAACAAGGTATTGGTTATGTGCCGCAAGGCCGGGAGATTTTCACTCAACTGAGCGTGGAAGAAAACCTCCGCGTAGGACTTCTCGCACGAAGCGATGGGCTAAACGAAATTCCTGAATTAGTTTTTGAAATATTTCCAGTGTTAAAACAAATGCTGAATCGCCGGGGAGGAGACCTGTCTGGAGGTCAGCAGCAGCAGTTGGCAATAGGAAGGGCCTTGGCCCTCAATCCCAAACTATTGATTCTGGATGAGCCCACAGAAGGTATTCAACCAAACATTGTGCATGAAATTGGAGATATCATTATTCGCCTGAATAAGGAGAAGGGACTCACCATTTTGCTCGTTGAACAAAAGCTTCCTTTTGCCCGACGCGTGGCTAAACATTTTTGTATTCTTGATAAAGGGCGAAACGTTGCGTCGGGGAGTATGGAAAACTTGGGCGAAGAAATTATAAACCGTCATTTGACGGTATAGCAATAGCCCCGCCTGAACTGTTGAGCGGTGTACGGAGCCAATCTGTTGTTTAGTTGAAGATCAAACAAATACTCGCCCCACATAGAAACTTTGTTTTTGGAGACCGGATTTTTTTTAGGGGATAGGAAAAAAGAGGAATTAATTCAGGTTTACCGATACAGCCTTGGACACGCCGCGTTCTTCCATGGTGATGCCGTAAAGCACATCGGCAAAGGACATGGTCTTCTGATTATGCGTGATGAGGATAAACTGGGTATTGCCCCCCATCTCCTTGAGCATTTCCTGAAAGCGGACCACGTTGGCCTCATCAAGGGGGGCGTCGACCTCGTCGAGCAGGCAGAATGGACTGGGTCGTACTCTGAAGACGGAAAATATGAGGGCAATTGCGGTCATGGCTTTTTCACCGCCGGAAAGCAGGGTGAGATTCTGCATACGTTTGCCCATGGGGTTGGCGCTGATCTCGATTCCTGACTCGAGCGGATTGGATTCGTCAATGAGCGAGAGCTCGGCTTTGCCTCCACGGAACAGGCGGGCGAACACTTCCTTAAAATTTTCATTGACCTGTTCGAAGGTGTCCAGGAACCTTTGCTTTGTGGTGCGATTGATTCGTTCTATCGTTTCGTGGAGAAGACGGATTGATTCCGCCAAATCTTCCTGCTGGGTTTTCAAGAACGTATAGCGCTCGTTGGTTTTCTGGAAATCTGACAAGGCAGCCAGGTTCACCTCGCCCATGCGGCCGACCTTCTCTTTCAAAGTGCGTATGGACTCGTCGACTTCCTGGGTATCGAACTCCTCGGGAGGATGATTCAGCAGTTCGGGAAGCGTCACGTTGAAATCTTCGAAGGTACGTTCCTCGATGTGAGCCATCTGGATCTTGATTTCTGACCGCTTGAGTTCAATTTTTGAAATCGTTTCAGTGAGCTCTTGAATTTTACGGGCGAGGTCTTTCGTCTCCTTTTCCATTTGCTTGACGGACTCTTCCTTTCCCGTGAGTTCCTCTTCGTTGTGGACTGCTTCTCCTTCCAATCTATCCTTGTTGCGGGCGCTCTCAAGAATTTCTTTTTCGATGGAATCAATGGTTAGCCGGGTTTCATCGATTTTTCCTTGGCTTGTAATTTTATCGTTTTCTCGTTTTTCGATCTGGTGGCGATGATTTTTCTGTTGAAGGTCGAGCCGATTGATTTCGGTCAGCGTATTTTCCCGTTTACCTTTTAATGAAGCGATATGCACCTTGATGCTAGCGATCGAGGAAGACTGCTCTTCCAGTTTCTGACGGCAGGACTCTAATTCGCGACGCAGCGTATCAAGTGACTCTTCCTCTAGAGCTTTTTTGCTTTCTGTGGTCTCCAGTTCGCGGGCCAGCGATTTTCTGCGTGTATCCAGTTCATCGATTTCCTGTCGCCCGGTGCCCCGCTCGTATTCCAGCGTGGAGAGCTTTTCTTCCAACCGTTCCTGCTCTTTCTGTTGCTCTTCCTGCTTGTTTCGGCTGTTATTCAGTGCGATTTCCGCTTCGTGAGCGGCTTGCCCAGCCTCCTCCAACGCGACTTCCATCTCGTCCAGCACTTTTCTGTTTTTATCTTTGACGCCCTGGGCCGATTCCACTTTGTTTTGCAGATGTTTGATTCTGGCAGAGAGTTCGTCCATTTCCCTGTTTTGTGAGAGTAGGTTGGACGAATCCTTTTGGGCGGATCCACCGAAAACCATTCCCTGAGAATCGATCATCTCACCGTTACGCGTGACAACTGTTCCGTTAAAGTCAGATTTTTGAAAAACCTGAACGGCGGTTGGTAGATCGGTCACGAGAACCACATTGCGGAGCAACAGTTCGATAACTTTCCGGTACTCTTCTGCGCATTCCACGAAGTCGCTGGCCCTTCCCACAATGCCGGAGTTGCCGTTCAAGTGGGCCGGTGGAATGTCGGCAGGTTTCATATTCATGGGGATAAAAGAACCACGGCCCGAAGAATGTTCTTTTAAATAGGTGATAGCCTCGAGGGAGTCGTCGTAGGAATTGACGATGACGCTCTGCAGTTTTTCGCCCAACGCGGTAGTGATTGCCGTTTCGTATTCAGCGGGAGTTTTGAGAACGTCAGCCAGCACCTCGCGAAGTCCGGTCAGGGTTCCGCCGTTTGCATTTTGTGTCATCAGCGATTTAACCCCGTCCTGAAATCCTTCAAACTTACCGCGCAATTCCTTGAGCGATGACAGAAGAGAGGATTGAGAGAGATACTCTTCCTTGAGCGAGGCAAGTCGGTCGGTCTCCGATTGCAGTTGGTCCCGTTGTCCCAGAGTTTTTTGTTGCCGAGCTTCTCGTTGTTCCCTGAGTTCTTCAAGTCGGGCGGATTTTTCCTGAACGAGAGCCTCTGTTTTATTCAAGATGCGCCGGACTTCTTCTGCCTGAGCGCGAGTTTCTTCCTGTTCCGCTTTCAGTTTTTCATCCCGGTGGACCAAACTTTCCTGTCGGGTTTCAAGCGCGGTTGTATCTGATTTTTTTTGGGAGATGCGGTGGAGCAGTTCGAGGACCTGTGTTTCTCCCGCCTTGACCTTATCAGTAAGGTCGATCAAGGTTTTACGTTCTTCCTCAAGCACCCGGGTGTGTTCGGCGAGGTTTTTGTCTTCTGAGTCGATTTCTTCAGAAAGGGTTCCCAGTTGGCTGCGCTGTTCTTCTGTTTGCGCGACTTGATCGGCAATTTCCTTGTGCAGGTGGGTGATATTTTCTGTTGCGGTACGGATGTCTATTTCGCTCTGATCAATCTGCGCTTTTTTCAATTCGATGGTGTGCTCACTTGCGCTGATCTGGCCGGCCAGTTGGTGCACCCGGTCTTTTTTTTCATGTAGAAGGCGTAGGGCCTCCTCGATTTCAAGATTCAATTGGGAGATTTGATTATCCAGGGAAGAAGCCCTTGCGTTCCACTCCGCTTTCTGTCCGGTTTGAGTTGCAAACGCCTTCTCGATGGTTTCAAGATCGACCTGGTATTGGCGGATTTTCCGGGCAAACAATTTCAGAGAAAGTTCCTTAATTTCGGCCTGGTATTTTTTGTATCGTTCTGCCTTGGCGGCCTGACGCTTCAAGGATTCGGTGCGACGGCCCAGTTCCTGAACGATGTCGGTGATGCGTTCTAGATTTTGCATCGACGCATCCAGCTTACGCAGAGCTTCGTTTTTCCGGTGCTTGAATTTTAATATCCCAGCCGCTTCTTCAATCAGAATGCGCCGGTTTTCCGGCTTGGAGACGATAATGTCTTGAATATGCCCCTGTTCGATTACCGTCAGTACCTTGGGGCTGATTCCCACATCAAGCAGAAAGTCGGTGATATCTTTCAGCCGACACGGCACCTGGTTGATATAAAATTCGCTCTCACCCGAGCGGTGATAGCATCGGGTGATTTTCACTTCCTCGGAGATGTTGGATACGTTGGCGATACGAATTCCCGGAGGCACATGGTCCAGAGTCAGGGAGATTTCGGCCCGGTTCACTGGTTTACGGGATGCGCTGCCGTTGAATATGAGATCGACGGATCGCGTTCCGCGAAGGGACTTTGAACTTTGTTCCCCAATCACCCAACGGATAGCATCGGAGACGTTGCTTTTCCCACATCCGTTTGGCCCCACAATGGCGGTGAAGCCGGAGGTGAAATCGATATGGGTCGTATCGACAAAGGATTTGAACCCGTCTAATTCAAGGCTTTTTAACTGCATGTGGGTACCCCTATCTCCTGATGTTTCAAGACACTTTGACTCCCTGCCACATAAGGAAGATTAGCCTATGCAAAAGGGGTTGTAAAGGAGAAATTACACCATTTCTAGGGGATAGAATTACAGTGGACCACTATATCTGGTGGTATTTCCGATAAGTTTGGAACTTGGGGCAGGTATTTGAAAACGGCTTTTTCGGCGTGGAGAGAGCCTTCTGACTTATCATAGAACAGATGAAAATTTGCGTGGTTTTGACCGATAGTTAAAGGAGATTGATTTGATGAAGCTATATTCCTACAACAAATGCGGGACCTGCCGGAAAGCTAAAAAATTTCTAGATGCATCCGGAGTTTTGTACGATGAAATCGATATCACCGAGACTCCACCCCCAAAAACGGTTCTCAGGCAGGCGATCAAGGTGAAGGGAATTAAGAAACTATTCAATACCAGTGGCGAGCAATACAAAAAACTCAAAATAAAAGACAAGGTTGGAAGGATGACCGAGGCCCAAGCTATTACGCTATTGTCCGGAAACGGCAGGCTGGTCAAAAGACCGGTTGCCGTGGACGGGAGCCGGGTCACCGTGGGATTTGATGAGAACGAGTTTAAAGAGGTCTGGCTCTAGGGCAAATAATCGGCTCCATAGCCCAAGACCAGATGAAAGCTGACGGTCGCCACTCTTTTCTTGGTTTAGATTCGTGCCGGGTTTGGAGTGACACCCGAGGTTACTATTCTACCCGGCCTGCGCATTGACGAATTGGGCAAGGAATTCGACGAGGTAATTCAAGATTTTCCTTTGCCCGGACCTCGTTTCCCTTTGATCTGGGATAGTGTATGCTCTGCAGGAATAAGCCTGCATTGTTTTTGGGGCAGTCTTAATGTTCTCCGTGACAGCAATCATTTCATCGTTGAAACTCAAGTGAATTTATCGGTACCGGCAAAGGATCGACTCATCTTTGCGCTGGATGTTTCCGGGCGCAAGAAGGCGGAAAAGTATGTTCGCCTGCTGGGCGACACGGTCGGCTGTTTCAAGGTAGGGCTTGAGTTGTTTGTCAAGGAAGGGCCCGATATTCTCAAGGTGGTGCGGGACAACAGTTCGGCATCTATTTTTCTTGATCTCAAATTACACGATATTCCGGTTACGGTTAGCGCTGCTTTGCGGGCGGCTTCGACATATGGGGTCCGGTTCATCACCGTGCATGCTGGTGACGGGGAATCGATTTTGAAAACAGCGGCTGAAGTGAGTGAAACCGGAATACAGGTATTGGCGGTTACGGTGCTCACCAGCTTGTCGGAATCGGAGCTTTCGCGGCTCGGCTACCGGAGTGGACTCAGCTTGAATCAGCTGGTGCTTGACCGGGCGGGTATGGCCCAGAAGTCGGGGTGTGCCGGAGTGGTTTGCTCGGGCGAAGAGGTAGCGGACATCAAAAAATCCTATGGTCCCAACTTTAAAGCAGTGGTTCCCGGTATTCGGCCGTCATGGGGTGTAGTGAAGGTGGATGACCAGAGCCGCATTGTGACCCCCAAAGATGCCATTTCCCGCGGCGCCGATCTCATAGTCGTGGGTCGTCCCATCAGGGACGCGGATGACCCTACTGGAACCGCCCGGAAAATCGTCGACGAAATTGAATTGACCGCCATGTCTTCGTAGGGAAAATTCGTCCATTGATGTGGAGAATCCCAGCGTTATGGAGATGCATGTTATGAGGAAGCGGAGGCGTCCTGTATGTTCACAAACCTGATTCATTTTATCTATATTTCAAGCCTCGTCTGCTGGATCGGCAGTATCGTGTTTTTCTCGTTTTTTGCCGCGCCGGCGGTCTTCAAAATGCTTGACCGGGAAAAGGCTGGGGAGGTAGTGGGCGTTATTTTCCCCAGATATTATTTGATCGGGTACGTATGCGCTGTTCTGACTTTGGTGACTCTGCTGGTGGGTGCGCAAGCTCCCGTAGGGATGAAATTAGTTTTTCTGCTTGTGATGATGGCCGGACTGTTCCCTGCGGGGTTGATTGTGAGCCCGAAAGCCCGCGACCTGAAAGCCAGGATAAAATCTGCCGCGTCTTCCGAGGAACGGAAATCTCTAGAGCTCCAATTCAAAACCTTGCATTCCCTTGCCGTCAAATTGAACGGAGCGGTTCTGTTGGCCGGGCTCGGTTTATTGTGGTTGAGTGCTGCAGGGCTCCAACTGTAATGTTCTGAGAATTCTAAAAATAATACCTTTTCTCCATGATAGACACGCCACCGCCACACCATCCCTCCCTTGAACGCCCCTTTTATGCGAAAACCCGGTTTTTGTTCCTTATCCTTCTTGCGTTAGTGGTTTACAGTTACGGCTGGAAGGTGACGGAAATTGACCCGGGGGAACTTGTGCGTGACGTTCACTTGGTCAAGCCTCTGGTACGTGATCTTTTACGCCCGGACTTATTTACCGCTGAAAGAAAATCGCAAATAGCGGAGGCGGTCTTCTTTTTATCGGATTCTCCGGCAAAGACGACCGGATCCGATAAAACCTTTGGCGGGCAGTCGCTCACTCTTTCGGAATCCCGGGGGAAAATCGGCGACCGTTTGGCGGTGGAAGGCAAAGGGTTCAAGCCTGGAGAGAAAGGATTGCTCGTTTGGATCAATGCGATAGAACAAGAGTACCCACTGGGTTCGTTTGAAACGGATGAGCGTGGAAACTTCCGGCGTGATGTTGTTGTTCCCCCGACGGCACGCGGGGACGTGCAAACGATTCGCTCCATTGTGTCTTGGCGGACCGGGGAATGGCGCGTGAGTGAGACGCTGAAGTTGACTACGGACAAGGTAATCGAGACCATTTTTCTTGCGCTGATGGCGACCACGTTTGCTATTTTCGTTGCGGCGCCGCTCAGTTTTCTCGGTGCACGTAACTTGATGATGGGGAATCCGGTCAGCGTGGGCGTTTATTACGCAGTACGTACGGTTTTTAACGTCCTTCGTTCAATAGAGCCTTTGATCATGGCTATCTTATTTGCGGTGTGGGTGGGGATCGGTCCGTTTGCGGGTGTGCTGGCACTGGGGGTACATTCCATTGCTGCGTTAGGAAAATTATTTTCGGAACAGGTTGAGAGTATTGATCCGGGTCCAGTGGAGGCTGTCACTGCAACGGGAGCGACGTCGATGCAGGTGGTGTTGTTCTCCGTTCTGCCGCAGGTGGTTCCGCAGTTTCTGGCTTTGAGTTTTTACCGGTGGGATATCAACGTGCGCATGTCAACCGTTATCGGATTTGTTGGCGGGGGAGGGATTGGGTTCCTCCTTCAGCAATGGATCAATCTGTTGCAGTACAATCAAGCGGGGACGGCGCTTCTGGCGATCGCCTGCGTGGTGATCGTTCTGGATACTCTCAGTGCCAGAATTCGCGAAAGAATTATAACTTGAAAACCTGAGAAGGGCGAGAAACGGGCTGAAGGGGCCCTTATTTTTTAGCCCCTTTCCTTTTCGCCCTGGTTATGAGATTTATTCCCTTGATGAACCGTTTGGCGGATTGTGGAAGTTTTTTTACTTTTCCGTTCATCAGGATATCCCTGATCGAGACCTGTCCATAATAGATATGGTTGGCGTCTTCATTCTCCTCAATCAGAGTTCCTTTGAGGGAAATGCCGGCGAAGGCACCTTTACTGCGGGAATAGGAATAAATTTCACCCTGCATCCTCATATCCGCCGCCGCCTCCGCGTGGCGTCCGATCGGTCCCGCTGAAACCGCCACATCTCCTCCCAGCGTGAGCTTGCTTTTCAGTAATCCCTCTAGTCCTCGCTGAGTCATAACCAGCAGGATGAGGTCCACCGCCTCGGCGCCGAATTGGAATCCGAAACTTATACCGCTTTGTGTGATGAATCCAGGAGGGCCAAATCTTCCCGTTGCTTTGGAGCGTACCGTGGCAACTCCATTGCCGTAACGTCCGCCAATGAAAAACCCGCCCTTGACCATGGTGGGAAAAATGATTATCGCTTTGGCTTGAGAAATCAGGTTGGCGGGTACTTCCTGATCCGGAGCGTTCATTATTTCTTCCATAACCAACACGGAATCTCTGAGGAGTTTTTGTTGCTCGTCCTCAGCAGCGTAGGCATCTGAAGTCCAAAAGGAGAGTAACAAAATGAGTGGAACGATCTTTTTCATAGGAGATCTCCCGGTAGGGACTGCCTGATTTTATTTGGTGCGAAATGCAGGTTGAAGGCAAACACTTAAAAAGATGCGGACAGAATGGAGTGATGTGTGTTCTCAACCTTCAATAGGATAAGTAATTTTAAGGGTAAGGTCAACCCGAGGATGTCCGCTTAATATCTGAAGAAGAAATTTCTTTACCACTGGACCCTGTCCGCTTAACATGCCTTGGCTATGATCGAACAGGAAATCGGGAATTATTTTAAAGAAGGTGGTTTTTTATCTGGCAACATGGCCGAATTCGAGGATCGGCCGCAACAAATTGCCATGGCCGAGTCGGTGGCACGATCTTTTGATAAGGGGTATCATTTGATCGTGGAGGCCGGTACGGGAACGGGAAAAAGTCTAGCCTACCTCGTGCCCGCTATTTTATGGGCTGTGCGGTTCAACAAAAAGGTGGTCGTTTCCACTTACACGAAAACGCTTCAGGAACAACTTCTCTATCACGATATTCCCCTCCTTCGTGAAAAGTTAAATATCCCTTTCCGCTACGCGCTTTGTCTAGGACACGAAAACTATCTTTCGTTAAGAAGGCTCAAGCGTGCGAGCCAGGCAGGGTTGTTCACCAAGGCGGAGGAAGACGGCCAGCTCCAGACCATTTTCGACTGGATTAAGGAAACGCCAACAGGAGTCAGAGGAGACCTGCCTTTCGAACCGCTCCCCTCGATATGGGAGGATGTGGGCCGGCAAAAGGACCTTTGCTTGGGGAAAAACTGCGAAACCTACAACACTTGTTATTATTTTAAGGAGAGAAAACGATGGTTCGGTGCCCACCTCCTGATCGTGAACCATCATCTCTTCTTTGCAAACGTGGCGAGTAATGGAGCGGTACTTCCCCGTTTTGATGCCGTGGTGTTTGACGAGGCACAAAATCTAGAGGAGGCGGCCACGTCATTTTTAGGACTGAAGGTTTCTAACTCCCACCTGTTTTATTTTTTGGACCGACTGTCCCATCCGCGTACCCGTAAAGGAATTCTATCCCGCATAGAGCACGAGTATGTTCTTCATGTACGTATTCAGGTGGTGGTGGTTCGTCAGGCGGTGGAATCTTTTTTTAAATACATTCTGGAAGAGTATGGACGTAAAAACCGAGTACTTCGATTTTACAAGCCGGTCTCTATAGACAATTCTATTTATATTCCCTTGAAGGAATTATGCGATCGACTGAAAACCTTGGAAGGGCTTTTGACGTCGGAGGAGGAGCGTGTGGAAGTTACTGCCGCCGCCAACCGGTGTATGGAATTCAACGATACCATCACCGCCTTCCTCAACCAGCATCTTGAAGGATATGTTTACTGGCTGGAAATTGCAGAGAAGAAGCGGCATAGCCGGATAGTTCTTCAGGGTGTTCCCGTCAACGCTGCTGAAGAATTGCAGGAGCAGGTTTTTTCAAAGATCGACCGGGTAACTTTGACCTCGGCTACGATGGCCACGCACCGTGGGTTCGAATTCATTAAGGAGCGTATTGGGTTTATTCCGCAAGAAGAGAGCGTTCTTGATTCACCTTTTGACTATTCTCGTCAAGCCCTGCTTTATGTCGCGGGAGATTTGCCTGAGCCTTCTGAGGAAGTGGAGAAATACGCTGATGCCATTGCTGAGCGTTGTTGTGAATTGGTGGAGATTTCCGAGGGGAAGGCGTTTATTCTATTTACAAGTTATGCCTTGATAAACCAAGTGTTTGATCGGATGCAGTTTCTATCGCGCCATCTGCAACTCCTGAAACAGGGGGAGATTCCCACAAGGCAGATGATCCGGCGCTTCAAAGAAATGCCTTCCGTGATATTCGGGACGGGATCCTTCTGGCAGGGAGTGGATATCCCCGGCGATGCGCTTAGGAGCGTGATCATCGCTAAACTCCCATTCGATGTGCCCAATGAGCCTCTGACCGAGGCGCGCCTAGAAGATTTACGGAGGAAATCGATCGACCCGTTTTCCCATTACCAGATTCCCCGCGCCATCATTCAACTGAAGCAGGGATTCGGCCGACTCATCCGCAAGAAGACCGATACTGGAATCGTTTCCATTCTCGACTCGAGGGTGGCGCGCCGAGGTTATGGCAAGCAGTTTCTGGCTTCATTGCCACCCTGCCCCGTGGTGGAGGGGCTAGAAGATGTTAAAGATTTTTTTGCTGGTTTGCGGCCCGCCCCCCGGAAAGTTGAGGAAGCCTCCTAGATTCTATTCAGTGCCGCCCGAGCCCACTAGAAGCTGAAACCATCTGGGATTTTGTTTTAGAGCAAAAGTCAGGTTCCTTGATCAGAGTTTCAGGAGGGCGGTATTTCCAGTCCGATGGCTTTTACTAATGCTTTACCCACCCGATCAATCGAACTCAGTGGATTCATAACTTGTCCCCTATGTGGGAAACTATTGCTTCGAGGTTCTGTGTGGTGAGTTAGGTGGCCCTAAGGCGCGAATAAAGGAGATAGCCTGCAAAGACGTTTGCTCCCACCGCAACAATGCCTAGGAAGAGATCCATTTGCCCGATCACTGCCATCAGCAAAAGGAAATAGGTGAAATCCCGGTTTGCCAGTTTATCGGCCAGTCCCTTTTTTGTCCTTGCAGTATTATCATCAGCAGCTTTTCTTTTTTGATCGATAGTTGTGGAGCTGAGAAGGATAAAAGAGATAAGGCTTCCAAAGACGGCGAGGATGCCGAGAAGCTTAAAAATATCCTGCCCCGTCGTGCGATACAATCCCATGCCGATGGTAAAGAAAACGGCGAAGTGAACAAGGTTGTCGCAAAGGATGTCTAGTTTTTCTCCTGTTTCAGATTCCATAAACTTTAGTCTGGCGATTTCCCCATCGGTACAATCAATCCAGGCTGAAAGCAAAAGCAGCCCCGCTCCGGTTATCCCGCTTTCGTAAGTTCCCCGAAAGAAATACATTGCCGATACCAATCCCAGGATCAGGCTCAACAGGGTGATCTGGTTTGGAGTTATAGGAGTTTGCAGAAACAGCCGAGTCAATTGACGGGAAAAAAAACGGGTGACCAGTCGGTCCATGAAGCTGTCGTTGCTGAGTCCGCTCTCCCTCAAAAGTCGTTCGTGTTGGGCATGAAAATCGGTGGTTTCCCGAATTCGAAGTTCCTTGCCGCCCGCGAGATAAGTAAAGGAGTTATTCCTGTTTTCACCAGCCCCTATGGATTCTGGCTCCTTCCCGCAGACGATTTGACTCAGTGTTTCGTGGAAGGAATCACACCCCAGAAGATATGAAGGTTTATTATCTGCAGATGAGCTGGTCAGGGATTTCAGACCTGACCGAATTTCATTCTTGGAATGCAGGGCTCCTCCGTTCAAAACAAGGGTGGGTCTGTTTCCTGTAGACTGGGCGAGTTCCTTGGTGTCGGAAGCCCAATTTATGCTGATTTCAACTCTTTTATCCCGCGAAAGTCTGGATAGGAGTTCTTCGCAGTTTCCCCCCTCACCAAAGATAAATATGGAGTTTAGTCCGGCTCGCTGAAGATTGATGACATTTCTCATCAGGAAAGGAGTCCCGCCGACCACTTTCCAGTACCAGTCCGCTACAGGCCATGTGTCCGGAGGGTGCGGTAAGGCTAGAATGGCGCAAACCTCCTCTGAATGCTCCGAGACGGATTCCTGGCAGTCAATTTCGCGCATGACAAAACGAACCTCTCACTTTGAGTTTCTGTGGCAAAATCAGGCGAGCTTGAATAAGTCCTAATCTGTTCAAAACTTTTTCAGAGAAAGAAAAGTTTGGAGGGATGAAAAAGTTTAATCTCTCCCTCCGTTAGGGGTTGAGTAAATAATTTTTCGTTTGGCCAGATACAGGCTGAGCGCGAAAACATTGGAACCCAGTCCGGCGAGCCAGAGGAACCAGTCGAGCTTTCCAGCGATCGCGAATAGAACAACAATATAAATAAAATTGCGGCTAGCGAGCACCTGAATCACTTCATACAGCCATGTCCCCCGGAAAAAAGATCCCTTCCCTCCTTCAGGAAAATAAATAAAGATAAAAATTAAACCTCCTCCCAGTGCCAACAGAAGAAAAGGGACTATGGCTTGGGCAAGTCCCTGCGAATGCGCCATTCCGATCATCATTCCTGTAAAAATAAAAACGTTGATGATGTTATCGCAGATGGTATCCAGTTGCTCGCCAAAATCTGATTCCATGAATTTGAGCCGAGCGACGTCACCGTCACAACAATCCCAAACCGCCGTGGCCGCTAGCAGGAAGCCTCCCATGAGACCGCTCCAGTAATCTCCCCGGGCAAACAGGAGTCCCGCTACAAGTCCAATGATCAGGCCGAACAGGGTGAGCTGGTTCGGGGTCAAAGGCGTTTTGACTAAGAGGGAGGAAATTCTCAATGAGAACAAAGAATTGAACCAGATGTCCATGGCCTGCGTGTAATGCAGTTTATACTCATTAAGCAGTCTGCGTTCTGCAGACTTTGCCGAGACGGCATCTTTCACCGTCTGCCAGAAGAATCGAGAGCCGGACAGGGTAACCGGACTCACGGGCCCATCAAATGTTCCATGACGCAGGTAATGCTCCAGCCTGTGAGTATCGGAAGAGGGTAGGATATGGAGGGCGCTCGAATGGTCGGCATCGGGAAGAAGTCCAGCGATTTCCCCTTGATGCAGGCAACGCGAATTTGAAACCGATGTGATGAAATCTTTTATCAGTTCGGCCGTCGTTACAAGATTCCCCTCGACAACCAAAACATTTTCGAGATCAGAAAGAGGTTCGATTGAGTTCAGCCAGACTTCAGATAGCTCGTTGTCTAGATCGAACCAGCGCAGGTGACATTTAAAACGGAAATCACTTTCGAGGTCCGATTCAACCCATTGCCGATCCGACTCTGAAATCCCTTGCGCCAGAACAATGAAATGTTCGATCCCTGCCCGTTGCAAAGTAAGGATCATCCGCTTGAAGACCGGTAGGCCGGCGATGTTCCGGCGAAAAAGGAAACGCGTTCCTCCTTCGGGAGGGATAGCGCGAATGATGGCCCATTTTATCATGCTCATGGGTAAAGTCGGGTTGTTACTGCGATTTGAGTTCGTTGTAGTTGGGACTGTATATAAACGTCGCTAGGATAGAAAGCTTGCTTTTAGAGATCGTGATAGGGAATGGGTAATATGGTGCTGCCTCCTTGACCGCCTTGATCGCAGCCATGTCTAGTATCTCGAAGCCTGAGCTGTCGACTAGTTGCACCCCCATCAGGTTGCCGTCTCGGGAAATTTGGAACCTTAACCTGAGTTTTCCGTCGATGCCCTGCTGCGCCGCTTCGGGTGGATAGGCCCAGACACGCTGGATTTGATACTTGATACGCTTGAAGTAGGAAACATATTTTGCCTCTGTCGTGTCCAGAGAGATAGGTTCGTTATCGTCCGTGTCTTCTTCTGCCGGGGTTTTGGTGTCCATCGCCGCATATTTTTTTGCGTCGAACCCGTCCAGCAAGGAGAGGGTTCCTCGCGACCCCAGACTCTCGGGGGACACCGAAGGGGTGGTTTGTGTCTTGGTTTCGTGGGCGACCACGCTTTTCTCTGACAGGGGTAGCGGTCTACGTTTTTCCAAGGTTTTCCTTTTGGATTGAGCCCGGGTTTGTAAGCGTTGAGCCATCTCCGGTGTTCCGCTTGCCTGGGGGACCAAGGTTTGTTTACGCCGATATTCTTTTTTTATAGAAGGTTTCTGGCTGGAGTGGGCGCGGCTGTCGGTGCTCGCAAGGAAATCGGTTTTTCGGGGTTTCTCGATTTTTTTCGGTTTCGGAGAATCGATGTTGGTTACGTTTTCGTCGATTGAGTCAGGTTTTTGAATTTCTACATATTTGACCTTGATCGGCGATGGTGTCGGCGGACTCGAAGTGTTTGCGGGAGCCATAAGCTGAGAAATTACCACCGTGGCATGGAGTAGAAGAGAAAAGAAAATAAATCGGTTCAACCGCGTTTGGTCAAGTTGGCTTCCGTTGCCCCAGAACCCCTGGCGAGATTGGTAGGTCAACTTACTTAATTTGGTGATTCCCTTAATTCCCATGAAAACCTTCGATAAGGCTTGGCGGTCTGGCGGAGACGCAACTCTTAAATTTTCACTTTAAGCACTTCACATTTCTGGGAATACCAAGCAAAGGCATATTCTATTTTCCTGGCGTGTGAAACACTCTGTTCGTACTGGCTTCCACCCGGGAAAGGTATATGTTCCATTTGGAGCGACTGATAAACCGTGTTGATGTAAGAGGGGAAATCGGCATACATCGGTATTCGGGTCTTGAGCCGTGGCATGGCCTCATCGCGGAAGTGGAGCAGTTCTTCTCCGAAGGGATGGATGTAGGTCAGCCCCTCTTCGCCGTGGTGTTCTCTGGCGTGATGCGCGAGAGCTTCAAAATCCTCCCAATCCTCCAGGGCATCCACGTCGGAGACAAAAGCTGGGTCATTATGAAACTTGGTGGTGAATTCTGTGTCCAGTAGGATCGATACCGCACGGTGGAAGTTATCTCGATGCATCCCAAACTGGTACCTGTCCTTTTTCCGGAACTGCTTGAGATCCGAACGGAAATGCAGTGCGTGATAGGCCATGACCGGAATCAGGCGTAAAAATCTCGACGGCATAGACATGATATACCGGATCCCTGCTTTCAGGATGTTGCCGTCCTTCCTCGTCGAGTGCAGGTGGTCGATGATTCCCGGGTCCACTATAGACAGGTTGATCGGATAAATATTCGGCTCTTTAACTTCGTGAAGTTCGCTGGTTTCTTCGCAGAGGGCACGGTAGTGATAGTTGCGCTGGACGAATTCGCTGTCCGGATCCTCCCGGTACTCAGGGAACATCATCTGCCGGGAGTTAAGCCAAAGGATCAGATTGTTACCTTGAATATCATCATCTTGTAGAATTTTTTCGATGTCAAACATGAAGGGAAGGTCACCGGGCTGGAACAGGACTAGTTCGTCCGGTTCGAGCGTCAGGCGGCTACGCCCCAGTTTCATTGTATTGAATAGATTTAAGTTGTTCAGGTCTTCCCGAACGAACGAAATATTTTTCCCCTGCGTGCCCACTGTTTTAAGGAATGCGTCGGTAACCTGTTCCACCTCGTCCGATCCAACGATTACGATTTCCTTAAGGCTCGACAACAAAAGGTTCCCCAGCGCGTAACACACCACGGGAATGCCGTGGATGAGGAATAGAAATTTAAGCTGGTCGATCTGGTCGTCGACTGCGCGAAGGATGAGGTGACTGACTCCCTTCTTACCGGAGGCAATTTCCCGCCGGGCCTTGGCGATGGCAGAAGCGTCGGCCTGTTTGCGGGAGGGATACCGGTCGTGACTGAAGCTCAGGATGCACTTATCGATACCTGTTCGTTGCCTAATCGTGTTCATAAAAACCTTAAAAGTAGAAACACATCAGAACCCCACCGCAAACTGTCCCGGCGGCTTGAAAGCCAAACGCAAAGGATTGTATAACAAGGGATATAGTGATTCTTTTACCATATTTTGAAATTCAATAACTACGGTTTTTATCCCTCTTAAAATTGTACCAAAAAAACACAAGTGGAAGAAAAAGATAAAAGCGGCGCCCCGACCGCGGCGGGCAGTAGTTTGGACGCGTGCATTAAGGACAAATTCACTTGACGTAGAAAATTTTTTGGACGTACAATTGGCCATCGGCATTAATTTATAAGGATTTATTCATGGGCGACCAAACCCATATCATCGAGTTGATCGATCAGATTCTTGAAGAAACCGCTGACCGGCCCAAGCTTCAGGAAAAGATTTTGGATCTCCGAGACGCTCTCTTCCAGGCTCAGCAGGCGTCACAGCAATATGCCTTAAAAATCAGAACCCTTGAGGAAACCATCGGTAAGCTCAAATCCCCCGCCCACCGTATCGGCACGGTGCTGGGACCGGGCGAGGGAGACTTGTATCGCCTGGTGGTCGGCAGTACCGAATATCAGGCCGCAGTATCCCCAGAAATTCTGGAAAAAGACCCGCTTCAACCTGGTGATCAGGTTGCCCTCAACGAAGGATTCGTCGCCATTGCCAAACTGCCCCGGCCCGAGCAGGGACCCATTGCTCGGATCACAACACGTTTGGTCGACGGGCAATGGCTGGTTTCCGGACTAGGCTCTAATAGCGAAACCTTGGCACAGAATCACCCTGAACTGGAATCCGAATCGCTAAAGGAAGGCGACGAAGTTATTCTCGATCCCAACCAGCGTGTCATTCTGGCTCGCCTGCCCAAAAGAAAGTCCGGTGTTGCAGTTGAAGACGAACTGGCATGCGTCGACTGGGTTCAGGTGGGTGGACAACAACAGGTCATTGAAGAGGTGCGCAAGGTCATCGAGTATCCCATTCTTCACAAGGAAATTCTTTCAACGATGGAATATCAGTTGCCAAAGGGATTTTTGTTTTACGGCCCGCCTGGTTGTGGCAAGACACTCATAGGCCGGGCTATTCTTTCCGACATCATCCGGCAGCTCAAGGAAAAGGAATCCAACCAAGGCCTAGAAGGTCGGTTTATTCATGTCAAAGGGCCCGAAATTCTCAACATGTGGCTGGGAGAATCGGAGCGCAAGATTCGCGAGATTTTCAAGAAGGCACGGGACTACAAGGAAAAAGGACAGGTTCCTTTTATTTTTATCGACGAGGCCGAATCGATTCTCGGGACACGGCAGGCATGGCGCGTCTCCAACATTACCAACACAATCGTTCCTATGTTTTGCGCCGAGATGGACGGGATCCAGTCGCTTCGCGACACGGTCGTTATCCTGGCCACCAACCGGCCCGACCTCATAGATCCAGCTATCCTGCGGCCCGGTAGAATTGACCGTAAGATCAAAGTGGGGCGCCCTAACCGCGACGATTGTGATGCCATTCTCAAAGTTTATCTCAAACCCAACCTACCCAGAGAGCATGATGATCTTGATGCTATGATCCGGCCGTTTCTTGATACGCTTTTTAAGAAGAGCGCGCAACAGGAAGTGTTGGTTCTGACGCTGCGCACAGGCGGATTCAAGAAGATGTACTGGAAAGATTTCATCTCCGGCGCGATCATTGAGGGAATCGTCAAGCGTGCCAAGGAAAAAGCTATCGAACGGGCCATTGTCGGAAAGGAGTTGAAAATCCTAGCCAGAGATCTGACTGAATGTCTGGAAACCGAGTTCAAGGAGGGGAGCCTGCTTCCCATCGAATCGAATATGGAAGATTGGCTTCAACTGCTGGATGTGGACCCGCGTCAGGTGGTGCGGGTACGGCGTCCTAGCGAAGCCGATCAGGCCGCCGCTGAAACTCTCAACCGATCGATCATATGAGCGCAATTGTTCCGCTGCTGGGATTGGAAACGGAATACGGCATCATCCGGGACGATGTGGACTATGACGTCGTTGAAGAATCGATGCAACTCGTCCACCGTTGCGGCTTGAAAAGCGAGTTTGGCAACTGGGCGTATTCCCGCGAACGTACGCATCTTGATATGCGTGGATTCAACGTGGATTCCCTCGCGCAGGACGAAGAGGAAGATGCGTTTTGTATCAAGGATAGCAAGCGTCCTTACACTTACTGGGAAATGAAAAGTGATCGGGTACTGGAAAACGGTGCTCGTTTCTACAATGATCATACGCATCCCGAATATAGTACGCCGGAATGTGGCAGTGTGTTTCAATTGGTGACACACGATCTTGCGGGAGAGCGCATCGTTGCCGAGTGTGCCCGGTTGAGGAACAACGACCTCGATTCCCATGGTGTGCAGGTGTTTAAGAATAACACCGATTACAGCGGACACAGTTACGGTACCCATGACAACTATCTCATCCCGCGCCGCTTGCCCTTTGAGTTTTGGGTGGAAGGACTGGTTCCATTTCTTGTCACCCGGCAGCTTTATGCCGGAGCGGGAAAGGTGGGATCGGAGCAGCGCCGCGGCGAGTCGTTCAGAGGGCTCCAACTCGCGCAACGGTCGGACTTCATCGAAACGGTGCTCAGCATCGAGACGATGACCCAGCGGCCCATCATCAATACCCGTGATGAACCGCACGCGACGCCTGAGAAATATCGCCGATTGCATCTCATCCTGGGCGATGCCAACATGTCGCCTTACGCCACGGCGCTCAAGGTGGGGTCTACGCGACTGGTCCTCACTTTAATTGGCGAGGAAAAACTTTCGCTTTCCGTTGGGCTGGAAGATCCGGTCGTCGGAATAAAAAAAATTTCCCGTGACCAAACGGGAACCGTGCTTTTGAAACGAAAAAATGGTAGCACGGTCACACCGCTGGAAATTCAGGAGGCTTATCTGGAAGCAGTGGAGAAAACACTGTCCGGTCAGTGCAAGGAATGGGATTGGATCATCCGTGAGTGGGGGCGTACCCTCAGCGAGTTGAGGCACCACCCCGAAAAACTAGCAGACCGTATCGACTGGGCAATCAAGCAGAACCTATTCACCCAGTTCATGGAATCGGAAAAAGTGAGTTGGGACGACCCTTGGATCAAAAGCCTCGACCTGGAGTATCATAATCTTGATCCGGACCGTGGGTTGTACCGAGGGCTGGAGCAGAACGGCGAGGTATTCTCTATGTTTTCTGAAGATGAGGTCGCCTGCGCCATTCAACAGGCGCCGGAAGATACGCGAGCACTGATTCGCGGGCTCGCCGTGACGCGCAGTGAGGGAACGATCAAAAATATCCACTGGACAGGCATCGAATTTACTGATGGTGAGTTTTTAGACCTTTCGGAAATCGTCAGTTCTGCCGATGTCGAACACCTGCTTAATTCTGAAAAGGAGCGATTTAAATGGTTATGAACGACCCTTTGAGAAGGGAAGAAAAAAGAGAGCCCACTCCCGACCGGCGCGACGCTGGACCTTCGAGTCCAGATGTTACCCGACCGGGACGTGACGATATTCTGAAGCGCATGAAACGCGTGGACCCCAAGCAATCGGAACGCTACAAACAGCGAACAGGGCAATGACAACACACTCTGATCGTGTACGCGTTTCCGGCGACTTCTTCGAGCTCCTCGATAGATCGGGTTACCAGTGGCAGAGCCCGCTGAAAAGTCTTCCTGAAAATAAGTTCATCGAGATTTCCCAGGGAACCACCGTACTGGCGTTCCACTATAAAGAAGGTGTCATTGTAGCGGGTGACCGCAGGGCCACCGCGGGTAACGCTATCATGTACGACCGTTGCGACAAGGTGATTCCCATTGATGATTATTCGTTGATGGCAATTGCTGGCGTCCCCGCCACCGCGTTCGAAATGGCGCGCATTCTCTCACATAACTTCGAATATTACCGGCGGTCCCAACTCCAGTCCATGAGCACCGAGGGGAAAGTACGTGCCTTGTCGAAATTACTCAAGGAAAACGTGGGCATGGCCATGCAGGGCGTGGGCGCGGTGAGCCCGCTCCTCGCTACCTACGATAGCTCGCAGGGAAAACCATTTCTTTATTTCTACGATATGCTTGGAGCAGAGTTTCGGATACTCACCCATGTTGCGACCGGGTCCGGGTCGCCCATGATCCGAGGTGTGCTGGAACACGAAAACCTGTGGGGGGCGCGTCCGCTGGAAGAACGCAGTGAACGAGAGGCGTCTGCTCTGGCTATCCGGCTATTGCAGACCGCCGCCCAGTTTGACTCGGCGACTGGACAGGCTCGGCCTGAGGATAAGCTCTACCCTATCATCGCTCGTATTACCAAAAACGGATACCAGTTCGTTCCTGAAGATGAGATGGCAGATCTTTATAAAACTTCTATGAAAAAGGGTTAACTGTGTTTGAAGAACCATTCCGCTGGATGGAAGCTATATCGACACGCCATAGTTATGTGCGTGAGAAACTGCAGAAGGCCCGGCCGGTCCTCAGCGTTCCTTATGATGAGGGCGCTGTGATTTTTGGGTTTGCCCCACAGTCAGGAAAGATTTTCGAAATATATGACCGCATTGCACTGGGCGGGCTTGGCCACCCGGCGGATATCGAGCGCTTGCGCATGACGCTTCTTGACATGGCCCATGTCGAAGGGTTCAGCCGATCGGCGCAGGATGTCACAATCGCTCGCCTTTTACAGTTCGGCATCGCTCCAGCGCTCAAGCAGAATTTCGAGGAGGTCCAGCGCGCACCGTATCTCGTGCAACTGCTCTTAGCCGAGTTGAATAACGAGGGTGTGGCCGAATTCTATCGCCTCAGTTATGACGGCTACTGGGAAACTTTTAGGAAGGGGACTGTCATCGTGGGGGACCGGAAGGTGCAGGAGCACATCCAGAAGGAAATTGAAAAAACCGATTTTGCTTCGCTCAAACTCAATCAGGCGCTCAAAAAAGGCCTGTGCCTGTGGGAGGAAGGATGCAAGCTGGATGACTCAGGTGAATATAAAGCGGGTGATGAAAGTGACAGTGAAGAACCGGACGAGGCGCCGTCCACCCTCAAGGATGCGTTCGGGCAATGGACTCTTGAGGCGGCGGTATTGAACAAAAATACTGGACGTAAACGTCTCTATCGGGCATTGGACACAAAGGAAATCGACGCTTTGAAAGAGGTGGCGCTGAAATAGTCATGAGAAAACGTATCTATGGTCTGGAAACTGAATACGGTCTGCTTATCAAGGACAGCGAGTTTGAACTTGACCCGGTCGATGCAGCGAATCGGATCAAGAATCATATCTTCACGTCTAAGCTCGGTATTCTCGACTTACATTACCGGGCTAACGACGAACCGCCTGGTAACGGTGGGTTTCTCTTAAATGGCGGGCGCGTCTACCTCGATATGGGGCACTTGGAGTATGCCTCACCCGAATGCGCCACGCTGACTGACCTGATCACCTATGACCGAGCGGGCGACTGCATCATTCAGGATGCGGTGAACGATCTGGGCTGGGGTGATTCGATCGCCATTATCAAAAACAATGTTGATCTCGAAACCAGCGCAACTTTCGGTTGTCACGAAAATTATCTGGTTAGCCGCGGGTTTCCCTTCGACGAGCGCGATAACCTGAAACTGTTGTCAGCGTTTCTGGTGACACGACAAATTTTCTGCGGCACGGGTCGCATTGGCGCGTGCAACCCGCATCCTTTTCGCGACTGGGAAGGCATTTCCGTCGAAGAGCCCGAGGAGACGGTGGACTTTCAGATTTCCCAGCGGGCCGACCACATCCCCAACGAGTTTTACCGCTGGGTGCAGTATAACCGCGCTATTGTCAATACCCGCGACGAACCGTTGTCCGATCCCAGCAAGTACCGGCGCATTCATCTCTTGGTCGGCGATTCCAACATGAACGAGTTCGCCGCCGCCATGAAGATGGGAACCACTGCACTCATGCTCGAACTCATGGAGCAGGGCCTCGCACACCGCGACTGGATACTTGCCGAGTCGGTCGAAGCCATGCGGTCAATCTCGCGAGATCCAGAATTCAAATGGGAGATTATGCTGAGAAACGGAACCCGCACCACCGCGCTTGAGTTGCAGTGGAAAATCCTCGAGACTGCAAAGAAGCATCTCACCGGAATGAGTCATGAAGCCGACTGGATACTGGACGGATGGGAATCGGTGCTGACCGATCTGCCAAAAGGTCCGGAAGCGCTAATTGACAGAGTCGACTGGGCAGCGAAGTACTGGATGTTGAGCGAGTTTAAGCGCGAGGAAAAACTCGACTGGAACGATCCATGGCTTAAGAGCCTCGACCTTGAGTACCACAATATCAGCAAGAAGTCTGGGCTCTACTGGGAGCTAGAGAAAAACGGTGACGCCGTAAGAAAGACTAATAACGAGGCCATCGAATACGCCAAGTCCACTCCGCCGCGCGGCACTCGTGCCGATGGGCGCGGCGAGCTTGTCAAAACCCTCATGAGTACACAGGTTGGATACCTCATCGACTGGATCGGGTTCCGGTTGAGTCGGAACGAAGAACCTTTCCTCATGCTTGATCCGTTTATATCCTACAAGGACGAGATTAGGAACTACCTTAAAGACATGGATCTCGGCGAACCCGTCGAGTCCGGCCTCTCCGTACCGGGCCACGCCCGAAGGAATATCAGTAGGCCCGCATTGTATGAAAAAGCAAAAGGCTTTAACCGCGGATAAATATAGCTTGTCCACCCATCATTGAAAAGCTTCAAAGTATGGGAAGGCAGAGATTGGCGCGGATAAAAACTCTTTGTTCTCTGGAGGGCAAAGATTGGGGGTTCTGTCTGTATCTGTGACCACATTGGTATGTGGTTCCTAAGATTGCTCTACTCCAATTCGGGATAATCACTACCTTAATAACCGATTTGCTCCGGGCTAGGCCCGGTGATATAGTTGGTGCGGTAAGACAGTTTTAGGCGCTTTTTTTGAGAGGTTGGTATGAGCGATTGCTTGTTTTGCAAGATTGAGAAGGGGGATATCCCAGCCGAAAAGGTATATGACGGCGACAGCGTTTTTGCTATCAGTGACATCAACCCACAGGCGCCGGTGCATCTCCTCATCATACCGAAAAAACATTACTCGACTATTCTGGAACTGGATGAAAAGGACCAGGAACTCGTCGGTTCCGTCTTCTCTGCTGCCAACTGCTTGGCGAAGGACTATGGACTCGATCAATCCGGATTCCGCGTCGTGGTCAATTGCGGTGCCGAGGCGGGGCAATCGGTTTTTCATGTCCATTACCACCTGCTGGGTGGACGTGCCATGCACTGGCCTCCTGGTTAATTCCCTATATGCTGACCGTCGAACAACTTTACAATAAACTGAAGGACATTCGCGTTGGGAATCCGTGCTGCCAGTTCACCGAGGAGAGGTGCAAAACCTTTCTACCGGTGATCGAACGTATCGAGCAACTCAAGCGTGAGAAAAACGCGATCATCCTCGCACACAACTATGTTCCCCCGCAAATCCTGTATGGGGTTGCAGATCATACGGGGGATTCGTACGGACTTGCAAAAAAGGCACTGGAATCGGATGCGGAAGTTATCGTTTTTACGGCGGTGCGGTTTATGGCCGAGACGGCCAAGATTGTCAATCCGGGGAAAATGGTGCTCGACCCGAACCCGGACGGAGGCTGCACCCTGGCCGACGGAATCACCGCCGCTGATGTCAAACGTCTACGTGAGGAGTTTCCCGACCACACCTTCGTCTGCTATATCAACACCACCGCCGAGGTGAAGGCCAATTGCGATGTGTGCGTGACCTCCTCCAATGTGTATACGATCATGGAACGGATCGAGACTGACAAAATTTATTTCCTTCCAGACAGGCTAATGGGCGAAAACGTGAAAAATTTCTTACGTGATAAAGGCGCAGGCAAGCAGGTGGATGTGTACGACGGTACCTGCTACGTTCACGAAGAGTATCAGCCCGAGAGCGTCGATCAAGTGCGGCGAAATTTTCCCGGTGTGAAAGTTCTGGTCCATCCCGAGTGCAGTCCGGGCGTGGTTGGCAAGGCCGACTACGTCGGTTCCACCAGTGGCATGCTTGATTATGTTCGTGAATCCGACAATGACAGTTTTTTCCTCCTCACCGAATGTGGGCTGACTGGGGTTTTGGAGTCGGAGTTTCCCAGGAAACAGTTTGTTGGCACCTGCACCACCTGCCGTTATATGAAAGCCAACTCTTTAGAGCATATTCTAAGCACACTAGAGAACCCGGCTCCGTCCAATATCATCGAACTCGATCCCGAAATTCAGAAAAACGCCCTCCGGTGTGTAGATAAAATGTTTTCGTATCTGAAAAATTGAACAAAAAACCATCCTAGAGGGGCTAAGACGAGGGAGCTTCTTGATCCAGAGACATTTACAAAAAATAAGGGTAAATTGTTGCCCTAAGGAGCCTTGACCCTAGGTAGCTCTGGGAAAACACTTAAATCTCCCCATACCTTGGCCCTCTTCTCTCAGTGGAGAGGCAGATTCTCATTTGTGTTCATCGGTGGTTGCCTTAAGATGCTCACGGTAGCAAATATTTCCCTCGTAAAAGAAAAACACATTCTCAAGAACGTTTCTTTCGAGCTTGCCTGTGGCGAAATCCTTGTCTTGCTGGGTCCGTCGGGTGCGGGCAAAACCTCGCTGTTGCGGTGTCTCAACCGATTGGATTCATTGGATTCCGGCAACGTGTTTCTTGACGGGACCGATACGCGGGCGTTCCCGATCACGGAACTGCGACGTCGGATTGGACTCATCTTCCAAGCGCCAGCACTCATACCTGATACGGTAAAGAAAAACGTTTGTGTTGGACCTCGCCTTGCAGGAAAAAATATTTCAGACGAAGTATGCCAATCACTTCTTTCGCGAGTGGGTTTGGAAAGCGAGTATTGCGGACGCAATGTGGAAACCCTGTCGCTTGGAGAGCGCCAGCGTGTGGCCTTGGCCCAGGTGCTGGCGAACGAACCGGATATTTTGCTTCTTGACGAACCGACCTCGGCTCTTGACCCTACCGCTATTCTCGTCGTCGAAACGCTCATCCAGTCGCTGCACAACAAGCTGAATACGGCGATGGTGCTTGTCACCCATAACTTGGAGCAGGCGAAGCGGTTCAATGCGCGCACTCTGGTGCTTGCGGACGGAGAAGTTCTTGCCGAGGGTAACATCTGCAAGTTGATGGAATCGAATGCAAACCCGAAGCTCATACAATTTTTCGAAGGACGAATGGAATCAAACGAACTAAAAGGTTCATAAGGAGATCGTCATGGCAAGCGAATCGTTGTTAATGTCTTACGGATTGGTTGTTGGCGCCATCCTGATTTCCCTGTTCAATCAACTCAAGATGGAGCGGGAGATGTTTTCCAGTTCACTTCGCGCCACGGTGCAGTTAATCGTGATGGGTTTTGTTCTGGAAGCGATCCTTGCCATCGAGGAGCCGTTGTATTTATTCCTGATTCTTCTTTCTATGTGTGTGGTGGCGGGAGCCATTTCCGGGAAAAGGGGCAAGGAGATCCCGCACTCGTACTGGATCGCGTTTGCGGGAATTTTTCTCGGCTCCGTCGTGACGTTTGGAGTTCTCTATGCAGCGGGTGTTATACAACCTGAGGCGCAATATGCTATCCCGCTTGGCGGGATGATCATCGGCAACTCCATGAAAGCGTCGTCGCTTTCGCTCAACCGCCTGATCGGGGAATTGGGGCATCAGCGTGCACGGATCGAAACCTTGCTTGCGCTGGGAGCATCGTCTAGACAAGCTGCGCTGAACGCGGTGCGTCAGGCAGTGGGAGCGGCAATGATCCCGACGGTGGATACGATGAAGACAGTAGGACTGGTGCATTTTCCAGGTATCATGACTGGTTTCATAATCGCGGGTGGATCACCTATGACGGCGGTGAAGTTTCAGTTGGCGATCATGTATATGGTCGCTGGTGCGACTGGCATCACCTGTCTTACCGTGACGCTTCTTGCCTACCGCCAGTGTTTTACTTGTGACCTTCAACTGATTAAAAAATTCAGTCCTACCCACTAGCGTTGGATATGGGCTAAAAAGTTAGCAGTTTTCAGACTCTAAGTGATTATTAAGAAGTGTGTCGTTTGTTATCTTGGCGTTACGCTGGGCCGGTCATTTTTTCGGGTCGGACCTTCTCGTCGAACTCTTCTTCGGTGAGCAGGTTCAAGGCGACTGCTGCTTCTTTTAGGGTGGTGTTTTCTAGGTAGGCTTTCTTAGCGACTTTTGCGGCGTTGTCATAGCCGATATGCGGGTTGAGCGCGGTTACAAGCATGAGCGAGTTTCTGAGGTGTGCTTCGACTTGTGCCTTGTCCGGTTCGATTCCCGCCACACAGTGTTCGTTGAACGACCGGCACGCGTCGGCAAGGAGCCGGATTGACTGTAACAGGTTGTAGATCATCACGGGTTTGAACACGTTGAGCTCGAAATTGCCTGACGATCCGCCGACGGCAATGGTGGTGTCATTGCCGATTACCTGCGCCGCGACCATGGTCATGGCTTCCGATTGTGTTGGGTTGACCTTTCCGGGCATGATGGAGCTTCCTGGTTCATTTGCGGGCAGAATGAGTTCGCCGATGCCGCAACGGGGTCCGGACCCGAGCCACCTGATATCATTGGCGATTTTCATGAGTGAGCAGGCGAGGGTCTTCAACGCGCCGCTGGCCTCGACCACGGCGTCGTGTGCGGCGAGCGATTCAAATTTATTGGGCGCGGTGACAAAGGCGCGTCCGGTAAGTTCCGCGATTTTATCCGCCACCTTCACAGCAAAATCCCGATGTGAGTTGAGTCCGGTTCCAACTGCTGTGCCACCGAGCGCGATCTGACTTAGCCTAGGTAGGCATCCGTTCACCCGCTCGATCCCGTTTTCCAACTGCTGGACGTAGCCGCTGAATTCCTGTTCGAGCGTAAGCGGTGTGGCGTCCATTAAATGCGTCCGCCCGATTTTAATGATGCCCTTGAACTTGTCGCGTTTTTTTGCCATCGCGTCGTGGAGCTTGGTGAGTTCCGGTAACAGATGGTCGTGGATGCGTTCGACGGCGGCGATATGCATGGCGGTGGGGAAGGTATCGTTAGATGACTGCCCCATGTTCACGTGGTCGTTGGGGTGGACTGGTTTTTTAGATCCAAGCTGTCCTCCGGCGATTTCAATACCGCGGTTGGCGATGACCTCGTTAGTGTTCATGTTCGATTGCGTGCCGCTTCCGGTTTGCCACACGCGAAGCGGGAAATGGTCGTCGAGTTTACCGTCAACCACTTCATCGGCGGCCTTGACGATGAGGTCTTTGATGTCGCTGGATAGGAGTCCCAACTCGGTGTTGACAAGGGCGGCGGCTTTTTTGAGGATACCCATGCCCCGGATGACTTCGCGCGGCATGGTTTCCCATCCGATATCGAAATGGATGAGCGATCGTGCGGTCTGTGCGCCATAATAGCGGTCGGCGGGGACTTCGATCTCTCCCATGCTGTCGGTTTCGATCCGCTTGGTCATAAAAATCTCCTTCTGATTATGAATGCAAACTACAATGTTTTATGAGAAATCCGTTTTTAGATTACATATTGGGGATAGTGGAGCAGATTCTACCGTAAAGATGCAAAGAACGCAAAACTGCTGGGCGTATTCCAACTGAGGTTCCCTATGGATATCTTCAGCTTTCCATGCGGGTCATCGGTGAAGAACCGGAGCAAGTGAGGGTGCTTTAACCTGCTATTTTGTTCCACGCGAAGCAATTACTCTGCCAATAGCCTATTAGCTTCACGACTAGCGATCGGGCATATGTTCTTCGATATAGGTTTTAAATTTTTTAAGGATACGCTGTTCTGTTTGCCGGACCGCCTCACGGGTGATGTTGTGGTCATCACCGATTTCCTGAAGCGAACGGGGCGTGTCGCTGAGGATGCGGTCTTCTAGAATTTCCTGTTCGATGGATTTTAGGTGTTTCTTAAATGATTCGATTTTTTTCCGGATTGCTTGGATGAACTGTTTCTGTTCGGCATACTGTTCAGGTGACGAGGCGTCAGAATTGGTGAGGGTTTGCATTGGTGTAGCTTCGCCGTCGTGCGTAGGAGTGTCTACCGAGACATCGCTAGCGCCTAAGCTGGTCTGCACGTCGATCACATCTTCCTCTTCGACGCCGAAATGTTCTGCCAACTGTTTGGTGGTAGGGTCGAAGCCCTGGCGTTCCAGTTTTTCTTTTTCCTTGCGTAGGTTATATAACAATTTTCGTCGAGTGTTGGTGGTCCCCACGCGCACCAGTCGCCAGTTGTCGAGCATATATTTTAGAATGTAGGACCGGATCCACCACGTCGCATAAGAGGACAGCCGGACGCCGCGAAAGGGGTCGAAGTTTTTTACTGCTTTCATGAGCCCAACGTTTCCTTCCTGGATGAGGTCCATCATGTTCTGCCACTGCCTGCGAAAGCCCATAGCGATGCGCACGACGAGCATGAGATGGGAGGTAGTAAGGTGGTAGGCGGCTGTAGTGTCTCCTGTTTCTTGGAACCGAACCGCTAGCTCGTGCTCCTCCTCTTCCGAAAGTCCTTCATAGCGTCGGATCTCGTTGAGGTAAGCTGTAAGCGAGTCGACCCGAGCGATAGAGGTGTCTGGTTCTAATGCTGGGGTCCTGGAGGAATGATCGTCTTCGTCTGTTCTTACCGGGTCGAGTGCTTCGATCTCGTCCGGGTCGATAATTTCTGCTTCGATTTCCTTGGTATCGTTTGGTTTTAAATTGTCATTCACTGGTGCGGGTATCCTGTCGGGTTAAAAATCGATGGCGTTGCTTTCTTGAGTTCAAACGCGGTAGAATCGAAATACTGAAATGGTCAGATTAATTATTATACTGGCGCTTGTCGCCGGATTTATTGTGTTATACCGATCATTATTCGGTTCTCCGCGCCTACACGATCCATCGGATGCGGCCGAAATGGTTCAAGATCCGAACTGCGGGGTGTACGTTCCTAAATCGCAGGCCGTGACCCGGTCTGTGCGCGGCAAGGGCCACTGTTTCTGCAGTGAGCGGTGCGCCAATGAGTTCTCCGCTAAGTACAGCTAACGGCCCATCCTATTATATCAACGATAATGTCTAACAGGAAGCCTGTTACGTTCTTACCTAATCTTTCATTTTCAAGGGGGTAGTATGGTTCAGCGAGCAATGATTTCAGCAATTCTGGCAATATTTCTGGTCACGCCCCCGATTGGTATTGCGGCGTCCGCTTCCGAATGCAAACCGGTAGAAAAGAAAAAGGTGAAGGTGGAGGGGTTCATCTCTAAGGAATTTAAGAAGGACCGGAAAAAGATTTTCAAAGAGTTTGCGGAGATGGGTCACACTCGCACGGCGCTCCGTGTGTTCCCTATGGGGAAGACCTCGGACGTGGTGGGAATGGGTCGTTGCGTGCCGGCCTACATTGCCCGGCACGTTCTCGTAAAAGCGATTGAGTATACCGGTGGTGTGGGGAATTTGGTGGTTCAGGATTTTTTGCCCGAACACTGGATCGGGATTGGTACCACCATGTTCGACGAACCCTCCCAGCAGAAGGTGAGCGCAGAGCAGGTACAGCAATTGCTTAATCCGGATCTAGGCGATAAGGAATTTCACGCGCTTTACCGGAAGTTCTCGGTGCAGGATGAACTGGTTCCCTTTTTCGGACTTAAAGTGCCCAACGCGAAGATTCCCGGTGCCAGCACTATCTTGCAAAAAAATAAAAAAGAATAAATGGTAACGGGGTGGGCAAGCAGATATAGTTGGCTCAGTAGTCCTCGATGAGACC
>Ga0207990_1000203_pt1 | contig 34840 bp, 33 predicted proteins | sample ETNtaG_8_FD_185780 | JGI IMG/M metagenome (GOLD analysis project Ga0207990, IMG submission 185780) | Marine microbial and viral communities from oxygen minimum zone, Eastern Pacific Ocean - ETNP201406SV75 (SPAdes) (version 2) | ecosystem: Environmental > Aquatic > Marine > Oceanic ...
TCTTTCATCTTGCTCCTCTTCTTGGCGCCTTTCACCCTCTTCTTGCAACTGCTCTTCAGTAGGCATTTTGATATTTCCATTGCCTGCATCTTGTAATGAGTTTTCATCTACCTGAGCAGTAATTTCTACTTGTTGACTTGAGTTATTGTCGTTTTTGCCTTCTTGGGATTTGCTATCTTGGTTGGTGTTTTTAGCTTCTGTCTTGCTTTTAGATTGTTCTTCAGCTGCCGCTTTAGCCTTTGCTTCGGCTTCTTTTGCTTTAGCCCTTAACTCAGCTGCTTCCTTTGCCTTTGCCGTGGTTTCATATGCTTTAGCCTTTGCCTCAGCTGCTGCTTTTTCTTTAGCTTTTGCCTCAGCTGCTTCCTTTGCCATTGCTTCAGCTTCTGCCTTAGCTTTTGCTTCAGCTTCTGCTTTCTCTTTGTCATAAGAGTCAGAAATTGTAATATCGCCATCACCTCCTGATGCAGCATAGGTGGTAGGGACGATAAGCAGACTAAATATAAGAGCAAGAAGTAGCAGTGGAGTGTTTTTCATAACAACCTGTTCTTGTTAGAGAATAGTACAAAAAAGAACAACTGCCTAGCAGTCTACAACAACTGAGGTTGCAGGTCAAATAAGGGTGTTATTTGTTAGGTGAACAGACGCCTTGCAGTAATATATTTACTCACGTTCTCATATGAGATGAAGATTCAATTACTGCGGCGCTGTTAGGTTAGAGTCTGTACTGTAAACCGAGCGTGGTTAAACTTCCACCGTTTCCTGGTGTATAGCTAAGTCCAACTGCCATAGAGTCTGTTAACGACTGAGTCAAACCAAATCCGAAACCTATGCCACCACCTGATAATGAAACTCCAAGGTTGGCGGAAACAGATGTTCTATCCGTAATCATTTTGTTTATTCCGGCGGAGAGTGACGTATTGTTCGCACTTCCAGAGCCTATCCCATCAAGAGTTAGGCTAAATTTGGCAAAGGAAACGCCAAAAATGAGGTCAGTGTCTATGCTTAACGGAGTGTGGTAGCCTATACCAAGTCCTGTGGCTGTTAAATCGCCTCCAGACTCAATATCGGTAGCAAAAGCACCACTAATAATTAGACTTCCAGATGTAAACGAGCCTTCAAAATTGAGAAGAGTGCCACTTCCGACTCCGTCAATCTTAATAACTCCCATCCCTGCAGAAATGTAATTATATTTCATTGACGAGTTATCCTCGCTTGCAATAACAGCGCTTGCTGTAAATGCTAGTACAATTGCAAGTAGCTTAGTTTTCATACCCTCTCTCCTTTGTATATTTGCCAGTAAAAATAGTCATATTGTACATTGATTATATTTAAAGTATGGTCTGTATTGGATTGTGCTTTTTATACAACTCCTTGCTTACTAGATGAAATTCAATAGTTACCTAACTCGTGAATACCATAGAGCACTCTAGCCGAGCCGCTAAACTCTTCATCACCACTATCAATTGCTTTCTGTAACCAGTACTTTGCTTGTGATAAATCCTTCTCAATCCCTTTGCCAATTAGATAAGCAGAGCCAATTTGAGGACATACAGGCACCTAAAAGGCGTGTTTTTTCTGAATTGGATAGGAATCTTGTACGAGAGTTTTTTTCCGGCAAAGAGGAAATATGACGTACTGGATTGTTGCTTAAGTCGTAATACCTACAGGCGTAATTCAAGACAACCGAAATCGCTGCTACGTACCTATTAATTGTTGCATTCTTAAGGTATTTTGGAAGTGCACCTATACCTTTATCTATATCAACAGCTGTTATTTCAGAGGTTCTTTTGTTGCCAAAATGTTTGCACCAGTATTGTAACTTTTGGGCCTGTTCTTTTGGTCGCGAACCCTTGTATTCAGTTAGTAGGTATTGCTTAATAACTTGTGCAATAGTTGTATCAAATTTGGCATTAGAGAGTTTCGATAGTTTGACTCTATCAGTCTCAGTTTCGTAAGCAAATTTAACCGCTTCTTTCTTGGTAGAAAAGGTTCTGGATATTGCATTAATACCAGCTTGTCTAATTAATACCCTGTAGGCGGTATCTTTGGACCGCTTGATTTTCTGTATGGTTGCCACGAATAATCCTCCAACTGTACGCAAAAGTGTACGGAAAAGGATTTTCTATAGGTGTTTGAACTGCGGGGTATTTGTTGAACTCTTAGTCTAGCAAGAGGAGGGGTGGGGCGAGAAACGGGGTTTGAACCCGCGACAACCGGAATCACAATCCGGGGCTCTACCAACTGAGCTATTCCCGCCATAAAACTAAAAAGTGGTGCGCCCAGAACGATTCGAACGTTCGACCTACGGCTTAGAAGGCCGTTGCTCTATCCAGCTGAGCTATGGGCGCAAAAACTGTGCTCTCAATTAGGCTAGCAACACTTTACAAAATTTTGGTCGGAGTGGAGGGACTTGAACCCCCGACCCTCTGGTCCCAAACCAGATACGCTACCAAACTGCGCTACACTCCGAAAAAGGCACAATTATACTTTGATAGTCTGTCTAGTCAATGCCTAATTCACTCCAGATGCTATCAATTTTGGCAATTACTTCATTGCTCATCACAATAGGATCTCCCCATTCTCTATCAGTCTCTCCAGGATGCTTGTTTGTGGCGTCAATGCCCATCTTTGAGCCAAGCCCAGAGACTGGAGATGCAAAGTCTAAATAGTCGATTGGTGTATTGTCAATTAGGGAGGTGTCGCGCGATGGATCAACTCGTGTTGAGAGCGCCCAAATAACTTCTTTCCAGTCTCTAATGTTTATATCGTCGTCAACAACAATAACATATTTGGTATACATAAATTGCCTTAAGAATGACCAGACGCCCATCATCACGCGTTTAGCGTGACCGGGGTATTGTTTCTTCATGCTGACAATCGCCATGCGATAAGAGCAAGCTTCTGGTGGTAGATAAAAATCAACAATTTCACTGAATTGTTGCTGTAGTAAAGGCACAAAGACTTCATTTAAGGCAACCCCCAATACAGCTGGCTCATCAATTGGTTTGCCAGTGTATGTGGAGTGATAGATTGGGTTGCTTCTATGGGTTATTTTTTCCACGGTAAATACCGGGAAAGTCTCTACTTCGTTGTAGTAACCCGTGTGATCGCCGTAAGGCCCTTCTTCTGCAACCTCACCAGGGTGAATAACACCTTCTAAGATAATTTCAGCATTTTCTGGCACTTGTAAATCGTTGCTGAGGCATTTACAAACTTTGGTTTTTTTGCCTCTCAGGAGGCCGGCAAAAGCGTATTCACTTAGACTGTCAGGAATAGGGGTGACGGCCGCCAGTGTTGTTGCTGGGTCGGCGCCAAGAGCAACAGATATTGGAAAAGGTTTGCCAGGGTTTTGTTCACACCAGTCTTTAAAGTCCAGCGCACCACCGCGCTGAGAAAGCCAACGCATAATTAGCTTGTTTTTACCCAGTAACTGTTGGCGATAGATACCAAGATTTTGCCTGTCTCGAGTGGGGCCTTTGGTGATAACGAGACCCCAAGTAATGAGTGGCGCAATATCCTTGGGCCAACAAGTTTGTATTGGTAGTATATTAAGATCAACGTCGTCACCTTCAAGGATATTCTCTTGACATTGCCCTTTACTCAAAACTTTGACTGGCATATTAAGTGCTTGTTTATATACAGGCAGTTTGTCTAGGGCATCCTTAAAGCCTTTTGGTGGTTCGGGTTGTTTGAGCTGGGCAAGTACCTTTCCAAGTTCACGCAATGCGCCTAGGTCGGCTTGACCCATCGCCATTGCCACTCTTTTTGTTGTGCCAAACAGATTGGCAAGGACGGGCATGCTAGCACCATTTACATTTTCGAACAACAACGCAGGGCCCTCTTTATCTAAAGTGCGTCTGCAAATTTCCGTTATTTCTAGGTTGGCATCGACTGGTGTTGTGATCCTTACTAGCTCGCCCTGAGCTTCAAGCGCGTTAATAAATTCTCTTAAATCTTGGTATTGCATTATTTGCTCCAGACTATAAATGTTGGAAGTAATTTTCGTGCGCTTTGATTTCATCATCGTTTGCATAAACGACTTTGATTTTATTCTTGTGGATGCTCATTGTTTTGATCGGTGTAGCGATTCCCCCCTCTGTTTCGGCGGGACTGGCTTCTTGGAATAAGTTTGACTGGCCACCCGTCATTGCCAAATAAACCTGAGCAAGGATTTGTGCATCCAGTAAAGCACCATGAATAGTACGGGCGCTTGCGTCAATTTCAAAGCGACGACAAAGTGCGTCTAAATTGTGCATCGTTCCAGGTCGCTGCTCTTTAGATAGCTCTAATGTATCAATGATGTCACAAATGTCTTCGATTTTCCTCGAAAAGCCAATCAGTCTTAGCTCGTTATTGAGAAATCCGAGGTCAAAGGGGGCGTTATGAATAACTAAAGTAGCGCCTTCAACAAAAGCAATAAAGTCTTCGGAAATAGTGCTAAATTGCGGTTTATCCTTTAAGAATTTATCGCTAATGCCGTGAATATTAACCGATTCGCCAACATTTCGATTGGGTTGTAAATAGTGGTGAAATTCCAGTTCGGTAATCTCTCGATCAAGTATTTGTACAGCACCCACTTCGATGATTCGATGACCTTCCGAGGGTTCGATACCAGTGGTCTCGGTATCAAGAACAATAAGCCTTTCCATATTAGGTGATTTCGCGTAAAATTGCTTCATTTTATCATCTCAGTAATTAAGGTTTTTTAAGATTATGGCAAGAGTAACAGTTGAAGAATGCTTAGAGCATGTCGAAAATAGATTTGAACTGGTTTTGGTTGCAGCAAAGCGCGCCCATCAATTGAATTCGGGTGGCTACAGATCTACGTTGGATAGCGCTAAAGACAAGCCAACAGTATTGGCTTTGAGAGAAATTGAAGCGGGTTTGATTAATGCCTCTATCTTAACCGAAGAGTATGCAATGGAAGAAGAGTTAACTGCTCATGACAAACGCACCGCTGAGGCAAAAATGGGCGAAGTGGAGGAAGAACTTTCTGAAAAGGCGCTTGACGCTGAAAGCGATGACTTGGCTATTGACGAAGAGTAAGTTTCGTTACTAATTCACAATCAAAATGACGCGAAAGCGTCATTTTTTTTATCTCATGAAAAAGACTTTGTATTGCTCTTTAATTGATTCAAGGATTTGGTAACATTGAGCTATATTTTTCCTTCAATTTATATAAAAACCAATGACCTACATACCTGAACCAACCGATAGAGACCCGCTGATTAATCCAGATCAATACGAGTTAATGTACAAGAAGTCAATTGAGGATTCGGACGCGTTTTGGGAGGAGCAAGCCAGAGTTTTTATTGATTGGGATAAAGAATGGGATAGTGTCTCTAATGTCGATTATTCGCAAGGGAAAATTGCTTGGTTTGAAGGGGCAAGCTTGAACGTTTCCTACAATTGCTTGGATCGGCATTTGGCTGAACGTGGTGAGCAAGTGGCGATTATTTGGGAGGGCGACGATCCAAATGTTAGCGAGTCGATTACTTACAACGCACTCTATAAAAAAGTATGCAAGTTTGCTAATGGCTTAAAAAGCCTCGGTGTTGTGAAAGGCGATCGAGTTTGCTTGTATATGCCGATGATTGTCGAAGCTTCTATTGCAATGTTGGCCTGTGCTAGAATCGGAGCCATACACTCCGTTGTTTTTGGTGGCTTCTCACCCGATGCTTTGCGGGATAGAATTCTTGACTGTGAATGCAAAATTGTTATTACTGCCGATGAGGGTGTTCGTGGCGGTAAGGCTACGCCTTTAAAGGCCAATGTTGACAGGGCAGTACAAGACTGTCCTTGTGTTGATGCGGTTGTGGTTGTTGAGCGTACCAGCGGTGCGATTGACTGGGGCAAGAAAGATGTTTGGTACCATGATTTGGTTGCCACTCAATCCGAAGATTGCCGCTGTGAAATGTTTGATGCGGAAACGCCTTTATTTATTCTCTATACTTCTGGCTCTACCGGCAAACCAAAAGGTGTGTTACACACCTCTGGCGGTTATCTTCTATATGCTGCAATGACGCATAAATACACCTTCGATTATCAACAAGGTGATGTGTATTGGTGTACTGCTGATGTGGGCTGGGTAACCGGTCATTCTTATATAGTTTACGGTCCTTTGGCTAACGGTGCAACCACGTTAATGTTTGAAGGTGTGCCAAACTACCCCGATGCATCGCGTTTTTGGCAAGTTGTCGACAAACATCAAGTTAATACTTTTTATACAGCGCCAACGGCGATACGCGCATTGATGGGTGCTGGAGATGAATATGTTGAGAAGACAGACAGATCCAGTCTCAAGATTTTGGGCACGGTTGGTGAGCCAATTAATCCAGAGGCTTGGGAGTGGTATTTCAATGTTATTGGAAAAGGTAAATGCCCAGTTGTCGACACTTGGTGGCAAACCGAAACCGGTGGTCACATGATTACTCCAATGCCATTTGCGACTGAATTAAAACCAGGTTCAGCTTCAAAACCTTTTTTTGGCATTGTGCCCGAAGTTTTGAGTGAAAAAGGTGAGGTGTTGGAAGGTGAGGCGGAGGGTGTCTTGGTTATTGCGCAGTCTTGGCCAGGGCAAATGCGCACACTATATAACAACCATCAGCGCTTTATAGAGGCTTACTTCTCAACTTACCCCGGCAAGTATTTTGCTGGTGATGGTGTCAAACGTGATGCGGATGGTTATTATTGGATTACAGGACGTGTGGATGACGTTCTTAATATCTCTGGCCATCGTTTAGGTACGGCAGAAATTGAGTCCGCACTGGTATTGCATGAATCGGTGAGTGAAGCGGCCGTTGTTGGTATGCCTCATGACATAAAAGGTCAAGGCATTTATGCTTATGTTTCTGTAATGGCGGGATCGGAGCCTAGTGAGTTGCTTAAGAGTGAACTTGTTGCTTTGGTTAGAAGAGAGATTGGCCCAATTGCAACTATTGATAAGATTCAATTCTCCCCTGGATTACCAAAAACACGTTCCGGAAAAATCATGCGTCGAATACTAAGGAAGATTGCTGGGAACGACTTTTCAAACTTAGGAGACACTTCAACGTTGGCAGACCCCTCTGTTGTTGAGGAATTAATTAATAATCGAATTTAACGGGTGGAAAAAAAAGCGACTGTTGTCGCTTTTTTCTTGATCGCAAGTTTTTTTTGATAATGAGTTTAAATCATAGTTAATACTCAAGTCGAGTTTTTGTCTGTCTTTGGATGTACCGAAAATCTTTGTTGGTGCCCTAAGAAGATGGAAAACTTCCTACTTTGTGTCGTTTTTAAAGCTTCCACTGATGGATGGGGCCACCAGTTTCAGCTGCCACCAAGGGAGACGGTGGGGTTCTTGTAATTAATTACAATCTTGTATTTATAGCTTTTACTGGCGGGTGAGAGTCCGCCAGCTTCAGCTGCCTTCAAGGAGGGAGAAGGCTGGGTATTCATAATCAAATGGCTAAATATTGATGTCGAAGAGCTTCGTTGTCAAGTAATTCTTGCGCCGTCCCATCAAATACAATCTCACCAGTATCAAGAATCAAAGCTCTATCCGCAAGTCGCAGTGCGGCGACTGCATTTTGCTCTACAATAATAGTGGTGATACCGAGTTTTTTTATGCCCTTAAGAATTCCTTCAATTTCACGTACAATCACAGGCGCCAGTCCTTCATAAGGCTCATCAAGCAATAACAATTTAATATCCCGAGCAAGGGCTCGGGCTACGGCAAGCATCTGCTGTTCGCCACCAGAAAGAGTAATTCCTTCCTGATTTCGGCGCTCTCCAAGACGAGGAAAGTGCTCGTAAATGCGCTTTAAAGACCAGCCAATTGGCTCTTCAATTTGAGCCAATAATATATTTTCTTCAACAGTTAAACCGCCGATAATACAACGATCTTCGGGCACCAATGCAACTCCGAGTTGTGCAACTTGATAATCTTGCATGTTATGAAGAGGTTGGTGATCTAGCCAAATTTCTCCACTTCTTACTTCGGGCTCAGCTGCGCGTGCGATGGAGCGAAGGGTGCTGGTTTTTCCTGCACCGTTTCTCCCAAGTAAGGCAACAATTTCACCTTCGCGAATATCAAAATTAATACCCTGGACAATATAACTTTCGCCGTAATAAGAGTGCAAATCCCAGCAGGAGAAAAATGCTGGATCCGAGCCATGGGAGGTAGTAGGCACACTGTGTGGTGCATGGGGCTTATGACTCATAGTTCTGCGCCGCCAAGATAAGCTTCTTGAACAACAGGATTGCCACGAATTTCATCGGGAGTTCCTGAGGCGATGATAGCGCCCTGTGCGAGCACTGAAATGGTATCAGCAACACTGAAAACCACATGCATATCGTGCTCAATAATAATTTTAGTCATACCATCTTCTTTAATTTTTTTGAGCAGTTCAATTGTCTTATTTGTGTCATGTCTAGCCATTCCAGCTGTAGGCTCATCGAGTAATAGTAAATGCGGGCGTTGAATTAAACACATTGCTAATTCAAGGCGACGTTTGTCGCCGCGTGACAAGCTACCAGCTATTACATGTAATTTGTCATCCATACCTACACTTGCCAGCATTTCTGTGGCCTCTTGAGTGATTTTAGTTTCGCCAGAAAGGCTTTGAAACAACTTAAAATGAAAGGCGCCATCACGCTTTGCAAAGGCCGGTATCATGACATTGTCTAACAAACTCAAGTCGGGAAATATTTCTGGAGTTTGAAATACTCTGGCCAACCCCATTTGGTTGATTTCATGAGGACTTTTTCCAATAACGTTTGTGCCGCCATTAAAGGTAACCGCACCTGAGTCTGGTGTCAGTAAGCCCACACAAACATTTAATAAAGTTGATTTTCCGGCACCATTAGGGCCGATAATCGCGTGCACCTTGCCTTTTTCGATATTTAAATTAATATCACTTAATGCCTGAAGGCCGCCAAAGGCTTTATTTACATTTGAAATTCTTAAAACAGTATCTGTCATAGTTCTACTCCTTTGTGCTGTCGCTTTGGGTGTCATTAATTTTAGCCTTTCGATAGCGTTTTTGGATTCTGCTAAAGCCCTCCATTAGGCCGCCTGGTAGGAAAATTATGATTATCATAAATAGCACGCCAAGGGTTAAATGCCAACCCTCACCAACAAACGGTGAGACTATGGCAACCATAAAATTCTCACCCCATTGCGGAAGAAACGAGAAGAATTGTTGCAATACTGATTCGTTAATTGTTGAAAAGATATTCTCTAGATACTTAATAATGCCCACACCCAGAAGTGGTCCATATAGTGTGCCAACACCGCCCAGAATTGTCATAAGAATGACCTCGCCTGATGCTGTCCATTGCATTCTTTCAGCCCCTGCAAGTGGATCTGTAACCGCCAGTAATGCGCCAGCAAGACCCGCAAACATTCCCGAAATTATAAAAGCTGTTATCAAGTAAGGACGCGTATCACTGCCAGTGTAGCGCATTCTGTGTTGATTTGATTTAATTGCTTTCAGCTTCATACCGAAGGGTGAGCGAAATATCTTCATCGCAATATAGAAGGCTAGAATTAACACTACTGCGCAGAAATAGAAGCCAGAATAACCATTCATTGACATGCCAAAAAAGTCTGTGGATGGAAGCCCGGGCAGGGGGTCGGAAAAATAATTGTCTATTATTCTAGGGTCGTGCATTCTTAATTGCAGCCCGGTTTCTCCATTGGTAATTGGAATTAACACTGAGTACGCCAAGTTATAAAACATTTGCGCAAAAGCTAGCGTCAAAATAGAAAAATAAATTCCAGATCGACGCATACTGACAAAGCCGATGGCAGCAGCAATTAAACCAGATATTAAAGTTGCAAATAGCATTGCAGGTAAGACATTCATTGTCAGTAATTTAAATGACCAAACTGCCGCATAAGAGCCCACACCAAGAAAGACCGCATGACCAAAGGAAAGGTACCCAGTGAGACCAAACAAGATATTGTAGCCAACGGCAAAGATGCCGAAAATAACAAATTTTTGCAATAGATCTGGATAATTCGCACCGATAGGATCAAGCCAGATTGGCATTGTTAGTACACCTGCAGCAAACATCAAGATAGTAGTTAAATCACTCTGTTTTTTTAATAAATTCATTAGTTGTTTCATCATTAATCCTCCATAACGCCCTTACGCCCCATCAAGCCTCTTGGTCGTGTTAATAGGATTACAACGGCAACTAAATAGATAATAATCTGGTCAATGCCCGGCAACAGTGAACTCACCGCGGTCATCGAAGCTAACGACTGGAGGACGCCAAGCAAAAAACCTGCAGCAACCGCACCTCTGAGAGAGCCCATGCCACCAACGACTACAATAACGAAGGAGATCACTAAAAAATCCATGCCCATATGATAATCTGGCGGAAGAATGGGTGCGTACATCGCACCGGCAACGCCAGCAACAACGGCTGCCAAGCCGAATATGATGGTAAATTTTCTTTGGACATTGATACCCAGGAAAGCTACCATTTGGCGATCATACATGCCTGCACGAACCACCATCCCGAAAGTGGTGAGATGGAGAAAGGCAAATACTGAAGAAATGATAGCAGTAGAAACTGCCAGGTAAATCAGTCGCCACCATGGGTAGACAAAATTTTCGCCAAGGCCAATCCAGGTGCCAACGGCCGCACTACCAGAGACAATATCTGGTGCCGGCGTAGGAATCGGATTAGCACCAAAGAAGTGACGAATGATTTCTTGCAGAACAATGGCTAAACCAAAGGTAACTAATATTTGCTCTGCGTGAGTTCGTTTGTAAAAGTGTCTGATCAGGCCGCGTTCCATCGCAAGGCCGATTAATAACATGGTTGGTATAGTTACAATTATAGAGAGGGGTACCGCATAATCTATGATGGCAAGCCCTGTCTCTCCAAACCAAATTTCTAAATAGGGTTGCTCTATATAGGCATCAAAATAAGTAATACTAGGGTCTAGTATTTTTTTTGAAATGGTTAATATTTTTTGAAATGTTACGGCGCAAAAAGCACCCAATAAAAAGAGCGCACCATGGGCAAAGTTGACTACACCTAGTGTTCCGAAAACAAGCGTCAGTCCAAGCGCAATAAGTGCGTAGGCGCCACCTTTATCAAGGCCGTTTAGTAATTGCATTAGTATCGCATCCACGATCCTACTCCCCTTTTTTTATATGTTTTGTCTGAAAAACACTGATTGCAAGTGCATGCAATCAGTGTCTGGTTTGATCCAAGTTTAGACTTCGTAAGGACCCAATTCACCACCAAAGATAGAGGCATCGTACTCAACATCAGCACGCGGCACTTCTTTAACAATGTCCAACAAGTCGTATTGGCTTGACGGATTTGATTTACCACGTACAACCAGAACGTCTTTAAAGCACTGGTGATCTTCTGCACGATACTCTGTAGCACCATTACCCATACCATCAAACTTAAATCCTTCTAGCTCTCTAATCACTTCAGGTGGATAGAAGGTGCCGGCATTTTCACAAGCGTTGGCATAAAGCAACGTTTGTACATAGCAAGTCTGTGCTGCCATTGATGGCGGGAAGCCATACTCTGTGCCGAACGATTTAACGAATGCTTTTGAGCCTTCGTCTTGAAGCTGCCAGTCCCAGTTTGCTGTACCAAGAATGCCTTCTAAGTTTTTACCTGCACCTTGAGCCATTAAGCGTGAATATAGAGGAACGATAATCTCAAAGTTCTTGCCATTCACTTGTTTGTCGCGCAAACCAAACTGTACTGCTTGTGTTAGTGAGTTGATCATATCCTTGCCATAGTGATTAAGGATTAGCGTGTCTGCACCAGAGTTCAGTATCGGTGTAATGAACTGAGAGAAGTCACCCGCACCAACAGGAGTTCTTACTTTTGCTGTAGTTGACCAACCTAGGCCCTCTGTTGTTTCTTGGATGGATTGCTCCTGAGTCCAGCCCCAAGTGTAGTCTGCAGTTAGGTGGTAAGCCTTGCGATTTGTTCCCATTTCTTCTTTTAGAACCGGGCCCAGCGCTGAACCAGACATCTTGGCATTAAAGAAGTGACGGAAGCCATAACGACGCTTGTCTTTACCCGTGGTGTCGTTAGAGTGCGTCAAGCCGGCCATAAACAAAACACCCAGTTCTTGTGCCAATCCTTGTACCGCAATAGCAACGCCAGATGAAGAACCTCCAGAAAACATAATGACACCATCTTTTTCAATCATACGTTTTGCAGAAGCTCGTGCGGCGTCAGACTTAGTTTGCGTATCGCCAGTTACATAAGTAACTTTTTTGCCTAGAACGCCATTACCTTTGAGATTCATAGGTTTCATGGTGTTCATTAGACCGCCATCGCCTTCTCCATTAAGGTGCTTTACTGCTAATTTGAAAGCCCTTAACTCGTCCGCGCCTTCGTCAGCATAAGCACCTGTTTGGGGTACGTTGAATCCTAATGTTATCTTAGATGAATTGCCAGGGTTGTTGGCAAAATCTTTTGCCGCCCATGCGCCTTTTGTATAAAACATCGGCATAGCAGCAACCGCAAGACCAGCTTTTGTAAACTGTCTGCGAGTTATTTCGTGTTTTTCGCTCATTGTAACTCTCCTATTTATTGTATTAAGTTTATTGTTCCAGTCATTGTATAAAACCAGTCGCATCTAACTCGAAATACATAAGGTTTTTCTAATGACTTATTTTTACTATACTCGGAATTATCAAAATATTGTCAACAATACATCATAATAATTAAGATTTTTGTAAAAAACTTCATAATATAAATACAATTGTCAGCAACAAGAAATAAAGTTTATTTCAAATAAAAAAATATACATTTAAAAGGTATTTGTAGATCGCTTACTATTATTGTAGACAATATTTAGTATATTTGTCTTCATATTAGGAGTATTGTGAAAAATATGTCATAATTGTTAACAAAATATATAAAAAATGTAATTATATGTGTAATAATACAATTGTATATTTAGATAAATGCAAAAAAATGTTTGGTTGAACTAATAATACTAGGTGTAGCCCCCTAACCGGACGTTTTGTAAAGTGTGCAAAATACTGTAGAATTGTTTTAAATTATATAACTAACTGAGATTATGAGCGAAACAATAAATTTAGCAACCGTCAAACAGTACAAGACTATTACGGATAGGATTTACCATCAACTCAAAGACGATATAGTAAAAGGTGTATTGGTGCAGGGTCAAAAAATAGGCGAGGCAAATTTAGCCAAAAAATACAACACTAGTCGAGGACCTTTGCGAGAAGCTCTTCAACGATTGGAGGGGGTATATTTAGTTGATCGAATTCCGAATGCTGGTTTTAGTGTTGTTAGGATGGGGTATCAAAAAGCGCGTGAACTGTATCAGGTGCGAGAGCTACTTGAAGGCTATGCAGCTCGACTAGCTACTGAAGCGATGTCAGAATCAGATGTTGAAGATCTACGTCACTTAATCGCTGAGCATAAAGAGATGGTAAATCGTTCAGGCGGAGTGACTTATATTCAAAAAGAGGGTAACCGTGATTTCCACTTCTATATTTATTCCAGATGTGGAAACAATTGGCTGATTAATTGCATTACTAACAATATATATTACTTAATGAGAGTTTGTAGACTTAGCCTCTCTTTCCGGACGGCATCAAGAGCGACAGTGGCTCTTAAAGAGCACAATGCTATTGTCGAAGCTATAGTTGATCGAGATGCTGATTTGGTAGAGTTGCTAGTGCGACGTCATATTCGCGCTTCCTGGAAAACTCTTGAGGAGAAGTTTGACGCAGGCTTGATATAGTAAAAGGTTGATTGGCTGAAGTCAATAATTGAAGGAGTAACTTTGAATCTAGAGTGCAATGACCGAATTGCTTCTTGTATTAAAGAAAATCCTCTGCTCCATAAATTGATTATTTTTATCTGACGGTCAAAGACGCCCGCTATAAAAAAAGAGGGCGCTTACTCTTGGGTAGGTTGTGGTTGATGGCAAAGACGCCTCGATAGGTATCCATTGCAATACATTTTACGCTGCCTTTTTCGACCAATATCAGTAACAATGAAGCCAACACATAAGAATTTAATAGTCGCCCCTTACCCTTTCATAATGAGTAAAAAATATGCCATACCGTCAAGAATACAATAAATCAATTCAGCAGCCAGTAGAGTTTTGGCGCGAGAAGGCTCAGGACTTGCATTGGTTTAAATTCCCTGAAGCCATTCTCACTCAAGATGAGAACGAAATACACCACTGGTTTTCTGATGGGCAAATGAACACTTGCTATATGGCGTTGGATTACCATGTTGATAATGGTCGTGGTGAGCAAACTGCTTTAATTTATGACTCTCCAGTTGCAAACACTAAAAAAACATACAGCTACTTAAAGTTACGAGATGAGGTAGCAAAATGTGCCGGCATGCTTAAGACGCAAGGTGTAGAAAAAGGTGACTGCGTTATTATTTATATGCCCATGATTCCAGAGGCGGCAATTGCGATGCTGGCTTGTGCCAGACTTGGTGCCATTCACTCCGTAGTATTTGGTGGTTTTGCGGCGCCAGAATTGGCAATTCGAATTGATGATGCAAAACCTAAAGTCATTATGGTGGCTTCCTGTGGTATTGAAATAAGAAAAATAATCCCCTATAAGCCTCTGTTGGATAATGCTATTGATTTAGCGCTACATAAGCCGCAAACTTGCATTGTTTACCAAAGAGAGCAGTTGCAAGCAACCCTGTTGCAGGGCCGCGATATTGATTGGAAGGCTCATTGTGAAGTTGCTAAACCAGCACAATGCAAAGCCGTTAACGGTGATGATTTACTCTATATTTTGTATACTTCTGGTACCACGGGTAAGCCCAAGGGTGTGGCTCGAGAAAATGGTGGTCACGCCGTTGCACTTAAATATAGCATGCAGGCAATTTACAATATGAAGCCGGGTGAGGTGTTTTGGTCGGCTTCCGATATTGGCTGGGTTGTTGGTCATTCTTATATCGTTTATGGACCACTACTGCACGGCTGTACAACGGTTTTCTATGAAGGCAAGCCTATTATGACACCTGATGCTGGTGCTTTTTGGCGTGTTATTTCGGAACACAAGGTCAAGGCCTTGTTTACAGCCCCTACGGCTTATAGGGCGATAAAAAAAGAAGACCCTGATGGTGAATTTATTAAACAATATGACCTGTCGTCGCTACAGACCATATTTGCAGCCGGTGAACGCCTTGATCCACCAACATACTATTGGCTGACTGAGCAATTAGGCTTGCCTGTTATTGATCATTGGTGGCAGACAGAGACAGGCTGGGCGATTTCTGCCAATATGTTAGGCATTGAAAAGATGCCAGTAAAGCCAGGAGCTTCCACCGTGCCTATGCCAGGTTTTGATGTGCATATTTTGAATGATGATGGCCAGAAGTTGGGTACCAACCAGCAGGGAAATATTGCCATTAAGTTGCCGTTACCACCTTGTAGTTTGACGACTATCTGGGGGGATTTTGATCGGTTTAAAGCGAGTTATTTAGAAACCTTTCCTGGCTATTATGTCAGTGGTGACGGGGGTTATATTGATGATGATGGTTATTTATTTGTCATGGGGCGTACTGACGATATTATCAATGTCTCAGGGCATCGGTTATCCACCGGCGAAATGGAGGAAATTATAGCAACGCATGATGCGGTTGCTGAGTGCGCAGTGGTTGGGCGAACCGATGATCTTAAAGGGCAGGTGCCGCATGGGTTTGTCATATTAAAATCTGGCGTTTCTATTGATCAAGAGACAGCTCAACAAGAGTTGGTCGAATTAATGCGAGAGAAGATTGGCCCAATTGCCTGCTATAAAGATACTGTTATCGTAGAGCGCTTACCAAAAACGCGCTCGGGTAAAATTTTACGAAAACTCATTCGAAAAATCATTGATGGCGAGGACTATATAATTCCATCTACTATTGATGATCCTGCTATTTTGGATGAAATAAAAGCCTCGTTACAGGCGCAATGATGGAGATGCCAAGAGATCTAGGATGCGGTATAAGCGCTATAGACTCAGGCTACCTAGGCAACGACATTGCTGCTATATATTTGCTTAGGCAAAATGACGAAGTTGCCATTATAGAAACTGGAACCAAGCATAGCTTGTCGTCTATTAACAGAGTCCTTGAAAAAGAGGGCTTAAGTTATTCTAATGTATCCTACATAATACCCACCCATGTGCACCTTGATCACGCAGCAGGCGCTGGTGTGTTGATGGATTTATGCTCAAATGCAAAGCTGGTAATTCACCCTAGAGGTGCGCGACACATGATCGATCCTAGCAAACTTATTGCGGGAACCATTGCTGTGTATGGAGAAAAGAAATTTAATCAGCTTTATGGTGAATTGATACCGATAGATTTCGACAGGATGATTGAGGCTGACGATAACTTTATCTTGGACTTTTGTGGTAGAGAGCTTAAGTTTATTGACACCCCAGGCCATGCCAGGCATCACTTTTGTGTTTGGGATAGACTAAGTGGCGCGATGTTTACTGGCGACACATTTGGCGTGTCATATCGTGAATTTGACACAAAAGATGGTGTGTTTATTTTTCCGACCACAACGCCAACTCAGTTTGAGCCTGAAGAATTAATCAAAAGCATTAGAAAAATTATGGAATATAAGCCGAAATACGTCTGCTTAACTCATTTCGGCGCAATTAAGCCCACCCAGGAGGTGGTCAGGCAGTTAATTGATGGCATTAATTGCATGAGTGATATTGCCAAAAAACACTATGGTCAAGAGCACTCTGAGGAAATAATTCGCAATGCAATCATGCGGTATTTATTGCAAATACTTGGACAGATGGGCGTTCGTAGTTTGAATAATTGCAAAGAAAAGCTGACAAATGATGTGGCACTCAACACTCAGGGTCTTATGCACTGGCAGCAGAAGCTTGCCTCTAGCGGTCAGTGAAACCTGGCGAGATCAATGGATGTAAAAACAGCATTAGAAAATCGTAAATCGACTCGATCTTTTTTTTTGAATAAAGAGGTGCCGGTAGCTATTATTAACACAATTATTGAACAAGCTAAAACAGCTCCTTTTGGGGTCAATACCCAGCCTTGGAATGTGACGGTTGTGACTGGAAAAAGCAAGAAAAATCTTTCCAGTCTGTTGGAAGAGGCATTTCGGTCCGAAAAAAAACCTACAATGGGTTGTGGATATTATCCCACCGAGTGGAAGGGAGAATACAAGGCAAGAAGAAAGGCTTGTGGTCTATTAATGTACTCCACTTTAGGAATCACGCGAGAAGATAAACAAAGGCAATTGGATCAATGGGCGGCCAATTATCGTGCATTTGACGCACCAGTTATGTTGCTGTTCTTTATCGATAAAGTAATGGAAGTCGGCTCCTATATGGATTACGGTATGTTTTTGCAGTCAATCATGCTTAGTGCTGTTGAATATGGCCTGTCGACCTGTCCACAGGCCGCTTTAGGCAAATATCCAGACCTTGTTAGACAAGAATTGTTTTATTCTAAAGATCGAAAATTGGTTTGTGGAATGGTTCTTGGCTACGAAGATAAATCTAGCACAATAAATAGTTATAGAGCGCCCTGTGAAGAGCTGAATAATATGGTTCGCTATTTCCCTTAGCAGGAACTGTTTGTAATTCCTTTAACTTGGCCTCCGTTGTTTTCTCTTAAATTGCACTATGATTTATATTGACATAACATATCGCGACATAGGGTTTGCTGTATAGAGGGAAAGTCTCCTTTTAATGCTGTTGTTAATGTTAATGCACTCAGTTAGTGCATTGGGTGTGTAGCTAGTGCGGTGGCGGTTAGCCAAAAATATGGTTTAGATGAGTTATGCGTCGAATACCAAGAAAAGGTGCTGAGAACGACCTTGCAAACTTAAGAGGCGCCTCAACCTTAGTCAATCCTGCTGTTGTTAAAGATTTAATCAGTAATAAAGTTTAAATGACAGGTAAAAAAAAGAGCGGTAATGACCGCTCTTTTTTTATTAGTAAGGATTTAACGACATTGAGCTTCAAATCTCTCCATTACCGCACCAGTCACCGATCTAATTTCACCGAGTGTTTGACTTTCTAGGGCGATCATCTCCTCAATATCTGAGCAGTAATTTTTTATTTCATCGCGCGTATATTGAATAAGCGTTGCAATACTCAACAATGGAACGGCTGCAGCGGTAATTGAAGATGCGCTTGTTGTCTCTTTAAGAAGGGTGATGCGATTCGAATTACGAACGGCAACATTAAGGTTTTGTTCAGCCAGAGCAGTAGCTAATGCGTCGTACTTTTCTTGGCTAACTTGCGCCACTTTACCTTCTGTTGCTAATTGTCCCTCTGTGACTGCAAGTTGTGTTTTAAGAGCTTGAACCTCTGGACGGGCATCTTTCATTTGCGCCACTTCATCTTCCAATACCTGTGACTTGCTTGTTGAGAGGATTAGTTTTTGTTGAACAGATTGCAACTCGCCTCTAGTAGCTATCAACTGACTGTTTAGGTCATCAAGCTGAGACTCAAGAGAGCTGTCACTTGAGGCAATGTAGCTTGAACCGTTGCTCGAATTTGTGCCATCAACTGTCTCTGAATCTGTTGAGCTCAGTTGTGATTCCAATGTATCAATTTTACTTTGAAAGAAAAAATAGCTTGCAATTAACGCAATAATTAGTACAACTGATGCAATGTTTGCTTTTTGTTCCATTTAGTTTCTCCGTTTATATAATGAGATTTAAAGATTTTAATCACCGCTTATTTTATACGACATATTAGTCGGTTTTAAGCCATTGTGCAATTTCCTTGGCGCAATAGGTGAGGATGGCATCAGCCCCCGCTCTTTTAAAGCAAAGCAATGTTTCTAAAGTGACAGTTTTTTCGTCAATCCAGCCGTTTTCGCCAGCAGCTTTCAACATTGCATATTCGCCACTAACGTGGTAGGCAAAAGTTGGTATGCCGAAGGTTTGTTTAATGTTTGAAACAATGTCAAGATAAGGCAGTCCTGGCTTGATCATTACCATGTCCGCACCTTCAGCTATATCCATTTCCACTTCTCTAATGGCCTCATTACTATTGGCAGGATCCATCTGATAGGTGTTTTTATCAGCTGAGCCAAGGTTTTCCCCAGATCCAACCGCTTCTCTGAATGGGCCGTAAAACGATGATGCGTATTTTGCAGAATACGCTAGAATTTTAGTGTGAATAAAGTCCTCACTCTCGAGCGCCTCTCTAATGGCAGAAATCCTGCCATCCATCATGTCGGATGGTGCAACAATATCAGCGCCAGCCTTGGCATGAGAGAGTGCTTGCTTTACCAGCACATCTACTGTCTCGTCATTGACAACATAACCTTCGTCATTAATAAGACCATCTTGGCCGTGATTTGTAAATGGGTCCAGTGCCACATCAGTAATAACACAGAGTTTGGGGAAGTTACGTTTTAATTCACGGACAGCCCTCTGCACCAGGCCATCGGCATTGTATGATTCTTCTGCTTCTAGTGATTTTTTTTCGTTAGAAATGACCGGAAAAAGGGCGATTGCTGGAATGCCTAATGCCTCAATTTCGCTTGCTTCACTTAGCAATTGGTCAATACTCAGTCTTTCAATTCCTGGCATGGAATTAATGCTCTCTCGAGTGTTTTTTCCTTCGATAATAAACATTGGGTAAATGAGATCTTCAACCGTCAGTTTGTTTTCACGCATCAGTGAGCGAGTGCTGCTGTCTTTTCTCATTCTGCGTGGTCTATGCGTTAAAATGGGCATTTCGTTTTTCCAATTAATTTAACCTAAATTATACAATAATGAACCAAACTTCCGAAACTCATACTCGTTTGTCCAATGTTAGCCAAGCTTTTATAGAGCCGTTACCCAATTCAACCAAAATATTTGTTGAAGGCTCTCGACCTGATATTCAGGTGCCGATGCGTGAAATTAAGCTCACTAATACCATTGGCGACTTAGCTGAAGTGAATGACCCCATTCACATCTATGACACCTCGGGACCTTACACTGATCCGCGTAAATCAATCAACTTAAGAGTGGGTGTTGAACGAATTAGATCTGAGTGGATAGCAGAACGTGGAGACACTGAAGAGCTTGAGAGTTTTAGTTCAAGTTTTTGTAATCAGCGCTTGCAAGATAAAAGCCTTGACGAATTAAGATTTGAACATACACGCGCACCAAGGCGGGCTAAAAAAGGGCAAAACGTTACTCAAATGCATTATGCAAAACAAGGCATTATTACTCCTGAAATGGAATTCATCGCGATTCGAGAAAATTGCCTTTGGCAAGAATACAAAGATCAAATCGGCCAACATAAAGGCGAGGATTTTGGCGCTTCAATTCCGCCCGTAATCACACCTGAATTTGTTAGGGATGAAGTGGCGCGAGGACGTGCAATTATTCCTAGTAATATTAACCACCCAGAAACAGAACCGATGATTGTCGGCCGAAATTTCTTGGTAAAAATAAATGGCAATATTGGCAATTCAGCCTTGGGCTCTTCGATTGATGAAGAGGTTGGCAAGATGGTTTGGGGTATCCGCTGGGGTGCTGACACCATCATGGATTTGTCTACCGGAAAAAATATCCATGAAACGCGCGAGTGGATTATTAGAAACTCGCCGGTACCAGTTGGCACGGTGCCAATTTACCAGGCTCTTGAAAAAGTAAACGGGGTTGCAGAAGACTTAACTTGGGAAGTGTTCAGGGATACGCTAATCGAACAAGCTGAACAAGGTGTTGATTATTTCACTATTCATGCTGGTGTGCGCTTAAAGCATGTGCCACTTACAATAAACAGAGTTACGGGAATTGTTTCTCGTGGTGGGTCGATTATGGCAAAGTGGTGCTTGGCACACCACACGGAGAGTTTTATATACACACACTTTGAAGATATTTGCCTAATCATGAAGCAATACGATGTCACCTTTTCTTTGGGTGACGGTCTGCGTCCTGGCTGTATTGCTGATGCCAATGATGCAGCGCAATTTGGTGAGCTTGAGACATTGGGTGAGCTAACAAAAATAGCCTGGAAGCACGATGTACAGACCTTTATCGAAGGCCCAGGCCACGTGCCGATGCACATGATTAAGCACAATATGGAGAAGCAGCTCGAAGAATGTGGCGAGGCGCCATTCTATACTTTGGGTCCTTTAACAACTGACATTGCCCCGGGTTATGACCACATTACTTCCGCGATTGGTGCTGCTCAAATAGGCTGGTACGGCTGCGCAATGCTCTGCTACGTGACACCAAAAGAGCACTTAGGTCTGCCCAATCAAGATGATGTTAAGACTGGTATTATTACTTATAAGATTGCTGCCCATGCTGCCGATCTTGCGAAAGGTCATCCAGGCGCGCAAATTCGCGACAATGCGCTTTCTAAAGCGCGTTTTGAATTCCGCTGGGAAGATCAGTTTAATTTGTCGCTTGATCCGGATACGGCGAGAAAGTTTCACGATGAGACCCTGCCAAAACAAGCGGCAAAAACAGCGCATTTTTGTTCAATGTGCGGACCCAAGTTTTGTTCAATGAAAATCTCTCATGAAATTAATAGCCTTGACGATGTACAAGTAGCCAAGATTCAGGAAATTCAGATTGAAATGGATAGAAAATCCGAACAGTTCCTTGAGAATGACAGTGAAATATATTTGAAAGAGGGTGCTTAATAAATTGTGGCTGAGTAATGATTAAGTCGATTTAATCATTGCAAATGGGGTTTTAGTAATTCCAGCAATTTATCCACTGTGCCCCTGTATTTCTTTAGGTTTGTATGGGCGTTTTCCCCAAGTTGATTACGCCTTTTTTCATCGCCAATAAGCTCGATAATTTTCTCAAATAACTCGTCAGAATTTTGAACTTGTATAGCGGCATCATCGTCCAGGAGTGAGTGCGAGACTTCTGCAAAATTAGCTACATTAGGCCCGTAAATAATGGCTTTTGAGTGCTCGGCAGCTTCCAGCATATTATGGCCTCCAGTACTGTCAAGACTGCCGCCAATAAAGGCAATAATCGACTCTTCATAATACACTGATAGTTCGCCCATGCTATCACCAATAAGAGCCTGAGTTTCGTCAATACATGGCTGATTGTAGGAGCGCCTATTGACAGTGAGACCTGCTTTTATAAATCTGGCATAAACTTCATCGAAGCGTTCTGGTTTTCTTGGGACAACAACAATTAAGGCATTGAGTTGGTCTTTGTATTTACACAAGCTATTAATAATTTCCAGCTCTTCTTGAGGGTGGGTGCTGGCAAAAACAACAGCTACCCTATTATTAATCACATTCTTGATTTCGTTGATAGAGCCCTGTGAAGGTTTTTGACCTATAGAGTATTTAATATTGCCCGCAAGGTACAGGGAATTTTTTGGCGCCCCTATCGATAAAAACCTTTCATAAGCAATTTGATCTTGAGTGGCAATAAGGGAGTAATGAGATAACGTCTTTCTTATAAGTTTTGGGGCGAACTTCAGGTAGCTCTTAACAGAGCGCCGTGAGAGTCTTGCGTTAATCAAAATAATAGGTGTTTTTTGTTTGCCTAACTCATGAACTAAGTTTGGCCAAATTTCAGTTTCCATCAGGATGCAAACTTTTGGCTTAATGTTTGCTAAAAAGCGCTTTACAAAAGATCTGCAGTCAAAAGGAAAATAACAATGAATAACTTTATTGGAGAAGGCTTGTTTCACGGCTTCAGCGCCTGTCGCTGTTGTTGTTGTGACTAGTAATTTATGATCTTTGAGAAGCTCTGATATAAGAGCGCTGGCAGTGTTGAGCTCGCCAAGAGATGAACAATGTAACCAAACCAACCCTTTGGGGATGCCCTTAACTGCGCCAATTCGTTGATTGAAGTTGATTTTCCATGAGCTTGTGTGTTTCTCAAGCTTGTAGAATTTAAATACTTCAAATGGCAGGCGTAACCAAAGTAGCAAAGAGTAAAGAGTTCTATTCATCAGTGTGGCTAACGATTGTTGAAAAAGGTATAATAGTTAGATACTATTTTAGCGTTATTTTATGAAGTTTGTAGACTCAGCAACTATTCGAATTGAAGCAGGAAAGGGTGGCAGCGGTTGCCTTAGTTTTCGTCGAGAAAAATACATTCCAGATGGGGGTCCTGACGGTGGCGACGGTGGCGACGGTGGCAGTGTGTTTTTCTGCGGCCAGGAAGGCCTTAACACCTTAAGTGAATTTCGCTATAAGCGCCTATTTAGGGCGAAAAATGGCCAGCCTGGCTCGGGTCGAGATAAGCGCGGCAAATCTGCCGCAGATCTTTACGTTGAAATTCCTCTTGGGACGCAAATATTCGACCTTGAAACCGACGAGTTAATTGGTGAAATTACCATGCAAGGGCAAAGTCTGTTGGTTGCAAAAGGTGGTTTTCACGGACTGGGCAATGCCCGTTTTAAATCTTCCATTAATCGAGCGCCACGACAAATTTCGCCGGGTACACCGGGTGAGGCGAGAGAGATTGGTTTAGAAATGAGCGTGATGGCAGATGTGGGTCTACTTGGAATGCCAAATGCTGGAAAGTCTAGTTTAATTCGACAAATATCTGGCGCAAGGCCCAAAGTTGCCGATTATCCTTTTACAACTCTGCACCCGAACTTGGGTGTTGTTAAGGCTGGCACGCAGCATTTTGTCATGGCGGACATTCCTGGCTTAATTGAGCGAGCTAGCGAAGGCGCGGGCCTTGGTTTTGAGTTCTTAAAGCATTTATCAAGGGCGAGAGTGTTGCTTCATGTCGTTGATATTTTGCCTGCAGATGGCTCTAATCCGACAGATAATTATTTAACCATCGAGCAAGAGTTGGCAAAATTTGATGAGGATCTTTTTCAAAAGCCACGAATACTGGCCATCAATAAAGTTGACTTGATTGCCGAAGAAGAGCGCGAAGAGTGTATTAACCAATTATTAAAATCCATTGATTACAAAGGGAAATCGTTTAATATATCTGCCCTTAACGGCTTGGGTTGCAAGTCTCTAATATATGGTTTGTCGGAGTTAATTGAGCAAGTGGCAAATGAAGAATAAGTGCTGGGTAGTTAAGATTGGATCAGCGTTACTAACTAACAATGGCTCTGGTATCGATAAGGCTTTAATTGCGAAATGGGCCGAGCAAATTGTTGCTCTTCGCGCTCAGGAAATTGACGTTATTTTGGTGTCAAGCGGTTCTATTGTTGAGGGCATGAAGCGTCTTGGTTGGAACACTAAGCCTAATGATGTGCATAAGCTCCAAGCTGCAGCCGCTGTTGGGCAAATGGGTTTAATCCAGGCTTATGAGTCGCTTTTTGCAATTCATGACGTGCATACAGCTCAAATCTTATTAACAAGAGAAAATTTAATGGATGCTAAGCGCTATGAAAATATCTCTGCAACTTTGACCAACTTGCTTGAGTTGCGCACCGTGCCAATCATTAACGAGAATGACACTGTTGCCACCGATGAAATTAAGTTTGGCGATAACGATACTTTGGCTGCCTTAGTCGCCAATCTTGTCAATGCCGACCGTCTTGTGATTTTGACCGATCAACACGGTGTTTTTGATGACGATCCACGTACCAATTGCGAAGCAAATCTTATTGAAAAGATCCATTTTGCAGACGAGAGATTAGAGCAAGTTGCAGGCAAAACTGGCGGCGCTTTAGGTTCTGGCGGCATGTATTCGAAAGTGATGGCGGCAAAACAAGCAACAATATCCAGAACGCCAACCACCATTGCTTGGGGGCGAGAAGATGGCGTACTCACGCGATTGTCATCGGGAGAGCATCTAGGGACTTTGATTCATTGCTAGCATTTATCGGTTTGGGCTCCAACTTGGACAGCCCAAGGAATCAAATAGACAAAGCACTTTCAAGGCTTGATCAGGCAAAAGGTGTGACACTGATTAAAGCATCCAGCTTATACATCTCAAAACCGTTGCTTGATATGCCTGGACCGGATTATCTTAATATTGTGTGTAAAATTGACACCAGTTTGGAGGCACTTGAATTATTGGACTTGTGTCAGCATATAGAGAACAAGCAACACAGGGTTAGAGGTGTGCATTGGGGCTCTCGAACGATTGATTTGGATATTTTGCTTTACGGTAATGAAGTTCATCAGAGTGAAAGATTGATCGTTCCGCATCCTGAGATGATTAATAGGGTCTTTGTACTTTTGCCACTTGCTGAAATTGAGCCTTCGTTAGAGTTACCAAACTTGGGTTCATTGAAAATGTGCTTAGAACAACTTGAACTATCAGACATTGAAAAAATATGAAACTCGCTGATTTAAAACAATGCAAACAACGCGGTGAGAAAATAACTTGTCTAACAGCGTATGACGCTTCGCTTGCGAAGTTAATGGATAACTGTGATATTGATTTAATTCTTGTTGGCGATTCTCTTGGTATGGTTGTACAAGGTGAAAAGAGCACCCGTACTGTTAGGGTGTCGGAGATGGTTTATCACACTAAGGCTGTTGCCAAAGTTTGTGATAGGGCTTTAGTTATTGCCGATATGCCTTACCAAAGTTATGAAAGGCCATCGATGGCTCTTGAGAATGCAAAATTGCTCGTAGATGCTGGTGCTCAGGTTGTTAAATTAGAAGGCGGAGTGGAGCGACAGAAGGTTGTTGAAACACTTATAGAAAACGGTATTGCTGTTTGCGCTCATCTTGGCCTCCAGCCACAAAAGGTTAATAAGGCCAGTGATTATAAAGTCCAGGGTAAGGACTTAGATGGCGCCAAAACGATTGTTGAGGACGCACTTCTACTTGAATCCTTAGGCGTGTCTGCCTTAGTGTTAGAGTGTGTTCCAAGATCTCTTGCTAAGTTAGTGAGTGAGAAATTGTCCATTCCTACAATAGGCATTGGCGCTGGTAAAGATTGCGATGGACAGGTGCTAGTTTGTTATGACATGCTCGGCATTACTCAGGGTAAATTACCGAGATTTGTAAGGGATTTTACTGCGGATAATTCCAGTATACCCATGGCAATTAAAGCCTTTGCTCGGGCTGTAAAAAACCAGTCATTTCCATCTGAAAAAGAGAGTTATTAATGAGGGTTTTTGAAACAACCGAGGCGCTTCAGGCGCACCTGAGACTGTGTCGTCAGCAGGGGTTGTCAACAGCCCTAGTGCCCACAATGGGTGGCCTTCATGAGGCGCACTTACAGCTTGTTGACAAAGCGAAAAAGTGTGCTGATGTAGTTATTGCTAGTGTCTTTGTTAATCCAACTCAATTTGCGCCTCACGAGGATTTTGACGAATACCCAAGAAATCCTGAAAATGATAAGAAATTGTTAGTGAATAGGGGTGTTGATATTCTATTTCTACCTAATATTGTTGAAATCTATCCCGCAAATCAGAGCAGTGATTATGATGTTGGCTCTATAGGGGCCTTGCTTTGTGGTGTCTCACGGCCAATATTTTTTAATGGTATTGCTCAAGTGGTATCAAGGTTTTTTGATATTGTTGAGCCTGATGTTGCGATTTTTGGTGAAAAAGACTTTCAACAGCTACAAATTATCAAGCAATTGGTTGAGCGCCAAAAACGCAAAATAGAAATTATTTCCCTAGGTATTGTCCGAGAGGGTGATGGTCTGGCGATGAGTACTCGAAATAAATATTTAAGCACTAGTGAGAGATTGCTTGCGCCACTCTTTAATCAAGCCCTGCGCCAGGCAAAATCAAATTACGAGAGCGGCATGGCGTTAGACCAGGTTATTAACAAAGCAAAAGAATCTCTTGGGTCGCCTTTTGAGTTGGATTATTTTGAGGTGCTTGATGCAAATACCCTTACACAAATCACGACTTCAAGTGCTGATGTGATTATAGTATCGGCGGTAAAATTAGGGGTAACCCGATTAATTGACAATATTGTCTTTAGGAGATTAAATGTTTAGTATTACGGATGAGGCTGAGATCTATGTAGCCGACCTTTTTGAGCAGCAGGATGAAGAAAATCTTGGCCTTAAGGTTGATGTTGAAAAGCCCGGCACACCGGTGGCAACGGTAGCGTTTAATTTTTGTTTTTCTAGCGAACTACCGAGTTCGTACACTGAGTATCCTTTTAAAGGGTTTAGTGCTTATATAGATGACAGCAATAAAGAGTTTTTAAAGGATTCAAAAGTGGCTCTTAAGAAAGATGGAGCAAGCAAAAAACTCACTATTGTTGCACCCAATGCCAAAGGCGAAGCGCCAAAAGATGACGCACCCTTAGCGGAAAAAATTCTGTTTACGATTCTTACTGAAATCAATCCAAATCTTGCCTCACATGGTGGGTTTGTTGACTTGGTCGAGATTACCGAGAGCAACGAAGTGGTGCTTAATTTTGGCGGCGGTTGCCAGGGTTGTAGCTCTGTTAAAATAACGCTTAAAAACGGCGTTGAGGCGCAACTAATGGGCCTCTATCCTGAGATTACTGCGGTGCTTGATGTTACTGACCACTCTAAGACAGAAAACGCCTATATGTAGAGAGAGTTTTTGTCATCCAATTTAATTCTCTCTTTCGCAGAACATGATGTTTTTTTACTAATACTTGGTCGGCAAATGTTAGAATGGCGTAAGTGAGTCGTTGTTGCATGAGTAAACCTGGGATAAACGAGTGGAAAAAGTAATTGTCTATACGCATTCGGATTGCCTGCTCAAGGATAACGGCTTAAATCACCCAGAACGAAAAGAACGCTTAGAGGTCGTGATTGATGCTATTCAAGGCGTTAATAACATTGATATAGAAATCAAAAGCGCCCCTCTAGCAGTGCTTGATCACATTGCCCCCGTACACCCAGAAGTCCATCTATTCGACGTCTTTGCGCTGATTCCAACTTCTGGTTTGGTCAGTGTTGAGAAAGAGCCCTATGCCGATACATTTTTATGCCCAAACAGTAAAGATGCAATTTTACGAGCTTGTGGCGCAGGTATTGCTGCTGCAGATTGTATTATGCAGAGTGCTGTAAAAAGGATTTTTTGCGCTGTAAGACCACCAGGTCATCACGCTGAAACCACTCGAGCCAATGGCTTTTGTTTTGTTAATAATGCCGCAGTAACCGCTAGATATTTACAAAACAAACATCAAATTAAGAGAATTGCAATCATCGATTTTGATGTTCATCACGGCAACGGTACACAAGAAATCTTCTACAACGATAACAGTGTCTTGTACGGCTCGATACACGAGTATCCACTATTTCCAGGAACGGGCTCAGAGGGAGAGGTTGGCGTTGGTAACATCTTTAATGCGCCTATTGCGGCAGGCACAAACGGCCAAGAATTCTTAAAAATATTTAACAGCAAGATTTTAGACAATGTTGATAAATTTCAACCTGAAGTCATTTTGTTGTCCGCCGGTTTTGATGCACATAAAAGAGACCCTTTGGCCAATATTAACCTAGAGTCCGGAGATTATTACAGTCTAACAAAAGACATTGTTGATATTGCAAATAGGCATTGTCAGGGAAGGGTCATCTCTTTTCTAGAAGGGGGTTATAACTTGATTGCGCTTGCGGAAAGCGTAACAGAGCATTTGTATGCTCTGCAAGAAGCCCAATCAAATCATTAATAGGGCTTGAAATTGTGCAAGAGTTTGATTTAATTCGTGAGTATTTCACTTGGCCTTCAGCTCAGGGCTCGGTTGTTTTAGGCGTGGGCGACGACGGTGCGGTATGCGATGTTGAGCCTGGCTGTCAGCTTGTGACCAGTATCGATACTTTAATCGCTGGCGTACATTTTCCAGAGTCTACCAGTGCGGCAGATATTGCTCATAAGGCACTTGCTGTTAATTTGAGTGATATGGCGGCAATGGGCGCACTACCAAAACACTTTACTTTAGCGTTAACCATGCCAAAAGTAGATCAGCCTTGGTTGCAAGATTTTTCCCAATCGCTTAAGCGATTATCTGAAAAATTCGGGGTAAATTTAATTGGTGGTGATACAACTAGAGGGTCATTATCAATTACCATTTCTATTATCGGTTGGGTTGAGGATGGTAAATCGTTGCGACGCTCTGGCGCTCAAATTGGCGACGGTGTCTATGTTTCTAACACCATCGGTAATGCTGCGTTTTCCCTATGGCAATTACAAAATAATGACACTCCTGATAGTGCCTGTTTGGCCAAGTTAAATAGACCAGTGCCGCAAGTTGAGTTGGGCTGCTCATTGCGGGGCGTTGCTTCGTCTTGTATTGATATTTCGGACGGTTTGGGGCAGGATCTGTCTCACGTATTAAAGGCCTCAAAAGTGGGCGCTAGGGTTGAGGTGGGGCGAATACCGCTGACCAAGACCTTGACAGATCACGTTAAAAAACAAAGCGATTGGTCCCTAGTACTTAATGGCGGCGATGATTATGAGTTGTGTTTTACAGTGCCAGAAAAAAACCAAGCAATGCTAAGCGGTATTTCAAAACGTTGCGGCGTCAAAATAACTCAAATCGGCGTTGTTTGCCCGTCCGGCGGTTTAGATATTGTCGGTGCAAAAAATATTGGCAAGTCATACCAACATTTTTAATTAGATTTCTTTTTTCTCAGAAATAGTTTTGCAATCGATGCATTGGTCTGCAGTTGGACGAGCCTCTAATCTTTGTAGTGTGATTTCGATGCCGCAAGTTTTGCAATAACCGTAGTCACCCATATCGATTAAATGCAAAGTTTTGTCGATCTTGGCAATAAGTTTTCTTTCGCGATCACGTGTTCTAAGCTCAAGTGCAAACTCTTCTTCAATGGTAGCTCTATCGTTGATATCAGCCACAGGAGTAGAGTCTTCTTGAATGTGGTTAATGGTATTTTCAGCCTCAAAAACCAGCTGATTGCGCCATACATTCAGCTTGCGAATAAAGTGCTTCAGTTGGTCCTGGCCCATAAATTCTTCATCCTTTTGTGGGATGTATGCAGGGATCTCTTCGAAGTTTGGCTCAGCAGTCATTTGCGATAGTTTACAAAAAAAGGTAGTTTTTACCAAAAAATGCCTAAAATAGCAATGTTTAATTTCATAATGAATTTATTATTACATAGCCTATGTCCTTGAAAGCACTAATTTTTGATGTGGATGGTACACTCGCCAACACTGAACAAGGCGGCCATTTGCGCGCTTTTAATGAGGCCTTTAAATTGCTTAACATTAACTGTCACTGGAGTGATGACACCTATGCAGATTTATTGCAAGTGACTGGCGGAAAGGAGCGCATTGCTCATTTTATGAATCACTGCAGCCCCCCAATGAATAAGTTATTGAGCGAGACTGATATTGCCAAAATTCACCAGCTTAAAACAGATATTTTTGTTGGTTATGTTGCACAAGGTTGCGTCACTGTTAGGACAGGCGTAAAAAGATTGGTGGACGAGGCGATTGAATGCGGTTTGAGGCTGGCTATTGCAACCACGACCAGCTTGCAAAACGTTGAAGCGATTCTTTCTGCCGGGGGTATGTCCTCTAAGTTTGAGGTGATAGGTGCAGGAGATGTTGTCAAGAATAAAAAGCCTGCAGCTGATATTTACCAGTATGTTCTGGATGAGCTGAAGCTATCAGCCGATGAGTGCATTGTTTTTGAGGATTCTGCGGTTGGTTTTGCTTCGGCAAGTGCCGCCGGTCTTAAAACTGTTGTGACCCTTAGCGAGTATACTAAGCCTTTTGCATTTGATGGTGCGCTGGTTGTTGTTGATCATTTGGGTGAGAAGGGCGCACCCTTTCAGTTAGTGAGTGGCAAACTCAGTCGTCATTCTTATGTAAATGTTGAGTATTTAAAGGAATTGCATGAACAAAATCGTTAATCTGGCCGATAACAGCTCTGTCTATGAAGTGGCTAAAGTGACACCATTGGTGAATGCCGAACAATTGAGTGAGCGTTTCGACAACCAGATTTATCTTAAAAGAGAAGACGAGCAAAGTATTCATGCTTTTAAGTTAAGGGGTGCTTATCAAAAGATGTCTTCATTGGCACCAAGTCAAATGGCAAAAGGTGTGGTTGCATCTTCTGCGGGAAATCACGCCCAAGGTGTGGCTTTGGCTGCAAAAAAACTGGGTGTAAAGGCTTATATTGTGATGCCTTTGAGTACGCCAAAAATTAAAGTGGAGGCAGTGCAGAGATTGGGTGGTGAGGTGTTGCTTTTTGGCGACGTTTATGACGATGCTTATGGCTACGCAAAGCAACTTGAGGCGGAGCGTGATTTGTGCTTTATTCATCCTTATGATGATTTTGAAGTTATTGCTGGGCAAGCGACCGTTGCAAAAGAAATTCTAGAGCAACTCGACAAAATCGATGTTGTGTTTGTCCCTGTTGGTGGCGGCGGCTTGATTGCTGGTATGGCGAGTTATCTTAAGCATTATGCGCCGCATATTAAAGTCGTGGGTGTGGAGCCAAAAGACTCGCCAACGCTTACCTACTCCCTAGAGAATAACGCACGTTTGATTCTCTCTGATGTTGGTCGGTTTGCTGATGGCGTGGCGGTAAAGCAAATAGGTGAAATACCTTTCGAGATTGCTAAAGAATATGTTGACGAGATGATCTTGGTCTCCAATGATGAGATATGTGCAGCGGTTAAAGATATTTATGAGGATGTGCGATCTATTGCAGAACCTGCGGGCGCTTTGGCGACTGCTGGTGCAAAAAAATACATCCAAAGTCATAAAATAGCCAGCCAAAATCTTGTTGCTGTTATTTCTGGTGCCAATGTTAATTTTGATCGTCTTCGTTACATTGCGGAAAGGGCGGATTTAGGCGAACTCACCGAAGCTATTATTGCGGTAACAATGCCGGAAAAACCAGGCAGCTTTCTTAAGTTTTGCCGATTGCTAGCGAACCAGTCAATCACTGAATTTAACTATCGTTACGCTGATAGTGGTAAGGCGCATATTTTTGTTGGCGTTGGTCTTAGCAATGGAGAGGCTGAGAAGCGGGCCTTGATCGAACGATTAAGAGCTGGCTTCGAAATTATTGACATGAGTAATAACTCGATGGCTAAGACCCACATTCGTTACATGGTGGGCGGTAGAGCTGATGCGAAGAGTGAGGTTGTTTATCGATTCGAGTTCCCTGAGCGACCGGGCGCACTGCTAGAGTTCTTAGAAAAAGTGGGTACAAACTGGAATATTTCTCTGTTTCATTACCGCAATCACGGCGCTGATTTTGGTCGGGTATTGATCGGCCTGCAGGTGGACAACACAAGCGAACTTGAAGCGCGTTTTGATGAGCTTGGTTATTTTTATCATAATGAAAGCAACAACAAGGCTTATCAATATTTCCTTTAGAAGGTTGTTGCTTAACGATGTTGAGTCTTTGGTCGACATTGAAAAGCTAAATACCGAACATCCTTGGTCTGCCTCTCATTTTTCCTCGAGTGTGACTAACAACAAAACTCTGTCATACGGGTTGATCGTAGAACAGAAACTGATTGGTTATGCGCTGGCTCTTGTTGCTCTTGAGTCTGCAGACCTGCTTAATATTGGTATACATCCAGATTACAAAAGACAGGGTTTTGGCAAGACCTTAATAACTCATTTGTTGACTGAATTAAAACAAGCGGCTGTCAACGCCCTTATTTTGGAGGTTAGGGTAGAAAATCATATTGCGATTAATTTCTACCAAAAACAGGGGTTTGAGGGGGTTGGCACAAGGGAAAAATACTATTCAAATCGAGAAGATGCTAAAATAATGAAATTACGTATATCTCACTAGAAATAAATTCAACATGCCATATAAAAATATTACCGTCCCAGCGAATGGTGCAAAAATCAGCGTCAAAAATGACGGGCTAACAGTCCCTAACAACCCAATCATTACTTATATTGAAGGCGATGGAATTGGTGTTGACGTTTCTCCAGTCATGCTAAAAGTCATCGACGCTGTTGTTGATAAGGCTTACAAGGGCGAGAGACAAATCCATTGGATGGAAATTTTTGCCGGTGAGAAGGCCGATGGCATCTATGGTGAATATCTTCCAGAAGAGACACTTGATGCGATTAAAGAGTTTTCAGTGTCCATTAAAGGCCCTTTAACAACACCCGTGGGTGGTGGTATGCGCTCGCTAAATGTTGCTATTCGTCAAGCATTAGACCTTTATGTTTGTCAGCGCCCTGTACAGTATTTTGATGGCACACCTTCGCCGGTTAGAGCGCCAGAGAAAATCGATATGGTTATCTTTAGGGAGAATTCTGAAGATATCTATGCTGGCGTTGAATTTGCAGCAGGTTCAGAAGAGGTTAAAAAGGTTATTGATTTTCTTAAAAAGGAAATGGGCGTAACAAAAATTCGCTTTCCAGAAACTTCTGGTATTGGCGTTAAACCAGTTTCCATAGAAGGCACTGTACGCCTCGTGAGAGCTGCAATGCAGTACGCTATTGACAATGATAAGACTTCTGTCACCCTTGTGCACAAGGGCAATATCATGAAATATACGGAAGGCTTGTTTAGAGATCAAGGTTACCAACTCGCCAAAGACGAGTTTGGTGCTGTTGAGATTGACGGCGGCCCTTGGTCTAGTTTTACCAATCCAAATACAGGCAAGGAAATTGTTATTAAAGATGTGATTGCTGATGCATTTTTGCAGCAAATTTTATTGCGCCCAGAGGAATACTCAGTCATTGCTACGCTTAATCTAAATGGCGACTATATTTCTGACGCTTTAGCCGCTCAAGTGGGAGGCATTGGTATTGCACCAGGCGCGAACTTGTCAAACACGGTGGCAGTTTTTGAGGCAACCCATGGCACCGCCCCTAAATACGCCGGTCAGAATAAAGTAAACCCTGGCTCACTCATTCTTTCAGCTGAAATGATGTTAAGACACCTTGGCTGGACGGAAGCGGCAGATTTAATCGTTGGGGCGATGTCAAGGACGATTAAGGATAAAACTGTTACTTACGATTTGGCCCGCTTGGTTGATGACGCTACTCTGCTATCGTGTTCAGAATTTGGTGATGCATTGATAGAGTCTTTCGAGTAAGCTCACATATTTTTTACTAATCAGTCATCTACTCGGTAACGTTTAGATGGCTGATTATTTACAACCCATAAAAGCAAACATCTCAGTATAATCAGTTTTTGATTGACGTTTTTCGCCCTGATTTAAGATGATGATAATCCGCAAAACCTTTCTACTTACAGCACTTTTCCTGTCCATTGGCGTGAGTGCAAATAGTGATAATAATACTAATTTTGGCATGCAAAATAACGCCAATTCACTAGCTTCATTTAACTATATTCCCAACATGATGGCTGCAAATAATTGGCCTGCTTTTGGGGGTGCGAACAATTGGTTGTCATACAATGGTAATGCTAACATGATGCAAATGATGGGCGGCGCCAATAGTGCTTATATGCCTTACAACAACACGATGCCCTACATGCCAAATAATAACTGGGGATCATTCAGTGCTTATAATAACATGATGCCAATGATGGGTGTTAATGGCGCTATGCCTTACACGAACTACAACAACACGATGCCTAATAACATGAGCATGAATCAAGCCAATATGAACACCGGATTCGGCCTCAGCCAGGCGCCTGTTACGCCCTTGTTAAACAACGCTTGGGGCTCTCTTGATGCAAGCGCCGCTTGGGGCTTGGGTGGAGACTTAAATTCCTGGACTCAGCAGACCCAATCTGATGATTTGTCTTCGCAAAACCCGGCGGATGTTATTGCCCAATTAATGAGTGGTGAGCACGCGGCGGTTTATCAAAAAATTATTGCCGACGCTTACGAAAAAGGCTTTGCAGACGCACTGGTGCAAAGTGGTGCTGGCGGTATTTGTGTGCCAACATCTGAAGAATTACCTGAGTTTAATCTTGAAGCGGAATAACTCTTTTGAAGATTGAAAAGCGACATTAGTAAAAATGGTTAATAAACACTTAGATTTGATTGACTAAAAAACCAGAACTCATTATAATTTGCCGCTTCATTCCTCGATAGCTCAGTTGGTAGAGC
>Ga0207990_1000204_pt1 | contig 34809 bp, 46 predicted proteins | sample ETNtaG_8_FD_185780 | JGI IMG/M metagenome (GOLD analysis project Ga0207990, IMG submission 185780) | Marine microbial and viral communities from oxygen minimum zone, Eastern Pacific Ocean - ETNP201406SV75 (SPAdes) (version 2) | ecosystem: Environmental > Aquatic > Marine > Oceanic ...
GGAATAAATCTTCTTGATAGCATATCATCTACAGATATTGAAGAAGGGCGAAAACATGCAAAAGAATTAGGATATCCATTCGTAATTAAAATACAAGTTCCAGTTGGAGGAAGAGGAAAAGCAGGAGGCATTCAAAAATGTCAAAATGATGATGAATTTGAGTTAAAATATCCTCAAGTCATGGATCTAACAATAAAGGGAGAAAAAGCAAGGGCAATTCTTCTTGAAAAGATGGCAGATATCAAAAAAGAGTTGTATCTATCATTATTTTTAAACCGTTCAAAGAGATGTTATACAATTATTGCATCAGTAGAAGGAGGAGTTGAAATTGAATCAGTTAAAAATCAAATTATCAAAGAGATAGGGTTAGGAGAAGTTTCAGATGAACTTGCAAAAGAGGTTGCTAAAGAAATGGAGCTTGATGGTAAAACAGCAGAAGGATTTGTAGATACTTTAAAAAAATTATCAAAACTTACAATTGAGAAAGAGGCAGAACTTGTAGAAATCAATCCACTTGCAATAATGCAAGATGGTTCAATCATGGCATTAGATGGAAAATTTGTTACCGATGACAATAGTAATTTCAGACACGATGAATTACAAAAATATCAAGAAAAAACAGAGATTGAAGAAAGAGCTGAAAAAAGTGGATTTTCTTTAGTAGAATTAGATGGAGATATTGCAGTAGTTGGAAATGGAGCAGGACTTGTTATGTCAACTCTTGACATGTTATCTGACAACGGTGGAAAACCAGCATGTTTCTTAGATGTAGGTGGAGGTGCAACAACAGAATCAGTGTATGAAGCATTAACTTTGATTAGTAAATTAGATAGAGTAAAAGGGATACTTGTAAATCTCTATGGAGGAATTGTGAAAACAACAGTTGTAGCAGAAGCATTTCTCAAAGCTTACGAAGATAATTTAATTGACTTACCAGTATTTTCAAGATTAAAGGGAACAGAATCAGAAAAAGCAACTGAAATGCTAAAAGGCTCTAGGACTAAAATTTTCACCACAGTAGAAGAAGCAATCAATGCTGCAGTGATGGGAGTAAAAAATTGACAGACATTTTTGAGATACTAAAAGGAACTCCAGAAGATTCAGATTATGAGAAAAAAGGAGTGATTGTACAAGGTATCACGGGAGCATATGGTTCACTACATGCAAAAAACATGATTTCATATGGAACAAATGTGATTGCAGGAGTCACTCCAGGAAAAGGAGGTCAAAAATTTGATGATACAGTTCCAATTTACAATACAATGCAAGAAGCAGTGGATGCTACAAATGCAAAAATTTCAATAATATTTGTACCAGCAAAATTTTTCTTAGGTGCAGCAAAAGAGGCACTAAATGCTGGAATCAAATTACTAGTTGCAATTCCAGAACATGTGCCCATTAGAGATACAATGGAAGCATTAGAACTTGCAAATCAAAAAGGGGCAGTGATCATTGGTCCAAATACACCAGGAATTATGATTCCAGAATTAATTAAAATTGGAATTATGCCACCAATGCCTTTCAAAGCAGGTAGAATTGCAGTTTTATCAAAGAGTGGAACATTGCTTTATGAGATTTCAGATGCATTAACTAATGCAGGATTTGGGCAATCAATAACAATTGGAATTGGAGGAGATCCAGTTAACGGAACACGATTAATTGATGCATTTGAGATGGTAAAAGATATTCCAGACTTGGAGGGAATGGTAGTAGTTGGAGAAATAGGAGGAGACTCAGAAGAAATTTTAGCTCAACGAATAATGGATAGCGGATTTAACAAACCAATTGTAGCTTACATTGCAGGAAGAGCGGCACCTAAAGAAAAAAGGATGGGACATGCAGGAGCAATTGTTATGGGAACGTATGGATCTGCAGAATCTAAAATATCAATGTTTAACAAAGCAAACATTCCAGTGGCAAAAAGACCCACAGAAGTACCAGTTTTACTAGCAGGAAAAATGGAAAAATCCGATTAGAATAAAAGAGAGAGATTTTGGAGAAATACAAATGCCTATCACTGATCCTGAAAAGAAACGCATAGCACAACAAGCACGTCTTGTAATGAGAATATGTTTCAAATGTGGATGTAGAAATGATATAGGTGCAACAAGATGCAGAAAATGCAGAAATCCATACTTACGATTAAAGAATAGAAATCTCGGCGTTAAGAAATAGAATTAAAAATTCATCAATCTTTGTCTATATTCAACAATTACAGTCTTTAGTTCAGTAAAATATTTGGCAGTAAATGATTTTGCAGATTCAGGATCAGCCAATTCTTCAAAAAACAACTGAAGATCATCGGGTAATTGTTCATTCATTTGAAATAAGATTTTTGCAGCATCCACATATTGTCCAAGATTTTCAGCATACTCAAATGCTAATTTCATTCGATCAATTAATGAATCAAATTCCTGTAAAGACATATGAAATATTTTAAAAATCAGTTCAAAAAGACATGGTAATTACAGAATATCCAAAATCTAAAGACAAAAAAGCTTGTCTTTATACAAATTTGTTGGACTGGTCGTCTAGTTTGGTTTGGATGACGCACTCACACTGCGTAAGGAAGAAATTCCCGCAAAGGTCGTGGGTTCAAATCCCATCCGGTCCATACCTCCTAATTAAAATTAGATTAAATTAAAGAAAAAAGATGAAAGCCAGATTTAATGGAAAATGTATAGAGTGTGGGGGAGAAATAAAAACAGGAAAGCAAATTTTGAAAAATTCAAAAGACCAATGGGTACATGCAGCATGTTCAGATTTGGAAGAAGAGTTACCATAAAACTAATTTATCTACTAGACAAAACATAGTGCAAATTAGTAATAAATTTTTTAAAGGATAATTAAAGAACATCAATGAAATGAATTTCAGATTAAATTTCGTGTTGATTGCATCAATTATGGTGGTCTTTGGAATAATGATGGTTCCTGGAAACATTTCAGCTGAAACTAATCAAAATTCAGTTACAGTTACTCCAATTAATGAAAAATTAAGTTTGGAGAAAACTACCATTACTATGAATATTTCTCAAGAAAATACACTGCCATGGGCAGCAGTTAGTGGGGCAGCATCAGATCATGTTAATGGATATCCAGCAATTATTCAATTTTACAAAGAAGGGGAACCAGTACATGTTGCTCAAGTGGATGTAAAAGAGGATGGAAGTTATGAATACAAATTCAGAGCCAGGAGCGTAGATCTTAGCACAGGGGAAGTAACAAATATTTTTGAAGGTCAACATACAATAAAAATTTCCATAGTGGTGCATAACCAAAATGAGTTAATCTAATCAAATTTTTCATAGAATTCATATATTGAGAGACTTGCAAACTAAGTAAAATGAGCAAGAATTTTTGGCACGATATAGAAACAGGAAATGATGTACCAGAGATCATCAATGTAATAGTTGAGATTCCAAAAGGTTCCATGAACAAATATGAGTATGATAAAAAACATAATTTGATAAAACTCGACAGAGTGTTATTTTCACCATTTCACTATCCTGGAGATTATGGCCTCATTCCTCAAACATTATCAGAAGATGGAGATCCACTTGATGCATTGGTATTAGTTACAAATCCAACATATCCAGGAATTCTAATTGAATCCAGACCAATAGGATTACTTCAGATGAAAGACAATGGAGAACCAGATGACAAAATTATTTGTGTTTCAACAAATGATCCAAGATATCTACATACAACAGATATTGACAATATTGAAGATCATTATCGCTCAGAAATTGCACACTTTTTTCAAGTTTACAAAGAACTAGAAGGAAAAAAAGTGGAAATCATGGGGTGGAAATCATCTAAAGAAGCAAAAACAGTAGTAATTGAATCAATTAAAAGATACAAAGATACTTTGAAAAAATACTAGTATGCCAAAAGAATGCAATCATTTTTCTGAAGAGAAGAAAGGGATTACACCAAATACTAAAGGATGTCAAGAATGTGAAAAAGAACATTTGCCAGTAGTAGCAATCAGAATGTGTTTAACATGTGGTCATGTAGGTTGTTGTGATTCATCAATTGGAAAACATGCAACTAAACATCATAAAGAGACAGGGCATCCTGTAATGAAAGCAATTCCAGGAGACATTTGGAAGTGGTGTTATATCCATGAAGAGTACTATTGATTTTTTAATAGTCAGATAAGAGATAGGCCATGTCAGAATATCAATTGGGAGGATGGGACCTTTCAGAATTGGCAGAGAATCCAAAAAGTATTGCATTTCAAAAACAAATTCAAGAATTAGAAAAACAAGCAATGAAATTTGAAAAAAATAAAACAAAATTAAAATCCAAAATATCACCAAAAGAATTTAAAAACATTTTACAGCAAGTAGAGAAGATTTCTGAAAATATGAGTAAAATAGGAGGATATGCATCATTGTCATATTCTTCAGATACACAGTCAGATGAGGCAACATCTTTGATGACTAGAATGTCAAAACTTGGGTCTGAAATTTCAAATAAAATTTTATTTTTTGATTTATGGTGGAAAACTCAAGTAGATGAAAAAAATGCAAAAAGACTCATGGAAAATACAGGAGACTTGAGAGAATATTTAGCACATAAAAGACTATTTGCAAAATATGCACTTTCAGAACCTGAAGAACGAATTATCAACACACTAGACGTTACAGGAATATCTGCACTTGTAAAATTATATGATAAAATTACAAATGTATTTGAATATCAGATGAAGGTAGGAAATAAAAATAAAACAATGACAAGAGAACAATTAACAAATTTTGTCAGAAGTACAAATCCAAAAATTCGAGAAACTGCATATAAAACCATTCTTACAAAATATGTTGAAAATAAAGGAGTAATAGGAGAAATTTATCAAAATATTGTTCTCAATTGGAGAGATGAAGGGATTGAGATTAGAGGGTATGATAGTCCAATTTCTATGAGAAATATTGGAAATGATGTTGATGATAAAACAATAGAATCGCTTCTTTCTATTTGCAAGAAAAATTCACCAGTTTTTCAAAAATTCTTTGCTCAAAAGGCAAAGATGTTGAAAATGAAAAAGCTGAGAAGATATGATGTGTATGCACCAGCTGCTGCAAACATTAAAGAAAAAAATTACACTTACAATAAATCAGTAAAATTAGTTTTTGAATCACTCGGAAAATTCAGTAGTGTTTTAGAAGAGCATGCACGTAAAGTATTCAATGAAAATCACATAGATTCAGCAATTAGACAAGGAAAAAGAGATGGAGCATTTTGCAGTACTTTGACTCCAAAAATCACACCATTCGTACTAGTCAATTTCACAGGAAAATCAAGGGACGTGTTTACATTAGCTCATGAATTAGGTCATGCAGTTCATAGTCAAGCAGCACAAAACAGATCAATTCTAGTTCAAGATGCACCATTACCACTAGCAGAAACAGCATCTACATTTTCAGAATTATTGCTTTATGATAATTTATCAGACAAAATTTCAGATAATGAAAAGAAAATAATGCTATCGGAAAAAATTGATGATTTGTATGCAACGATTCTTCGACAATCATTTTTCACAATCTTTGAAGTTGATGCTCACAAGCAAATAGGGGACGGTACTACAATAGATGAGATTTCAAAAACATATTTACAAAATCTGAAAGAACAATTTGGCAATTCAGTTAACATTTCAGAAGACTTTGCAATAGAGTGGAGCTGTATCCCACACTTTTACCATACACCATTCTATTGTTATGCATATTCTTTTGGAAATTTACTTGCATTATCACTATTTCAAAGATACAAAAAGGAAGGAAAAGACTTTGTTCCATCATACATCAATATTCTTGCAGCTGGTGGTTCACAAAAACCAGAAAAATTACTTTCAGAATATGGATTCAATATAAGATCACCAAAATTTTGGCAAGAAGGTTTCGACTACATCAAAGAGCAAGTTAAAGCATTATCATCATTAAATTAGTAATAAATGGGGCTGACAGTCCAACGCATGGACTGCCAGCTTGTCCCCCGAACGGTTTGAATTCGATGTCAAGTCAGAATTGAGAAATATCTGATTTAAACCTTTGAAATTATTTTAAATCTAATTTTTTTGGTTTAATTTTTCGTATAGTGCCTATCAATATCCCAATAGTTATTCCTAATTGATAAAGGAAATACAATAAAACCTCAAACGTACTAGGAGTTAGATCTGTAAATCTGCTAATTGCAGTAAATATCAATAAAAGAACACTAAAGAAAAAGACAAATGATTTTACAATTCCACTAAGATTAGTAAATTTCAAAATAACAAAAGTCATCACGGTAACAGAAATTGCAAGAACTGTTAAAAATCCAGTATTCATACCAAATATCAAAAATAGGATAGATGCAGATTCAGTTGAACCATTTTCAAATAAACTAGAAAGATCAATTTTTTGAGGAGATGCAAAACGAGGAACACTCAAAATTGCATTTATTAAAAAAACAACAAACAAAGACACAGATACTGTTTTGATGTGATTTTGTAATCTTGGGAACCTGACAAGAATTGCCCTTCCCAGAATTATTCCTTGTGATAATCCTATTCCAAAAGCACCCAAAATTGTAATTATTGAGAAAACAGGATCTTGAAAGATGTCAACAAGAAATGGAATTAATGCCAAGGCTAAATGACTAATAGTTAAATGAGAATATTAGCTACTCGGTGGCATATTTTAAAAGAATAAACAAAATCACTAAAATTTACAAAAGAAGAGCAAAGTTAATAATTTCATTATTTAGGGACACTTTATGAGAAATGTTTTGTTGTTTTTGGCATTAATTTCATTAATTGCAATTTCATCAAACTATGCATATTCACAAGAAATTAGTCTTTCAACTTTTCACGAAATTGCACAAATAAAAATAGATAAAAACACATCTCAAAATGTTACAGCGTCAATAGTTTTACAAAGCACTAACATTCAAGAAATACAAATTCCCATAGAATTTGAGCAAAAAATCAGAGAAAATGATAGAATACAATCAATTTTTGTAACAAATCAAGAACAGTGTGTTTTAGGGGTAACTAACCAATCATGTATTTTGATAAATGTGTTAAGAGATCCTGCAGATAAAGGAATTAACGCAATTCAAAATTCAACAAAAGAAATTACAGAATCATATATTGACGAAATTAATCAAATACTTGGCACAAATGCTGAATTTCATTCAGTATACATCTATACTGAAAATGAATCAAAAAACATACTTGCAATATCAGGAGATTCTTCAGAGGATGTAGTAATTGCAGGAGTATTCACAATGCCCATGGAAGATACAAATTCTATGTATGAAAAAATTTCATCCACACTAATTTCAAAAACAATCAGAGAGGGGGGAGGATTTTACAATATTGCAAAGGATTTGTCGTTTGAAGAAAATACAGAATTTTTGTTTTCATTAATTCCATTAGATTCAAAATCACTTTTACAGCTAAAATTATCAATTGATTATCCAAATAGTGTAGGGGTAATTTCAGAAATAAGCCCATTAGATTTTCTCAAAACAGATAACATCCACAGATCAGATTATTTTTCATCAGGATTCTATCCAATTAATTCAATAATTCAAATAATTATTCTATCACCAGAAAATGAAGAAATTTCAAATGTCAATGGAAATATTATTCCAACACAAATAATCGATAATGAAAAGATTCCAACAGATGTTTCAAAAGATGGATGGATTTTTGATCCCCAAGAAGGGCAAACAATTCAAGGAAAATACATTTTTGGTAATGAAACATCAATTAGTAAAGAGAAATTAAAATTTTCATTGGGAAATAGTGAATTAGTCGAACCCAAAGCTGAATTTGATGAATCAATTGTAATAGTAATAATTATTTCAATTATTGCAATAGTTGCTGCGATATTTTTTCTTAAAGGATTTAAAAAATAGTTATAACAAAAGAACCGCTGCTGCAAACACAGTTGTCCATTTTCCATCTTTATCACCTCGTGTTGATTGAGTAACGTGGCGAGAATTGTAAATTTGACCCGAAATTGACCACTGTTGTCTTTTTTCGTCCCAGTTCTTATCAACATCAAACGGAATGCCTAATGAAGATGCAAGCATTTGTGCTGCAATATCTTCAGCATAATCACCCGCCTGAGTTTCATTTTGACCAAATGATTCGTATTCAGAGAGATACCCATATCTTTTTGGATCTTTCGGTTGTGCAATACCTACAGATGCAGAACACATTCTATGAGGTTCATTAGTTTGATTTTTAGAATAAATTGTAAAAAGTATTTGTCCAGGACTGATTTTTTTCAAACCTTCTTTTCTAGAAATTAGTTTTGCTTCAGGTGGAAAAATACTTGAAATTAACACTAGGTTTGTTCCAGCAATTCCAGCATCTCTTAAGGCATATTCAAAACTAGTAAGTCGATCTTCATGAACACCTTTACCTTTTGTAAGAAACAGATTTTTTGCAACTAAGTCTAGCATTTCTGAATTGATGAAATAAAAATATTATTTATATTTTAATAAATGATGATAATTCCTAATAATTCAATTCAAAATCAGATATTTACAAAACTAACTAGTCATGACGTTTTTTCTTCTTCTTTCTTTTGTCTGGTTCTGCTTTGATTTGAGTCAAAAAGAGAAATGCAAAAAATGCGCCTAATCCAATATTTATCACGCCCATGAAAGTAATCATGAGTTTAAAGTTGGCAGGAGTAATTCCAGACAATCCAATTAGTATGCCCACAGTACCAGTTGCGAAAAACATCATCATCAATACCTTAACTCGAGTAGGTTCGATATATCGCATAATAGGTATCAAAAAAGCCCAATATTATAAACTCACGCTTAAACGAAATTTTTACTCAAAAGAGTCATTCAAATCCATTCTCAAGTAACATTTTAAACCTGAAAAAGTTCATTTCAATTTGTGCCAATGTAGCTCAGCCTGGTTAGAGCAACTGATTTGTAATCAGTAGGTCGTGGGTTCGGATCCCGTCATTGGCTTTTTTAAATTTCTAAAATTTTTCATCAAATTATTTGGTCGTGTAAAAAAACAAGATTATTTTCAGACAAAATCAAACAGTATCACATCAAATAATTTTAGAACACAGAAGAGTTTCAAGAAACTTTACATTCAAGGAACAAGCGTTTATTAGACCTTTTTAAGTATGACGGATATCGGAATAATGACGAGCAAGCAATGAAGCTTTTCGTCATTGCTTAAGAGAAGAAAACAAAATGACAAAATTTCAAGATTTAGGATTAAGCGACGACATACTAAAAGGAATTACAGATCAGGGATTTGAGGAAGCATTTCCAATTCAAGAAGCAGTTATTCCAGTATTACTTACAGGTAGAGATGTCGTAGGACAAGCACATACAGGTTCTGGTAAAACTGCAGCATTTGCATTAGCAATGTTACAAGAGATTCAACCAAGAAATGGAATTCAAGGATTGATCATGGCGCCAACAAGAGAACTTGCAATGCAAATCTCAGGAGAAATCAAAAAATTTGCAAAGCATACAAAAATCAAAGTAGCAACAGTTTACGGAGGACAAGGAATGGGAATCCAACTAGATGCACTACATAGAGGAGTGGAAATTGTTGTTGCAACCCCGGGTAGACTAATTGATCATCTCAAAAGAGGTTCAATAGATCTCAGAGATATCTCACACATCGTTCTAGATGAAGCAGACACAATGTTAGATATGGGATTTGTAGATGATATTTCATTTATTTTAGATTTGGCACCAGAAGAAAGAGTCATGTCATTGTTTTCAGCAACAATGCCAACTGAAATCCTAAGATTATCAGAAGAGTATCTAAATAATCCAAAACAGTTTCTTTTGGATGCAGACGACCTTAGTGGAGAAGGAATAGATCAATCATTTTTAGTAATTAAAGACAGAGACAAATTCAAGTATCTTATTGATTTTGTCAAACCAATCAAAGGACAAGTGATTGTGTTTTGTTCAACAAAATATAGAACAAGAGATGTTGCAAAATTCCTTCATCAAGAAAAATTTGATGCAGTTGCAATTGAAGGAGACATGTCACAACATAGAAGAGAGCAATCTATGGGGAAGTTTCGAAGTGGTAAAGCAGATATTTTAGTTGCAACAGATGTAGCATCCAGAGGTATTGATGTTCCAAGAGTTGAATTAGTAATTAATTATGATGTTCCAAATGTAGAGATGGCATATTTCCATAGAATTGGAAGAACCGCCAGAGCAGGGGCAGAAGGTAGAGCAATAACATTTGTCTCATATTCATCAGTAGGAGATTGGAATTTAATTAAACGTCAAATCAAAGTTCCTCTAAGAGATTTAAACCAAGAAATGGGAATTCAAATTTCAATCCCAGATCCACTAAAGAGACAAATGCCATCAAGAAGATATGGCGGTCAATCAAGGTCAAATTATTCCAGAGGAGGTCGTTCTGGCGGATATGGAAGATCCGGAGGCGGAGGATATGGAAGATCCGGAGGTAGAAGTTCAAGAGATGATAAAGGAAGTAGAAAAAGACAAGGGGATAAAGATGGGAAGAATAGCTACGGCGGACGTAGTAGATGGTAATAACTGTAAAACTTAAAGACCTGAACTTTGTAATTCATAACAAGAAAAAATAATGCACAAAGGATTCATTTTATTAAATTGTGATCTGGGCGCTGAAGAATATGTCGCAGATGAATTAAATCAAATGCAGAACATAAGTAATGCATATCTAACATTTGGAGCATATGATGTCATTGCGGAAATTCAAACAAAGAACCAAGATGATTTTGAAAAAGCAATTGCAGTGATTAGAAAACTATCAAGAGTTGTAAGTACAATGACACTTAATGTGATTAGTCCCGAATAATCGTCCAGATAAGATTGCCTATTTTGCGAATAACTGTTATATGAGATAATTCGGAATTACTTCAAATTGCAAAAAATTGATTATGAAGGAACAGTATGGGTACTTAATTATAATAATCCTCAGCCACTAGTAGACCACGCACTCCTAATGTTAGAAAAACACGGAGTTAAACGAGAAGATATCACTCTAACAGAAACACCAACAGCAAAAGTAGGTTCAATAGTGGTCGAAATTTGGCCATATGAGCTAATCATTGGAAGAGTAAGGACAACTCGTAATGACTCATTTATCAGCGGTACTGAGTTTACTATTGAATTAAAATTAGACGAAAATGGAAATTATTTAGATTACCTTTGAAAAAGAAAAGAATTCAAAATATCATTATTGTTGTAATACTTATTTCAATAGTTGGAGCGATTATTATCTATAATTATTCAGTTGAGCAAACAAAACAAAAAGGATTACAGTTTGGAGTAGAATTAGAACAAATTCAAGAAGAAGTAAAAAAATTACAAACAAAATTTTATTCTGAAAAAATAAGGTGGGAAGAAGGAGATATTACAAAAGAAGAATTATCAGAATTCTATGAAATCCATCAAAAAGAATTTGAAAAAATAATTTCAAAATATGATGAATTATCACCTCCGGATCTATTCAAAAGTTCAGTAGATTTGTTAAAAATATCATCTACGACACAACTAGAAAGTGATTTAGAATTCATAAAATGGATCAAAACAGGAGATGAATCAGCAAAAGTTCGTTCAGATGCACAGTTTCAAGAATCATTGGAATATGAAATGTTAGGATTAGTTGAATTTTATTCTGCAAAAACAGGAATTAAGAATTATGACGAACCTGAAAAATTTAATGCTCCACAAAGTGGATTAACACAAAGAGTAATTCAAATTTCAGAAAATATGAAAAGTCAATGTGATATCGAATTTAAAAATGAGTTAGGAGGATTTGATTCAGATGAAATAGAAGTTGAGTGGTTTAATTGCAGTAATAAGGCTCAAAAATGGAAGATTGAGCATTTACCATAATTGAAAAAATCCAAAAATTGCAAATATCAAAGAAGATTACAATAAATCTGACGTTTGTAACAAATCCAAAATGGGTGAGATTTCCAGTATTAGTTGTTTTTTTTCAAGAGGTATGGGTTTTGAAAATTTTATTGGAAAAGTGATTGTGAGCATGTCTTGATCGGTATGAGATATTCTAATAGAATGAAATTGAACTTTTGCGTCAATTATGAAGTTGTTCCATTTTTGTAAATGCTCAGAAACACGAGATACATTTTCTTGTACATTAGATAGAATAGTTTCCAAATCAGTATCAAACAAACGAAATTTCACTAGAGGAATAAGCAGCATTCCACCCAAAATAGGATCATGATTTTTTTGCATTAATGAAATTATTTGTTCAGAGTTTTCTTTAGGGAAAATATCACCATAGTCAGGATCAAAATATCCAGCAATCAATTTTTTAGAATCAAATATACGAAAATATTCTTCCTCATAGTCTAATTTCCACAATATATTTCAAAATAATTTGTGGGCAAATAAACAATTTTTCAAAGACAATTAAATAAACTAGGAAATGAAGAAAAAATAATGGCAATTTCTAAAGAAAATAAAGAATTCATTGATAGTTTAATAGATTATTACATTAGTGAATCAGAATCATATAGACAGATTGCAGAGAATTTTATTCCAGAAGTAGAATCTATTCCAGATACAGCATTTGGAATTATTACAGGTTGTGTGTATGCAGGATTTCTACAAGCATACCAAAATCAACAGCAAACACCAGATCTAGAAGATGTGAAAGAATTCAATCAGATTATGAAAGAAAGGGCACCTCTAATCAAAAAATCAATTTTAGAGCCTGAAACATTACAAACAAAAGAAAAAGAAGAATCTACAGAAAGTAAAGAAAGTAATTCGTAAACGGTAATTGGAAAAGATCATCAAGATATTATTAGAAATCAATTAAAAAATCAATACAGTTTAATTTCAATCAAAATTTAATTGATTTATGAAAATTGATGGAAGTAAAATTATTTTTTATTTGGGGGTTTCGTCTGCTGTTGTTACAGCAATCATGGTATTGTATTTCTCAATTCGTTAGAGATAAATCATCTAAAGAAGACACCAAAACATTGTCAGCAACAAATGAGTTCAAAATTACACAAATTGTGGATAATGGGCAAATGATCCAATTAACATTAATTGAAAATGTCTCAACTGAGCCAATTTCACAAAAACAAATGATAATAGAAAATGTTGCAAAAAAATTAGATTCAGAAACTAAAGAACAAGTAATGCCATTATTGGAAGCAATACTACAAGCTCAACCAACAGTAAATATCAAATCATATCAACAAACACAAATCACTATGGCAATGCCAAAATCAAGATACGACGGCATGGGCAGACCTCAAGTAGGAAAAATAATTTCAGTAGATTTGAAAACTAATTAGAGAGCAGAATTTATTTCATCAATAGTTTTCAAAGGTAAGGAACAGGAGAAGTTTTTACAAACAAAAACTGAAGTTTTAGAAACGAATTCTTTACCAACAAAGAAAGGGTACTCGGTTAATTTTTGTAATTGAGAGTTATCATCAATTGCAACTCTAAATGAATTGGGCAAATAAGTTTCAAAAAGGAATTTACAAATTTCAGAATTTTCAGTATTAATGACAGTAATTTCTACAGGTTTTTCCAAGTAGATTGCAAGAGTATTTAGTAAATATCCAAATCCAAAAGGGTTTTCTGCAGCTGTTTGTGCCTGAGATTCTAAAATTTTTGTAACAATTTCAAGAAATTTTTGTTCTTGTGAAAAATGAAACAATCTCAACATTACAAAAGATGAAACAGAGTTCCCAGAAGGCAAAGACAAATCATAATTACTTTTTGGTCTTATGATTAGTTTTTCATGGGAATCTGAAGTCATGAAGAAGTTATTGTTAGATGAATCCCAAAAATGATCAACTAAATGATGGCCCAGTTTTAAAGCCATTTGGAGGTATTTTGGATCAGGTTTAATTTCAAAAACATCAAGCAATGCATTAATAAAAAAAGAATAATCCTCAAGATATCCATCAATTTTTGCAGTTCCATTTTTGTAAGTTCGTAATAATTTTCCATTTTTAAAAAGATTGTTTTCAATAAACGAGATGCAATTTATTGCGGCATCAAGGTACTTTGCATTATTAGTTACACAATACCCTTTTGCAAATGCAGTAATCATCAAAGAATTCCAAGAAACTAGAATTTTATCATCTAATCCAGGAGAAATTCTAGTGGAACGTACTTTTAATAATTTTTCAGAACAAGATATTAAAATTTCTTGAACCTTTTGTTCAGTAATTCCAAAATTAAAGGCAATGTTGGAGAGATTCAAATTATTGCATAAAATATTATCACCTTCCCAATTTCCACCATCAGTGACATCATAAAACAAACAGAAAACATCAGCATCTTTACCAAGAATTTCTTTGATTTGTTTTTTTGACCAAACATAGAATTTTCCTTCAATACCTTCAGAATCTGCATCATATGCAGAATAAAATCCACCTTCAGAAGAAGTCATTTCACGTAAAACAAAATTAAGAGTTTTTTGCATAATATCAAGATAGAAAGGATCTTTGGTAATCTGATACGCTTCAGCATAATTTACGGGAATCAGAGCGTTATCATAAAGCATTTTTTCAAAATGAGGAACTAACCATTTACTATCAGTAGAATATCGATGAAAACCACCTCCAATCTGATCAAAAATTCCTCCATTTGCCATTTTTTTGAGTGTTTTGAGCCCAAATTCAGTAAATTTTGAATGGCCTGAAAGTTTTGCATAGTGAAATAAAAATGAAATATTTGCAGCGTTGGGAAATTTTGGAGCTGCACCAAATCCACCATATGTGGAATCACCTAATTGAAACAGATTCAGAGCTGCCTCATCAAGTATTATTCGCTCTAGTTTAGAAGGAACTGTCACAGTTTCTGTTTTGTATAATTTGTCAAGGAAATTTTCTGCAGACTTTTCAATATCTTTTGGTTTTTCATTCCACGCTTGAGAGAGTTGTCTACATATACTACCAAATCCAGGTCGGCCGTAGGAATCCAATATTGGGAAATAAGTTCCAACATAGAATGGTTTTTGATCAGGAGTAAGAAAAATACTCAATGGCCATCCACCTTGACTAGTGGCAATCTGACAAACTTTTTGATAGATATCATCAATATCAGGTCTCTCTTCTCTGTCAACTTTGATGTTAACAAAATTTTCATTCATAAATTTTGCAACATCTTCATTTTCAAATGATTCATGAGCCATTACATGGCACCAATGGCATGCACTATAACCAATACTTAGAAAAATTGGCTTGTTTTCATCTTTAGCTTTTTTTAATGAGATATCATTCCAACCATACCAGTCAACAGGATTGTTTACATGTTGTAGTAAATACGGACTGGATTCAGAAGAAAGGTGATTTTCCATAATTAATTACTATGTATGTATGATATTTGTACCTAGTTAGATTAACCCCAAATTCCACGGCCTTCAGTTAATTCATAAATTCGGACATTGATTCTTTTTAATAATTTTTCTTTAGATTTGTGTGCTTTTTTATCATGACTGTAATCTTTTTTTTCAATTAGTTGTTCTAATCTACTTAATTGATCTAGTGAGAGATTCTTAAATTCATTTTTTGAACTTGTAATTAATTGCAAAAGACTCACTCGTTCTTTATCTTCATCAGAAATTTCAGTCATGAAATACCATACAAGGGGTTCTTTATTTTTCTAGTGGAATAGAATTCTCAAATATCAGAATATTTGAAATGAAGACTAGTTTTGAACAATCATTTTAGATGATCAATCATTGTATAATATTTACAAAGTCAGAAAACGACATAGTAAAAGCAAAAAACATCATAAATTAGATAGTCACGGACACAAATGCACAATAAAAATTGATAATTTGACCAAATGATTTGTCAACTTAAGCTTTAATGAATTTCCCCTGAATATCCAAAATGCGCAATTGGGAAGGAACGTTCCAAACAAATGAACACAAATACCTAGGATTGATTTTATTTGGGACGTCTGCATCTATTGCAATAATTTTATTTTTAATTTTTCATCCCCAAATTGAAGCCATAAACAAACAATCACCTATTTTGATCAATATCATGTTCATTCCTGCCATGGCAGTAGGATTTCTTTATGGGGTAAGGATTACTGAACGAGCGGTAAAACCATCAGAAATTCGTAGTCCCATAAAACGATCAATTGTAAAGATTTTCTTGTTTTTCTTTGTAATGGGCGGAATGTTCAGTTCAGTGAACTTTGCAATCAATGGAGGCAGCGTAATGCCAGATATTTCAATTTTAGATGGAGGTCTAATCACATGGGTGAATTCCTTCGTCATATCAAATGGGGGAGCAACTTTTCTCATCATTACCAGTATCACATTGATGGCAGCAGCCACTAAAAGGATAGTAGGAATGAATTGCGGAGTCCTAGACAGATTAGTTACATGTGCGGGAACATTTGTGTTCGTTACAATGCTTGTACTAAGTTTTACAAAATCAGATCCTACATCTTCAGGGGTTTTCTTGTATACATTTTATCAAGCTGGGATTGTAGGAGGGGCATTTTTTGCAATGAATAGGTTAACAAAAAATCAAAACAAGTTAGAAGATTTTGGAAATGGATATTAGTTATTTAGGTAAATCTACATAGATTCCAGAAATTTTGGTATTTATTCGATCCCAATATTTTTCACAACCGTCAGTCTTGAAATCATTTGCTTTACATTCATTGAAATGTGCAGTATTCTCTCTTTGCATATTATCAGCAAATAGTACATTTCCTCCAATTGCTAATGCAATCAGTGCAATAGTTGCAAGACTAGCTGAAACTACAATCATAGAATATCCTACTTTTGCACGATTATGAGGCTCTTTCATTTATAGAAAATCCATTATTCCAGAATTTAATCTTTTCAAGTTTTCATTTTGCGATCAAATAGAATCAATATTGCAATAATTTACGAAAAAAAGAAAAGAAAGTACTCAAAAACACACTCATTGAGCATTCAAATTTTACAATATGAATTTCTTGGACCAATTCCATTAGACCAATGGGGACCACCAATGGAAAAAGTGGTATTTTTAATCATGTCCAGAGACCAAGACAAATTCAACATCACATATGCAGGAGATTGTGAAAAAACTACAGAGTCTACTTTTTTTACAAATCATCCAAATTTTAAATGCTGGATCAAAAAATCAATTTCAGAAAAATCACTATATCTAGCAATACTACCATTATTTGAATCAGATAAAGAATATAGGGAGAATATTCTCAAAAAGATAAAAACTCGTTACAAACCTGTTTGTAATTCAGATGAATCTATTAAAACAAAACCAGATTATATTGTAAAAAATTCTGAAAAAATTTCTTGTCCAAATTGTGATGCAGAAATGAAATTAGAAAAAGTTTTCGAAAAAGCAACACAATACAAATGCAATAGTTGTGGAAGTAATTACACTAAACCTAACTCTTGATTTTATTTTGAACATTAAATAATTCCAAAGTTAACAAATCAATTGCTTTTTTCAAATGACCAAACTCATTGATTGAATGTATTTGTCCTTCAACTAATAATCGTAATATTTTGATTGAATTTTTTTGATAATCATCAGATGCAACAATCTCCATTGCATTTATTTTTGATAATATATCATCTAGTTCTTTTAAAATTTCATCTGAAGGTTTGTGTTTTTCCATGATTAACTAATAAAATTTTGATATATGAATTGTTACAAGTCCTCTCATATCACGACAGATTATCGTGTGTGTTCATTACTTTTGTTACTATAATCCAATATTTAGCAATTGAACAACCTGATTTTTAAGAAATTATTTCTAATTTTAAAAAAAGAATTTTCATTGTTAATGTCTAACATTACAACGAAGCGAGTTTTTTTAGAATTGCTTTCTAATTCCAATAATCACTACAGCTGGAACTCCAAGATACATTCCAAGATTTAGTAGGATTAATGATATTCCATATCCTAACACTTCTGATTCAGAATTCATATCAACATAGTTCAAGATAGATAGTGAACTAATCATAGGAGTAATTGCAATTTTTACAACTTCTTTGAAAGCGGGGTTTTCTCTTTCGTAATCTGCAACAAACGGCGAGAAGGAATAATAGATATCGTTGAATGTGTTCATGAACGATTTTCCTGATTCAGTTTGCAATAGTGTGTGATCTCTGAGTTCTCGGAGTTGCTGAACTTGTGATGACATTTCAGAACCATAAGTGGCTGTAGCTATTAGGCAGCCACCCTCAAATTGATCAATGGAGTTATTGACAGTACAATTACCGTTAATGAGGACATCTCCAAATTCATCATCAGTCATTCCTTGAGATAGTATCATACCATTTTGAATAACAACAATATGGACATATCCTTCTTTACTCATTTTTTCAATTTTTGCACCAAAAACTCCTTGACGATTAAAAGAGGAATCACATTGAAACACCACACTATCATCACCTTGATCTGAAATTTCCAAATAATCAAAACTTGAAGATTGTAATGCGACATTCCACTGAGTATTTGAATAAATTAGTAATTTTGCATCGCCATTAGGTATTTCCAAGTCTAATTCACTTTTTATCATTTTTTCCAATGGTTGACCGGTGTTTGAGGTAGACGGTGACTGATACACTTGAGTTCCAAATATGGTAATTTCATAAGTAGATCTTGTAAACGGAATTGTCATAGTTCTATCATAAGCAGTAATTACTTCATCATAGGAATCAACTGGTTTGAATCCTGCACGAATATCAAAATTAATGTCTTCAGAATCTTTTTTTGCATCAATTAGATCTCTAGGTAATGTAACAGTAAGGTCTCCACGAGCTCGGACATCTATTGAAATTGTTAATGATTTATCAATAGAATCTAATTCAAATCCAGTTACTTTTGCACCACTAATTTGGTATTCTAATTCATCAATTTCTTGTGCAGTGATTTCAGAAATTGAAAACGTTCCAATTACAAATAATATTAAAATCGAATAAAACAGGACATATTTCATATTTTCTTATAAAATTAACGACATAAAATGGAGTCTATTTTTTAAAAAATTAAGAATGTAGTTATACAAGTGAATAGTTATCAATAGCTCGAAATTGGCATTAATTGTGTCAACAATAAAATCAAAAAGTATTTTGTATTATTTACTTCCAGCGTTTTTTGCAATCATTGGTGGAATAATTGCAATGATCATTTTGAGAAAGTCGGATCCAAAGAAAGGAAGAAACTGTGTCATTGTTGGAATCATTAGTTCAGGTTTTGCAATAGGAATGGATTATGTAAATGATATTTACAATTTACCTATGATTGGAGATTACATCAACACTTATGGAATTGCAGACTTTATTGGAGGAACAAGCATCTACGTTATTCCTCCAATTGTAATTGCATATTATGTCATTGATAAAATAAGAAAATAAAAAAATCGGAGTATAATTTCTAAAAGTTATTTACAAAAGGTACAGCGGAGCAAGTTTTTTTATAATAAATCTTCATCAATGGTACTAATTGGATCTAAATATTGTGAACAAGTACAATTTGGAACATTACACTTACCAGCCTTGATTAATGATGTACTGTTCTCATTTAATGCGTGAATTTCATCTGTATGATGACATCGTTTACAATTCATGAATAATCAATCTCACAGATTTTTGAGTTCAAAATCATGGGATTAACACAGCCCTAGCTTCAATTTCAGAATTTTTTAATTTTTTGAGTGCATCATTTGCATTTTCTAATGGAAATGTTTGAGTAATAACCTCAATATTTTTTTCGTTACAAATTTTGATTACTTGTTCCATATCAGCAGTAGAACCAATCAATGTACCTCTAATTGTTTTTTCTTCAAATGCCAAAAATGAAGGATTTTTCCCAACGGTTGCAATTACAATTAACCCACCCTTCTTAACGGATTTTATTGCAGTATCAGTAACAATATCAGCAGGGGCAAATACAATAGCTGCATCAAGTAATCCATGTTTTTCTTTTAAGATGTCAAGGAATTCTTTTTGATTTTCTAAAAATTTTATTGTATCATCAGCACCCAATCTTTTTGCAACATCAAGATGATTTTGGGTTCGAGAAAAAGCAATCACATCACAATTTTCAACTTTGGCAAATTGAACTGCCATATGACCCACTCCACCAATTCCAAAAATTCCTATTTTTTTATGTTGTTTTGGTTCTGCAGCTTTTACTGCTTTGTATGCAGTGATTCCTGCACAAAACAAAGGAGCAGCATATTCTGCTTTCATTGTATGAGGAACCAGCGTTGCAAAATTTTCATGAACTGTAATAAATTCAGCATAACCACCTTTGAAAGATTCGCCAGTAATAATTGAGGATTCACAAAGGTATTCTTTTCCATCTAAACAATATGAACATTTTTGACATGCCTCAAGTAGCGGAGTAATTCCTGCCATATCACCAACTTTGAATTTTGTAACAGCAGTGCCAATTTCAATTATTTTTCCAACTACCTCATGACCAGGAACTGTGGGTAAAGAAGGAGGGATTCCAATATCTTGCCAATCTCCTTCAATTCCATGAAGTTGTGAATGACAGACACCACAGGCTTCAATTTTTAATAAGATTTCATTTGGTCGTTTAATTTCATGTCTGTCAATTGTAGTTAATTTCAAAGGATTTGTTTCAACTTTTGCACATTCTGATAATACCATTGCACGCATTTTTTCCATGATTTTAAAAATTATTTACCGAATTTTAAGATTTGATTTGTTTTTTTAGTGCTTTAAAAATGATAAAATAATGAAAATTTCAGGTTTCGTAATTGTATCAGGAATTATTTTTTTAGTTTTCGGGATAATTTTCCACCTTCAAGGATCATCCATAATTGGACCAGAAGAATCATTCATGTATTCCAATCCAGAATGGATTACTAATGGAATTCAAATAGGAGTTGCAGGAGTTTTCATTATTGGTGTAGGAATATCAGTAAGAGTTTTCAAAAGAAAATAAATTCCCATTATAAAATATTGACATACACAGTATTCAAAAGAATCAAAAACCAGCAATTATAGGATTATCAGGTTTCATTATTTCTCTTAGCAGAATTGTTGCAAAAGAACCACGAGACAAGGAAAACTCTACAACATTATGATTAGATGAGTAATTGGTACAATGAATTGCAGCTTGTCTAAAACCACCTTCGCTACTTACCTCTTGCATTTCTTTAATGAAAAAATCTTTAGGAGTAATTTCTTCTTGTTGTAATATTTTAGATATTTGATAATCAAATCTTGTTTTTTTATAATATGAATATCCAACAAAAGGCAATGCTAATTTTTGATCCAATCCATGAACAAATTTTCCAATAATTCCTTTAAAATCAAAACAAACATCACCAGATTTTGCTTGAAATAAATTTTCACCATCAGAAAAAGCCAAGCTCAAGGATTGATTAAAAATGAAAGACTGGTATGCTTGAATGTAAAATCTTCTTAAAAATAGAGGGATTGCACGTATTGCTCTAAAAGAATCACCATGTTCAATCATTTCTTTTAAAACAATTCTTTCGATATCCATTTGAAATGGAACCATATCAAAATATTTTTTGTAATTTTCTCTATCAGTTAATTTTTCTCGAATCTCAGTATTTTCTTTTGAATCATAATTTGAGGTAAAGGATAAAACCAAATCAACTGCTTTTGAAAAATCTCTTTGTAGAATTGCTTTTCCAATTAGATGTGTTACAGGTCTTTTTGAACCAAATCTCTGATAACCATAAAAATTTAAAATTTTTTCATATTCAGAAAACATGGATAATCCTTCAGTACATTCAGAGATTCTGATTTTAAAATGATTTCCAACCATATCTTTTTTTGATAATGGTTTTTTTACTTGGCCAATTTTTTCAAGAGAGTATTTTTCAGTAGAATAATTCTCAATCGCTTTTCCTTTATTTCCTGAACAAACAAATTGCTCAGTAATTGCAGATGCATCTTTTAATCCAAGTGATTTTAATCTAATACCTTTTTTTCTAAAAATATCAGATAATGCATGATTAGTATCAATTTTTTTCTTTTTTAGTTTGTATACTGCATATCCTTCTTTGTCATTAATGGAGTTTTGAGATTTTTCAGAAATTTTTTCAGATACAAGAAAATCTTCAGGAGTCAGTCTAATTTTTCCCCCAATTCCTGAAAATTCTGTACTGTAAACAGAAATTCCAATTTGGGAATCTAAATCGGAGATCACTCTATGGTCACTGTAATGAATTTACTTACGGCAACATCTGGTAATTGTGCTCCAAGAAGTATTTTATAAGAACCTGAAACTGCATCTTCACCAGATGAAATTTCTATATGAATTGGTCTAGGAACATCAAAATCCAATTGGAAAGTTTCAGGAATATCAGATTCAAGAGATACACTAAGAAAATCATGCGTAGTATTGTGAATTAACGATACATCAAACAAATCATTTTGAGAATTAGGAGATACAATAAAGTTGAATTGTTTTGATTCCCCAGGTGTCAAAACAATTGAATCAGTTTCTAATTCAATTTCAAGGGGTAATGGGATAGAAGTATCAACCACTCCAATGTTATTTTCAACCCATTCAGTAAACCAAATTTTTTCACCACTTATAGTAAAATCAAAAGCTTGTGCTAATCCACAATTATCCATCACAACACCATCACCAGATTCACAATCGCCCCAATAGGGATTTTTTGACGGGATTTGATATTCTACAAGGGATTGTAATTTTGGATCCATCACAGAGATGTTATTTGCAGTTTGTGCGTTAAAAACTAGACGTCCTTGTTCATCAGTGTCAATCCAATAAGGTCTAGAAATAGGATCTTTAATAATACCAGTTTGATTTCCATATGTTTCCAAAATAGGATCTGCCGTAATGTATTGAGTGAATTCTTTTGTTAAGGGATCAAAACTAAAAAACGAAGATGAAGTAGTATCAGCTAACCAAATAGTTCCATCAGGAGATACGGTTGCACCATTTGGAGTAAGTAAAGGTCTTGGCAATTCATAGATTTTTACAAAGTCAAGTAATGGAAGAGATTTTTCAACAGAACTTGCGACAGAGTCAAGGTAATCATTTTGATTAAATTTTACCAAAACTCCACCCTGTTGATATAACCAATTAGTGAACCAAATGTTATCACTTGCATCTACTGCAAAATCGGCAGTTACAGAATTATCGATAGGGGAGGGAATACTAAGATAATTAACATCCCCACTAGATTGATTTGGATCCAATAACGTGATCTTGTTTCCCGTAAAATCATTAATAATTATTTTAGAGCCATCAATTTCGAGTTTTTGAGGTAATGAATTTCCCTCATTAGGATATGCCAGTCGGACATATGTCTCATCAAGACTTGAAAATTTCCATACAGAATCATAGGCCTCATCAGTAAACCATACAGAACCATCAGGACCATAATCAATTCCCCACATCATAGAGCGTGTTCCTTCAGGCCAGATTGGATTATCGTACTCAGTAAATGTTTCAGTAATTGGATCGAACTTTCCTAAATTACCAGTATTTGTTTCAGTAAACCAGACATTTCCATCAAAATCAGCTACAATAGCCAACGGGTTTGTACATAATGTAGGAATTGAAAATTCTTGGATGAATTCCGTGGATTTTGCATCACTAGAACCACAAAATTGTGCACGTTCATCATCAGTAAAATTGTCAGCTGGAGTTCCAGTGATAGTTAATTCGGAAGAATCAGTACCAGGATCAATTCCAGGAAATGCAATTACAACCCCAGAAGTTACCATGATTCCGCCTAGAAAAATAAATGCAAGAATTCCTTTAGTTTGTTTTTTCACAAAAATTGTCAATCAGTGGTGTTAATATCTCATACCAAGAAAGATTATAGTAATTTTAGGTCCCCAGTTATTTTATCAATTAAATTTTCAGGAGCAGGTCCAATTGAAATACAAGTTGTTGTCCCAGGAGATATCTGAGTATGTCCAGCATCAGTTACTTCAGACCAAGGAAGATTCAAATCAATTGCATGTCTTTTTACTTCTTGTAAAGATTTGAGTCCTGAAACCTTAAGGACAACTTTTTCTTGACCACCCCACCATTGTTCATACCATTCAGGATGTGATTTTCTAACATGTTCTGCACCCAAGACACAGGCATGGCCAACTTGTGCTGCAATCTTTCCTTTACCCATTTCAAGATCAGTCCTAACAACAATTACTTGTTTTATGTCGCCCATACCAGTATACAATATAGGCATAATGAAAAACTTTGGAATTAAATAATTGACAAAGAAACAAAATCTGTGTACTTTGATGTAATAATTGCAGGCGGAAGTGTTGCAGGACTGTTATCTGCAAGAGAGATTTCTTCAAATGGGTTCTCAGTTCTTGTAATAGAAGAAGACTATGAAATTGGGACGCCCGAACACTGTGGAGGATTAGTAAGTATTGCAGGATTAGAGGAATTAGGAGTAATACCATTTAAAAAAACATTTGATCATATGATAGAATCAGCACAAATTTCAGCACCAGATGGAAGTTGTTTTGATATTAATTCAAAGAAACAAAAAGTAATTGAAATAAGTAGACGGGAATTAGACAAACAGATTGCTTTTCAAGCTCAAAAAAACGGAGCAGTAATCAAAGTTAAAACAAGTTTTCAAGAAATAACAGATACTGGAATTAGAACAAATGAAGGAAAAATAGATTGTAAAATTTTTGTTGATGCAAGAGGGGTTTCATCTTTAATACACAAAGATAGAACTGGAATTCTCTCATCTGCTCAATACGAAATTTATGCAGATTGGATTCACAAAGGACAAGTCAAAGTAATGTTTGATCAAGAAAAATATCCAGGATTTTTTGCATGGATAATTCCATCAAATGAAGGAAAAGGAAAGGTAGGAGTTGCAGGGAGAGGAATTAATGTTGCAGAAGCATTAGATGAAATTTTAGAAGGAAGAGAAAATTATTCCATAATCAGAAAAATTTTTGCCCCAATTTGGATTAAAGGACCAATTGAGAATTTTATTGAAGGTAAAACAATAATTGTTGGAGATGCTGCAGGTCAGGCCAAACCTACAACTGCAGGAGGTATTTTCACTAGTGGGATGGGCGGAGTATATGCAGGTCAGGCAATTTCCAAATTCCTAAAAACAAATAATCGTTCTGAACTTTTAGAATATCAAAAAAGATGGATCGATAGATTTGGTAAAGAATTTGAAAAACAGATTTTTGCAAGAAAAATGTTAGAAAGAATAGACAATCAAACAATCAATAAATTATTCAAATCAATCACACCAGAAATCATCAAAGATATTTCAGAAAAAGATGATTTTGATTTTCACACCAGTTCAATTATCAAATTACTTGGAATGAAGGGTTCGATTAAAACGGCTCAGACGTTGATTGGTGGCGAACTCAAAAAATTATGGAGATGAATTGCGCTTAAATTCTAAGGAAGGTATAAATGATGTTTGCAGAAATTCGGGTTATGTCATCTAGTATCTCATTACCAACTTGTAGTTGTTGTAATAGACACATAATGCCTAATGATAAATGTGTAAAATTCAATTGTCCAAATTGTGGCGAAGATTTGATCTGGAGATGTCAAAGTTGCAGAGAAGCTGCAAGAAATTATACATGTACTGCATGTAATTCGAGAGGACCTTAGAAAAATGGCTCAATTACTATTCATTACAAAAATTTTACCTAAAGGAACAGAAGTTGATCTCGATAAATTGGCAGAAACTCTCAAAACTTCATTGCCAGAAGGAATGTCAATGAAAAGACATGCAAAAGAACCACTAGCATTTGGACTAGAATTTTTGAAAGCAGAATTTGTTTTAGAGGATAAAGAAGGTCAGAGCGACGCATTAGAAAATGCAGTTAAAAGTACAGAGGGTGTCAGTGAATTTGAGGTCCTCAACATGAGCCGAATGTCAGTTGACATGAAATAGAGGATTTTTTTGGTACGCAAAGAAGAGCCTTTGCAAATGAGGATTGGAGAAGCAAAACAAAGAGACGTAGGTAAAAAACGTGCCAGAATCGGTCCAGAGGCAATGGATTTTCTCAAAATTTCCCCAGGAGATATTATTGAAATTATGGGGTCACGCTCTAGTTGTGCAGTAATTTGGCCAACAGATGAAGATGAAAAACTACCAGACATCATTAGAGTTGATGGGCAAACAAGAAAAAATGTAGGTGCATCAATTAATGACATTGTAAAAATCAGAAGAGTATCATCAAAAATTGCAAAAACAGTTTCACTAACGCCGGTTAATGAATCAACAACAATAGACAAAGAATTTACAGATTTTGTTAAAAATAGATTGAAAGGGTTGCCAATTGTTCACGGTGATGAAATCTCAGTAATGATTTTAGGAAATTCAATGGATTTTAAAATTACAAAGACATCACCAAAAGGAGTTGTTAAAATCGACCGTTCTACAAATCTTAACATCTCATCTGAAACAACAATAGACAGAAAAGTTCGTGTGACGTATGAAGAAGTCGGAGGGTTAGAAGAAAAAGTCAAAGCAATGAGAGAGATTGTAGAATTACCATTAAAACATCCAGAATTATTTACAAGATTAGGAATAGAGCCACATAGCGGAATTCTACTTTATGGTCCACCGGGATGTGGGAAAACATTACTTGCAAAAGTTCTTGCAAGTGAATCAGAAGCTAATATGTTTTTAATTAACGGTCCAGAAATTATGAACAAGTATTATGGTGAAACGGAGGCAAAGTTAAGAGATATTTTCAAAGAAGCTAAAGACAATTCCCCAAGTATGATTTTCATTGATGAGATTGATGCAATTGCACCAAAAAGAGAAGAAGCATACGGAGATGTTGAAAAAAGAGTTGTAGCTCAAATCCTTGCATTAATGGACGGTCTTAACGACAGAGGAAATGTTATCGTTTTAGGAGCTACAAATAGACCAGACAGTGTTGATCCGGCACTTAGAAGACCAGGAAGATTTGATAGAGAATTTGAAATCTCAGTGCCAAATGAAGATGGACGACTAGAGATTCTTGAGATTCATTCAAGAGGAATGCCAATAAGTGAAGATGTAGATCTTAAAGAATTATCATTAGAATTACACGGGTATACAGGTGCAGACATTAAATCACTCTGTAGAGAAGCTGCACTAAAATCAATTAGGAGATACTTACCAGAAATAGATCTTGAAACAGAAAAAATCCCATCTGAAATTTTACAATCAATGCAAATCAAATTAATTGATTTTTACGAAGCAATGCAAGATGTAATCCCCACAGCAATGAGAGAAGTATACGTTGAAAGATCCAAAGTATGGTGGCAAGATGTTGGAGGATTAAATGAAATCAAAAAATCACTAACAGATAATCTCATTACAGCAATAAAAGAACCAAATAAATTTATAAAAATGGGAATAAAACCGCCCAAAGGTGCATTAATCTATGGTCCACCAGGATGTGGAAAAACATTACTTGCTAGGGCACTTGCAACTGAAACTGGTGCAAACATGATTTTAGTTAGAGGTCCAGAAATTCTTTCAAAATGGATGGGAGAATCTGAAAAAGCAATAAGAGAAATTTTCAGAAAGGCCAAAACATCATCACCATGTGTCGTTATTTTTGATGAAATAGATTCTCTTGCACGAAATAGAACAGGGGAAGGTGGCTCGGGAGAAAATATACTTAGTCAAATTCTAACAGAGATTGAAGAGGGAATTTCTTCACGAGTGGTAGTAATAGGAATAACAAATAGACCAGATATTTTAGATTCTTCGCTATTAAGAACAGGTAGATTAGATTTGTCATTATACGTACCACCACCAGACGAAAAAAGTAGATTAGAAATCATCAAAATTTTAACAAAAAAAATGCCACTAACAAATGATGTAAAATTACAAGAGATTGCAATAGCAACACAGAATTTTACAGGTGCTGATTTAGCAGATCTTTGTAGAGAAGCTGCAGTTCTTGCAATGAGAAATAATTCATTAAAAATTTCTAGTCAAGACTTTGCAAATTGTTTGAAGCACGTTAAACCGTCAATTACTAAAGAAATTGATCAATGGTATAAGAACATGAAGGAAAGTATATCTAACGTAGTACCAAAATCAGAGGAGAAATCATTCTACGGATAAAAATGGCAATTCCAATTCGAAATACAGTATTTGATAAAATCAAAGAAGCAAAATCTTTAACGGATGTTGAGCTTCAAAAGATTTTACTTAAAGAAGAATATGAAATTCCAAATGCTAAATTTAACAAAATACTCTTAGATTTAGAAATATTAGGCCTCATCAAAGTGTCATGGATCACAAAAGAAGAGCGTCGAATAGAGGTAGTAATTATTGAAAAAGAAGTAGATGAAATAGAAGAACAGAATAAAGAAGTAATGGAAAAGGATTACGAAGCCAGTTTCCCAGGTATTGATAAATAATTTCTAAAATAGTGGGAAATGGAATGCTGCATCTAATGCAACAGCTACAAAAATTATTGTAAGATAAGGAGCAGTTACCTTGTATGCTTTCCAAGCAAATTCAGAAGTAGGGGTCTTTGTTAATTTATAATGATATGCAAGCATCAACCCGCCAGATACTGCAGCAATTACAGTGTAAACAATTCCCAATCCATCCGGAATAAATGCAAGTAATAATGAAAACGGAAGTAAAATTATCGTATTACCTAAAATGTATTTTGATGTTTTTTGCATCCCAATAACTACAGGCAACATAGGAACATTTGCTTGGGCATATTCGTCTTTAATTTTCATAGCAAGACACCAAAAGTGAGAAGGGGTCCAAACAAACACCAAAAATCCAACCAAAAATCCTAACAAATCTAAACTGCCAGTAGCTGCGGCCCATCCAGCCCAAGCTGCGGCACTGCCTGCAATTCCACCAATAACAATATTTGAAGAATTAAGACGTTTTAACCAAACAGTGTAGATTATAACGTAAGAGAAAATGCCAACTGCAATAAAAAATGCAGTGACGATATTTAATGCAAAGAACCCATAGATTACAGAGATACAACTGACGGCCAAACCATATATCAAAACATGTGAGGGTGCCATTCGTCCAGATGGGATAGGTCTAGAACTAGTTCGAGTCATTTTAGGATCAATATCTTTATCATAATAGTGATTCAGAGCACTAGAACCGGCTGAAGCCAATGCACCAGCAACAATAATGTGCAAATAATGAGATAGTTCAAGTTCAGGTGTACCATCAACTAATTTACTTGCAGCATACATCGATGTAACAGCAGTAATAACTAGAAGAACAATAATCCGGGGTTTAGATATTTCCAGTATTTCTTTTAATCCCAATTCACTCTATCCTATTCCAAAGCCATTTAATTTCTTCGTATAGCTGATCTATGCAATTTCAAAAGGAATAAGTATCTCACTCCTATCAGCTACTTTAAATGAGTAATTGGGACCTCATGATGCCGGGAATGGGACTAACAGCCATAGGTTTGGCTGGAGTTGTGATATCGTACGCAGGTATCGCACACACATTCATCGACGGTATGCATGCTATGACTGGTTTGACTATGTTTATCGGATTAATTTTCCTCGCAGTAGGTATCTTAGATGGAGGAGTTTCAACTAGTAATAAAGCAAAAGCAACCACTTTGGTAATTATTTCAATTGCATTAGGGTTCGGAATGTTTGCATTTACAATGAATACATCAAACTTTACAGTTACAATTGCAGGAATTTTAATGGCAATTGCATTCCCAGCTATCCTCATTGCATATTTAGCAATGAAACATCCTCAATATGTTAAGCCAATAGGATCTATTTCAGGCATGGCAGCAGCCACAGGAATTATTGTGTGGTTGGCATTTGGATTTGTTAGTCCAGATACATACATGATACCACCAGTTCAAATCGAAGAACCAAGTGAGGATATTACACCGTCAGGACCAATTTTTGCAATTGAGATTATCGAGGGCTCCGCACAAGAAGGGAATCCAGATTACAAACCAGATGTTGCAATAGTTTCACAGGGATATAATATAGAATGGACAAATGCAGATTCTGTAGCGCACACAGTTACTAGTTCAGAAGACTTTGGAGAAACGTTTGATTCTAGTTTAATGGGTGCAGGAGATATTTTCACTTTAGATACAAATAACTTAGAAACTGGAGAATACGAATATTTGTGTATTGTACATCCTTGGATGATTGCAACAATAATTATTGAAGAACCAAAAGAACCAGAAAAAGTTTCAATTCCACAAGGTGCAGGAATTCCAGAGGATGGACAAATTTACTATGACCCACAAGTAATTGATGTTACAGTTGGAACTGCAATTGCATGGGATAATGCAGACAGTACAGTTCACACAGTAACATCAGGTCAAGTACCAGAGGCAGATGGGTTATTTGATTCAGAAATGATGTCAGCAGGAGATTCATTTGAATTTACATTTACAGAGGTAGGAAGTTATGATTATTACTGTACATTCCATCCATGGATGGTAGGAACTGTAAACGTAGAGTAGATTTGCAAAAAATTATTCTTTCAAAATTACAGAAAAAAATTCTCTTAGACCATTCTCATAAAGAAGAACCAAATGAGTCATGTGCAATTTTATACGGAGATAAAAATAATGAAACATACACAGTAAAAGAAATTTGGTTAACAGAAAATATTGATTCATCTCCAGTAGAATTCACATTATCACCAGAACAAACTTTGGAGATGCATCAAAAAGAGAAAGAAATGAATTTAGAGATTATTGGAATTTTTCATTCACATCCAAACTCAGAAGCATATCCATCAAATACAGATAAGAAATTTATGGAAAATAATTCATATGTTTGGATAATTTATTCTGGGATGAATAAAAACTTCAAAGCATATGTACTAGAATCAGATATTTCAGAGATTCCAATTCAAAACTAATTTGATTGTAATCTAAATTCAGCACTAACCCCATCAGCATGATTAAGAATTGTTTTATCAGTTGAAACAATCTTCCCAATCACATTAACAGGCGATGCAGGAGTAATTTCTCCAGGATTTCCAATCGGAGTGGGGCCGAAAAATAAACAAATTGCTTTTCCAGTAGGCCAATATGCAACATCATAAAGTGAAACTAAATGTTTTGCATTTTCTTCTGGTTGTATAATTGGAGATTTTGAGGAATAGATTTCATCACCCCAGACATTAAGAATTACTTTGAAAGGTAATTTTTCAACAAATTCTTTTACGGTTTTTGGAGAAGTCGCATCATCTAGTTTTAAAAGAATTGATGAAGAATTTTGAATTTTTAAAATTACAGAATATATCATAATGTCTCACAATCTTGCTCAAATTATCATTATTCAAACATTTCTTGATATATCATAGTAAGTTATCCACAAGGAAAAGTTTTTGAATTAAATATCCCTTTTTTTGTAATTAATTATGGAAATTCACGTATACGACACATATGTCAAAGCAGCAGATGGTCACACCATGCACTTTGATGTAATTACTGGTGAAAAAGATCACGATAAAGCCCTCACATATGGCAAAGAGTGGTTACAATCAGTAGGTGAAGGAGAAGCAGAAATGACTACAAATGAATGTCAATTCTGTCACTCACAAGGAGCACCAGAGCCTGTAGAGCAGGCAATTAAAGAAAAAGGCTACTTTATCCAAAAAATGGAAGGTTGTCCTTAATCTTTTTTCTTTTTACAATAGACTAGATTTAATTAATTATAAAATCAATCTACAATATGTCTGAACAAAAATATTCAAAGTTGACAGTTGAAGGAAGCAAAAAAACAAAATGGATTTGTGGGTGTTTTCTAACAGTAGATAATTATTTTAAATTCTGTAATATGCACAATACAACTTTGAAAAAAGCAATTCAATCCCAAATTGATGAATTAGATATGACACTATTTGTTGAAGATTAGATTGCAAGTATTGCAACAAATGCAGATACAAATACAATAGCAATAGTGTTTAATAATTTAATTACAGTGTTAAGTGCTGGACCGGCTGTATCTTTGTATGGATCACCAATAATATCACCTACAACTGCAACTTTGTGAATTTCAGAACCTTTTTCTCCATTCATCTCGACTAGTTTCTTTGCATTATCCCATGCTCCACCAGTGTTTGCCAAGTGATATGCCAAAAGAATTCCAGTGACAACTGCACCCATTAGTAATCCTGCTACTGCAGTTGGCCCTAGTAAAATTCCTAAAATAATTGGTGCAAGGATAGCAACGATTGCTGGTTTCCATAGTTCTTTAATTGATGCAACAGTTGCAATGTCTACACATTTAGCATAATCAGGTTTTGATGTTCCTTTAAGAATTCCATCATCTGCTTTGAATTGTCGTCTAACTTCATCGACCATCTTTCCTGCGGCCCTAGACACACCATTGATTAGTTGTCCTGTGATGATAAATGGAATTAATCCACCAATTAGTAATCCAACAATAATTGCTGGGTTGGTTAAACTATAATCTAATTCTAAAACTCCTGCAAATACATGGGCTGCCTCAAATTGGAATGCCTGAATCATTGCTAATGCAGCTAAAGCGGCACTAGCTATTGCGAATCCTTTGGTTACTGCCTTTGTAGTATTTCCAACTGCATCAATTTCATCAGTTACCTTTCTGTTTTCTTCACCCATTTTTGTCATCTCGACAATACCACCGGCATTATCTGCAATTGGACCAAATGCGTCAATACTTAGAACAATTCCTGCAAGACTTAACATTGCCATGGCAGTCAAAGAAGTTCCAAAGATTCCATAAAGAATTGGGTCTGCACCTTCAGGTGCTGCTGCTGATCCAATGCTGTATGATACAATAATTGCAATTACTAGTGAAATCATAAATGGTCCTGTTGATTGCATGCCTTTGATAATTCCCATTAGAGTTAATGATGCATATCCCCATTTTGCAGACTCTGCAATTTCTTTTACAGGACCCTTTTTGTAACTAGTATAATGATCAGTAATCTTTTGAATAACTGGAACCAATACTACACCAATTACAGTACATCCAAACAATGCAATTGATGCTGGAGAGTCACCAATGAATTGTGTAATGAATACATAGTTTAATCCAATTGCAATAGCTGCTGAAACATAAAATGAACGATTAAGAGGTTTCATCACATCTGTAATATTCTTTGAACCAACAATCACTACACCAACAATTGATGCAATCATTCCAGATGAACCAATAAGAATTGGGTATAAGAAAAAGTTTGGTGCACCAATTAATGCTGAAATTAAAAATGCTGCTAAAATTGTAACAATATATGATTCATAAACATCAGAGCCCATTCCTGCTGCATCACCGACATTATCTCCTACGTTGTCTGCTATTGTTGCAGGATTTCTAGGATCATCTTCAGGAATATTTACTTCAACTTTACCTACCAAGTCTGCACCCATGTCTGCAGCTTTTGTGAAAATACCACCACCAATTCTTATGAATAAAGCAATAAGACTAGCCCCAATTCCTACACCTGCAATTGTGATTGGGTCTGGATAAATCATGTAAAGACCAGTGATTGCTAATAATGCCATTGCAGGAACTGCAAGGCCAACTGTAGCACCACCTCTAAAAGCCATAGCAAATGTTTTTCCTAATCCACTACCGCTCAAATTTGCAGCCCTAACTGCAGCTTTAACTGTAATTTTTAATGAAATAATTCCTGCAACTGCTGAAAGTGTTGCACCTACTGCAAATGCAATTCCATTTGAGAAATTAAGGAAGAATCCAATAATTATTGTTAATGCAATAGCGACTGGAACAATAATCATCATCTCTCGCTTAAGAAATGCTGCAGCGCCTTCTTTGACAGCATTTGAAATATCCACCATCTCTTTTGTTCCTGCAGGCTGTTTGACAATCCATGCAACCAAGCCTCCAGCCACTAAAAATGATGCTAGTCCTGCAATAAATGGTAAAAATTCAGGAAATTCCATAATCTAATGAATGGGACTAAAACTGGGATATAAATCAAATACTGTTAACTTTGTTTCTTTTCTTATATGGAGAAAAAGTTTTTCCACGTAAACCTTGACGGACAAGTTTGTTGAATCTTTTACCATGTGCCAAATATGGAAAACGCATATGAATTAATTCATGAACAATTGTATTTTCCAAAGTTTTTTCATTAGGAATTTTTCTTACATTTATGAAGACTAAATTATGTTGAATATATGAAACACCATAATACTTGTAAGCAGATGTACGTCTTCCTTCAGTCATCTCTTTTGGAGCATCAAGAACTTCTTTTGTTGCAAGTAAAATTTTAGGTTCTGGAATAGAGAATCTATTTGAATAAATTCCAGCTTTTTCTAAAATTTGTAATCTAAGTTCAGGATCTAGTTTCACAAAAAATTATCATTAAAAAGATGTTTATTTCCAAGTGTCAATTCTTCTAAGAGATTTAGTGTATTTTCATTCTTTTAATTTATGAATTAATTGGGTCAGAGGTATTAGTAGAGTAATCATTAATCATACAGCCACCGTCTCATCACACCCAATTATTTCATTAAATCAAGTAATCTTTGTGTTTTATTTCTAATTTCTGGAGTGACTTTAACTATAACTAGTCCCTGATTTGGTTGTCCATACAAAACAATTGAATTTTCTGGTGCAAAAATACATACAGGAATTACTAAAAGATCCTCCTCACCATGAATCATCAAACGTACAGGAGATTGTAAGGTAAAAGATTGTTTGATCATATCTATACTTTGAGATGTAATTTGTGCAGCAGGATTATTTGCATTTAGTTCAACAGTGCCTTCAAGTTTAGGAGGCTCTCTTTTTTCCCTTTTTTCAACACCATCAATAATTTGCAATGAAGGAATTAAACCAAAATCAATCA
>Ga0207990_1000206_pt1 | contig 34663 bp, 36 predicted proteins | sample ETNtaG_8_FD_185780 | JGI IMG/M metagenome (GOLD analysis project Ga0207990, IMG submission 185780) | Marine microbial and viral communities from oxygen minimum zone, Eastern Pacific Ocean - ETNP201406SV75 (SPAdes) (version 2) | ecosystem: Environmental > Aquatic > Marine > Oceanic ...
GAAAATTATCAAGGAATAATGGACATAATTTTACCTACATTAGGAAAAGAAAGACAAAAAACTTATAGTCCATTTTTACCAATTTGTCCTGAGACTGGAGTGGTTTTAGAAATTCCTATTATAGAAATTATTAAAGAAAAATCGATAATTGTATTTGATAACAATGGGAAAAAACTTGAAAAAAGTATTTTAGATGGAAATTGTAAATTACAATGGAAAGTAGACTGGGCAATGAGATGGCATGCTCTTGATGTAGATTTTGAAATGTATGGCAAGGATTTAATTGAGAGTGCAATATTATCTACAAAAATTATCAAATTATTGGGAAAAACTAACCCTTCAGGTTTTGCTTATGAACTATTTTTAGATGAAAAAGGAGAAAAAATATCAAAATCTAAGGGAAATGGAATTACAATTAATGAGTGGCTAGAATATGCATCTCCAGAAAGTTTATCTTTATTTATGTATCAAAATCCCCAAAGAGCAAAAAAACTATATAAAGCAATAGTACCAAAAGCAGTTGATGAATATTTAGATTTTATTGAAAAAGGCAAAACTCAAAATGAATTGCAGCTATTAATGAACCCAGTTTGGCACGTTCATAATGGCAAAATGCCCAAAGAAGATGTTATTATGAGCTTTTCAATGTTGTTAAATTTAGCTGAAACTAGTAATGCGGATAACAAAGAACTTTTGTGGAAGTTTGTAAAAAAACATAAAATAAATATTTATGAAGATCAACATCCAATTTTTGATAAACTAGTAAGTTATGCAATAAAATATTTTAATGATGTAATTAAACAGACCAAGAAATATAAAAAACCAAACCAAGGAGAAAAAATTGCTCTTCAAGCACTGATTAAAGCTTTAGATGATTGTAATGATCAAATGCAGCCAGAAGAAATTCAATCCAAAATATATACAGTTGGAAAAGAAAATGGTTACAAAGATAATTTGCGAGATTGGTTTAAATTAGTTTATGAAGTGGTTTTTGGAGATGAAAATGGTCCTCGAATGGGTTTTTTTATAAGCTTTTTTGGAGTTAATGAGACAAAAAAACTTATTCAAGATAAAATAAATTAATGTTTTCAAAATTAAGACCTTTAATTTTTAAATTAGAACCAGAATTAGCACATAATTTAGCAATCAAAGCTTTAAAATTGAACTATATTCCACCATTTAAACAAGAGAACAATGAGCTTTTAAAAACAAATATTTTTGGAAAAAACATTGCAAACCCAATTGGAATGGCGGCAGGTTTTGATAAAAATGCTGAAGTTTATAATTCTTTGTTTAAATTAGGATATGGTTTCGTAGAAGTTGGAACTGTAACACCGCTTAAACAATATGGAAATCTAAAACCTAGGATGTTTAGACTAGAAGAAGATAAAGCTTTAATTAATAGACTAGGATTTAATAACTCTGGCGCAAAGAAAATAAGTTCAAGAATTAGAAATAACCCTCCTAAAAGTTTATTGGGAATTAATATAGGACCCAACAAAGATACAACAAATAGAATTAGCGATTATTTGATTGGACTAAGAACTTTTTATAACCTAGCTGATTACTTGACAATAAATATTTCTTCTCCAAATACAGAAAATTTAAGAAGTTTTCATAACCAACAAGAATTAGAAAATCTAATATCAGCGATTGATAAAGAAAAGAAAGTACTCAAAACTAATATTCCAATAGTAATTAAAATTTCTCCAGATATTAGAGATAATCAAATTGATGAAATAGCTCAAATTTTTTTAAATTACAAAATTTCTGCAATTATAATTTCAAATACAACAGAAAATAATAGAAGTAATTTGATAAATTCAAATAAATATCAAAAAGGCGGATTATCGGGCAAACCTTTAGAACAAAAATCAAATTTATTAATTAATAAATTTTATAAAATTTTAAAAGGTAAAATAATAATAATAGGAGTTGGCGGAGTTGACTCTGGCAAGAGTATTTATGAAAAATTATTATGTGGGGCAAATTTAATTCAATTATATACCGGTATGATTTATGAAGGTCCAAATATTGTGAATAAAATTATCAATGAATTAAATATAATTCTAAAAAAAGAAGAAATTAATAATCTAAACTCAATCATAGGAAGTAAAAGCTAAAATAATTATATTAAATATTAATTTTTGGAATTTTATTGAGATTTATTAAGATAAATATAAATATATGAGCTTGACTGAATTATTATCAACTCTTATATAGTCATAAAATTATTATGTCTAAAAAATGTGAATTAACTGGTAAAATACCTCTTAAGGGGCATAAAGTTAGTCATGCTAACAATAAAACAAAAAGAAGATTTTTGCCTAATTTAAAAAAAGTAAAATTCAAAAGTGAAATTTTAAATAAAAATCTTCGTTTAACAGTTTCAAATGCTGGTGTAAGATCTGTTGATAAAAAAGGTAGTTTTGATCAATTTATTAAAGATACCAAAGCAAGAAATTTATCAATCAGACTAAGAAAATTGAAAAAGTCTATACTTTCTAAATCTGCTTAATGAATAAACTTTATTTACTTCTATCAATTTTGATGGGAGTTGTAGTGCTAGTTTCAAATTTTTTAGTTAAATTTCCAGTAAATTATTTTGGACTTTCTGAAATCTTAACATACGGAGCTTTCAGTTATCCACTTGCTTTTTTGATTACGGATCTGGCTAATAGATCTTATGGAAAAATTAAAGCAAGAAAAATTGTATATTTTGGATTTATCATTGGAGTAACTTTTACATTATTTGTTTCAACTAGCTTTAAAGATATAATTTCAATAAGAATTGCAATTGGTTCTGGCACTGCATTTTTGGTTTCACAATTAATTGATATTAATGTTTTTGACAAATTTAGAAATAATTTAAGATGGTACCTAGCTCCTTTGGCTTCATCATTAGTCGGCTCAACGATAGATACTTTCCTATTTTTCTCAATATCATTCTATGGAACCAGTGTTCCTTGGGTTTCCTTATCTTTTGGTGACTTAGCTGTTAAACTTTTTATTGCGCTAGTTATGTTGATACCATTTAGACTATTATTAAATACTTTTAGGCAAGATTACTTATATAAAAATCTATAAGATAAAATTTTATAAGCTAGTTTTGCCACTAAAAAATTATAACTATCAAAACCTTTTATTGGTGATAGTTCATTTATATCTGCACCAACAATTTTCGAATTCTTAAATGCTATTTTTAAAATATTTAAAGTTTCATCCCAAAGTAATCCACCTGGTTCAGGAGTACCTGTTGCAGGCATAATGCTCGAGTCCAATCCGTCTACATCAAATGTTAAATATACGGTTTTATTATTAATTAACTTTTTAAACTTATTTAAATTCCATTTTTTTTTATCCTTAGCCCAAAAAATATTTATTCTGTGAGAATTTTTTTTTAAAAAAGAAACTTCTTCAGAAGAAATATTTCTAATTCCAAAAGAAATTATTGAAACATTTTTAAAATCCAAACATCTTTTTATTGCAGAAGCATGAGAAAATTTGCTTCCATTATAACTTTCTCTTAAATCTGCATGAGCATCGAAATGTAGTATACATAAATTTTTAAATTTTTTAACAAATGGTCTAATACATCCTGAGGTAATTAAATGTTCTCCACCTAAAGTCATTGAAAATAATTTTTTATCTAATATTTTTTTATTAATATTTGCTATTTGATCTAAAGCTTTCTTTATATCTTTATGTATTTTAAATGGTTTTAGTGTTTTAATACCAATTTTATCATATGGCTCACAATTAAACTCCTCATCATATAATTCAACCTGATGTGAAGCTTTGATAATTTCCTTTGGTCCATTTTTAGTTCCTCTTCCATAGCTTACAGTTTTTTCTAGACCAAAAGGGACAATAACAACTTTTTCACTAATACTAAATTTATTATCAATACCCAGAAATCCTTTTTTATTTGATAAGTAATTCAATTTTTTATCCAAAAATTTTTGAAAAATTTTTCCTTTTTCTTTGCTTCCAACAACCTTCATGATACGCATGACTGGCTATTAAAGGTAAAACACTCGTTGCTTCTGCAAAAACCATTTGTTCTTTAGTTGTATCGACTTTGCCCCATGAACTTGCTTCTTTTAAAGTGGAGCTACTGCACGCACCATCTCTTGAATCAGCAACAGTTATTTGAACAGCATATTTATGCATATCTACATCTTTACCCAACAGTTCAGCGCAGATAACAGTATCTTGAACAAAATTTTTTGGAACACCTCCACCAATCATAAATAATCCAGATTCTTTTGATTGAATTTTTATTTCAGTGAGTTCACGGAATTCCCTAATAGAATCTATAGTTATATGTTTCTTTGGATTTTTTTCTTGATGTATTACTAATCCAAACCCGGCACTAGAGTCTGTAAAAGCAGGACAAAATATAGGAACACCATTGTCATAAGCAGTTTCAATCAATGATTCTTTCTTTTTTGAATTTTGTTTTAAATATTTACCAATTTCATTAATAAACTCCCTTGAAGTATAGCTTTTTGGTTCCAATTTATCAGCTATTTCACATATTGTTTTATCACATATTTGTAATTCATCTTCATCAATATAGGTGTCATAAATTCTGTCGATATAGTTTTTTCTTAATTCTGCATCATCTTGAAACTGTGAACCCTGATAATGTTTAAACCCTAGTGCTTCAAAAAAATCCATATCAATAATTGATGCTCCAGTCGCAACTATTGCATCTACCATATTGTATTTAACTAAATCTCTATAAACGTTCATGCATCCTGCTGCAGATGATGAACCAGCGAGCGATAAAAAAATTGTACAATCATTATCTTTAATCATTTCATTGAATATGTTTGCTGCATTAGCAGTTTCTCTAGACACAAAAGACATTTTCCCCATAGAGAAAATTATTTTTCTTGCATCAAAAGACGTAATATTTATGTGCTCTATGGGTTTATTAAGAAATTCTTTCTTACTATTGTGACCTAAACTTTTTTTTTTGGACATTTAAGCAACAAGAAACTGTTTGCTAGTTTCTTTGTCATACATGGTCATAATTGGTTTATCTTCAACTTCATATATTTCATTTGAGTAGAAACCATTGAATTGAGTTCTAAAAGTAAGACCATAGCCACCAAGTTGACCTAATTCTATATAGTCATTTTCTTTAATATTATTAGGCAAGATAAATGGTCCTTTCATATAATCCATACTATCACAAGTTGGTCCGTAAAAATCAAATGCAGTTACTTTTTTTGAAGTTATTCTTCCAAGAGTAATTAATCTTGATGGATATATTATATTTGGTATGCCAGCGTCGAATAATGTACCGTAGGTACCATCATTAATATAAAGTTTCTGTTTTTTTCTTAGAATAACTTTTACTATAGTTGAGCCGCTTTCAGCAACCAGAGCTCTTCCTGGTTCACAGATAATTTCTGGTAGTTTTTGTAATTTTAAATTTTTTAGACTTTTTTTAATTTCTGCAAAATAACTTTCTAAACATTGTGGAACTAAATCAGGATAAATTGAAGGGAAACCGCCACCAACATTTATATAGTCTGGAATAATTTTTGTTTTTCTAATTATATTACCAATTTCACTAATTCCTTTAGCGTAAGAAATTGGATGCATACATTGTGATCCTACATGAAAACTCAAACCAATTTTTTTTGTATATTGCTTTGTTAATCTTAATAATCCAACTACTTCATGACTTATTGCTCCAAATTTTTTTGATAAATCTATTTCAGCATGTTCATTTGAAACTGACGCTCTAACAAATAATTCTAGATCTTTTGCGTGATTAGTGCTTTCAATGATTTTAATTAATTCATCTTTTGTGTCTAAAGAAAATGTTTTGATTCCATAATTAAAATAAGCTTCTTTAATGTTTTTCCTACTTTTTACAGTATTCATATAAAAACATTTTGCTTTCGGATATATTTCTTTAATTGTTTGTAACTCTTTAATTGAAGCAAAATCAAAATTATCAATACCACTATGAATAATTGTTTTTAACACTTCAGGGTGAGGATTGGTTTTAATTGCGTATAAAATCTTTCCAGGAAATCTCTTTTGAAAGAATTTTGATGCTAAACTTATGGAATCTTTCCTGACACAGTAAACAGGATTTTCCGGTTTAAGTTGATGTATTAATTCATCAACTGATTTAAATTTTTTCATTCTAGCTCCACAAAAAAAATTTAATAAAAAAAACTTGCAAATCTGTTATGCAAATTCTATATAATTCCAGCATTTATGTGATATGCAGGTTAAAGTAAAGCAAAAAATACTATTGAATTAAATTTATTTTGAGCCATATAACTTTTATGACTGAAATAGCAAATATAAAAAAATTAAGCGAATTTAAGAGTAAATCTCTATTAATAGTTGATGATGATAATCCATTTAGAGAAAGATTGGCCAGAGCGATGAAAAAAAAAGGCTTTGAGGTATCACAAGCTGAAAGTGTAAAAAAAGGTATCGAGGCAGTTAAAATAAAGAAACCAGCATTTGCTGTAGTAGATTTGAGACTTAGTGATGGCAATGGACTAGAGGTTGTAAAAGAAATTCAAAACTCTAACTCAAGTAGCAGAATAATCATGTTAACAGGATATGGCAACATATCAACTGCTGTCGCAGCTATAAAACAAGGTGCAATCGACTATCTTGCTAAGCCTGCTGATGCTGATGACATTGAGAAAGCCTTATTAGCTGATCTAAATAAAAAAGCAGAGCCTCCTGAAAACCCAATGTCAGCAGATAGAGTAAAATGGGAGCATATCCATCGTGTTTTTGAATTATGTAATAGAAATGTATCTGAAACTGCAAGAAGATTAAAAATGCACAGAAGAACACTTCAAAGAATTCTATCTAAAAGATCGCCTAGATAAATTGTCTTATTTTAAAAATTTGTGAAGATAAAACTGTTAAAATTAATAACTTATATATCTCTATAATTAAAAAAGGTTTAGCACCCATTTCGAATATATTATAAAAACTTAATTCTTTTCCTGAGAAAAAATTTAAATTTATCCATAGCCAAATTAGTCCAAATAAATAAATAAAGCTTACAGAAAAAATTAGTTTTAGAAAAGTCAAAAGTGGATCTGAATTAATTTTAAAATAACCAGAAAAAAAAGCACCAAATATAAAACCAAATAAATAACCACTTGTTGGACCTTGAAAGTAAATTAATCCACCACCTTTAGCAAAAACTGGCAAACCAAATGCACCTTCAATCAAATATAAAATAACAATTGTTGTTGCAATTTTATATCCAAAAGCCATTCCTATTAATAAAACAGCAAATGTTTGCATTGTTACTGGGACAGGAGTGAGTGGAGTTTGAATTTTTGCAGAAACTGTTAATAGGATAGTGCCAACAAGTATTACAAAAATAGATTTTAGCAATTTTTGATATTGTAAAGGTTTGACTATTTCCATAAGTTTATTTTACTATTAATAAAAAAATTAATCTAGTTTTTTGTTAGTCTTACAAAAACATCTTCTAAATTACCATCATCAGTTGAGATATCCAATATTTTTATATTTTGTTTGTTTATATAATTAATTAATTCTTCAATATTTAATTTACTTTTTTCATAAGAAACAATAAGTTGACCAGGTTTGTTATCGATAACATTTAAAGAGTTTAGAGACTGATTTTCGATATTAACCTTTTCATTAACAACGAGAGTTACAATTTTAGTTTGTATTCTTTTTAATAAATTTATTGTACTATCTAATGCCACTAAGTTACCTTTATTTAATATCCCGATTCGATCACACATTTCTTCAGCTTCTGCTAAATAATGAGTTGTTAAAATGATTGTGACTCCTTGTTTATTTAATGATTTTACATTTTTCCATAAATTATTTCTAAGCTCGACATCCACTCCTGCCGTAGGTTCATCCAAAATTATTATTGGTGGCTGATGTACTAATGCTTTGGCTACTAACAGTCTTCTTTTCATTCCACCAGACAAGCTTCTAGTGTAACTATTTGCTTGATTTTCTAATGAAACTAACTTTAAAATAGTATCAGTAATTCTATCTTTTTTTTTAATTCCATATAAACCAGCCTGTAGTTCCAATAATTTTCTTGGGCTAAAAAAAGGATCAACATTTACTTCTTGTGGCACAATTCCAATAGAGGCTCTTACTTGCCTAGGATTTTTGTCAAGATTGAACCCCCAAACATTAACATCACCCGAGGTTTTAATTGTTGTACCTGCTAAAATATTTATGAAAGTGCTTTTGCCAGCTCCATTCGGCCCTAATAACCCAAAAATTTCTCCTTCATTCACTTCTAAGTTTAAATTTTTTAAAGCATGAATAGATTTTTGTCTGTTCTTTGAATAAATTTTGTTTAAGTTTTTAACAGATAGGACATTTTTTTTGTTCATAGTGATTTATACATTTATAACATTCGTTTAAATTAGGATAACATTATTTATATGAGCAAAATAAAAAAAACCGATCATTTTTATCTAATTGATGGCTCGGGCTATATATTCAGAGCATATTATGCATTACCACCTCTCACAAGAAAAAGTGATGGTATGCCAACTGGTGCAGTTAGTGGATTTTGCAATATGTTATTTAAATTACTCGAGGTTTCAAAATCAAATGACAATAAAGAAAAGCCGACTCATTTTGTAGTTATTTTTGACTCTGCTAGAAAAAATTTTAGAAACGAAATTTATTCTGATTATAAAGCCAATAGATCTGAAGCTCCAGATGATTTAGTACCTCAATTTGAATATATTAGAAAATCTGTTGAAGCATTTAATTTACCTTCAATTGAATTAATTAATTATGAAGCCGACGATTTGATAGCTACTTACTCTGAACAAATTGTAAAAGAAGGAGCAAAAGTAACAATTATTTCATCTGATAAAGATTTAATGCAGTTATACAAAAAAGATATTCGAATTTACGATCCAATGAAAAAAAAATTTATTTCTAATGAAGATATAGATAAAAAGTTTGGTGTTTCTCCTGAAAAAATAGTTGATGTTCAAGCTTTAGCAGGAGATAGTAGCGATAATGTTCCGGGCGTTCCGGCTATTGGTGTAAAGACAGCAGCAGAATTAATTAATCAATATGGAACCTTAGAAAATTTATTAAAAAAAGCAGGAGAAATTAAACAAAATAAAAGGAGAGAAACACTCCTTAATAATAAAAATAAGGCAATAATTAGTAAAAAACTAGTTATTCTTAAAAAAGACGTTCCAGTTAAAAACAAAATTACTGAATTTGAACTAAAAAATATAAACAAAGAAAAACTTTATAGTTTTTTAAAAGAAATGGAATTTAATAGGTTATTAAGTTCAGCAATTTCTACATATGGAGATATAAGTTTTTTAAAAGAAAGAGATAATCCTGAAAAAACTCAAAATTATTCTAAAATAAATAATAAAAATTATAAATTAATAGAAAAAGAAAATGACTTAAATAGTTGGTTAAAAGAAGCCGAAGAATTTGGTGAGATAGCAATTGATACAGAAACAAGTTCTTTAGATCCCCACCAAGCAAATTTAGTAGGTATTTCACTCTCAACAAAGATTGGTAAGGCTTGTTATATTCCAATTGGACATACCAAGGGAAATAATTTGCAAGAGACAAGTGTTATTAAATTGCTAAAACCTTTTCTAGAAGACGCAAGTATAAAAAAAATTGGGCAAAATATTAAGTTTGACTTCATCGTTTTATACCATCGTGGAATCAATATGAACTCGATGGAAGATACTATGTTGATGTCTTATGTGCTAGATGCAGGAAAAAATAGACACAACATGGATACTTTATCTGAAATTCATTTAGATCATAAAACTATTTCATTTAAAGATTTAGTAGGAACTGGAAAAAAGCAAATAAATTTTAGTGAAGTTGATATTAATAATGCTAAAAATTATGCTGCAGAAGATGCAGATATAACATTTAGATTATATAAATTTTTTTTAAACAATCTTAAATCTGAAAAATTAACAAACATTTATGAAACGTTTGAAAAACCATTAATTAAAATTTTAGCATTAATGGAAATTAATGGTATAAAATTGAATAATATTTTTCTAAAATCGCTCTCCATTAAATTCGAAAAGAAAATTAAATCATTGGAGAGTGAAATTTTTAAAATTTCAAAAAAAGAATTCAAAATAGGGTCAACTAAGCAATTGGGTGAAGTAATGTATAATGAAATGAAAATTTCAACACTAAAGAAAACAAAAAAAGGAAGTTTTGCAACTAACGCTACTGTTCTTGAAGATCTAGCTTTCAAGGGTCATAAATTACCAAAATTAGTTTTAGATTGGAGACAGTTAACAAAACTTAAAAATACATACTCAGATTCTTTGATAGAACATATAAATCCAAAAACAAAAAGAGTTCATACATCATTTCTGTTAGCAGCAACAACTACAGGACGATTAGCGTCAAGTAATCCGAATTTGCAAAATATTCCAATTAAATCAGATGATGGCAAAGACATCAGGAAAGCTTTTATTGCTGAAGATAATTTATCTTTAATTTCAGCAGATTATAACCAAATAGAAGTGAGAATATTAGCTGACTTAGCCGATGTTAAAGAACTTAAAAAAGCTTTCAAAAACAATGAGGACATTCATTCATTAACTGCAAGTCAAGTTTTTAATGTAAGTATAAAAAAAGTTGATTTAGATATGAGAAGAAAAGCTAAAGCAATAAATTTTGGAATAATTTACGGTATTTCACAGTATGGATTAGCAAAACAAATTGGAGTTTCAAATATTGAAGCTGAGGATTTTTTAAGTTCTTATTTTTTAAAATTTCCTGAGATTAAAGATTATATGGAATCAACAATTAAATTCTGTAGAAAAAGTGGTTATGTAAGCAATATTTTTGGAAGAAGAACACATATTACTGGAATTAATGATAAAAATTTTAATATAAGAAACTTTCAAGAAAGAGCAGCGATTAACGCTCCTATACAAGGATCGGCTTCTGAAATTATGAGATTAGCCATGATTCGAATTAGCAAAAAATTTGAGGAAATAAAAAATTTAAAATGTAAAATTTTACTGCAAATTCATGACGAGTTAATATTTGAAGTGCTTAAAGAAGAGGTAAATAAATACTCAAAAATAATTAAAGATGAAATGTCTAGTGTTAAAGATAGTGATCTACACTCATTTTCAATACCTCTTTCTGTTGATGTAAAGGTTGGGGATAATTGGGGAGACTTACACTAATCTACAGGTATTGCCCAAATTAGAACAATTTAGTATTTTTAAGTAAATATTATGAAACAAATTATTGCATTAATTGATGATGATAGAAATATTTTAACTAGTCTCAGTATTGCTCTAGAAAAAGAAGGATTTAAAGTGCAAACTTATTTGGATGGTGAAAGTGCCTTAATTGGATTAACGCGAACTCCGCCAGATCTTGCAGTTATTGATATTAAAATGCCCAAAATGGATGGTGAAGAACTTTTAAAAAAACTAAGAAAAAAAACTTCACTACCAGTAATTTTTTTAACATCCAAAGATGATGAAATAGATGAATTGCTCGGATTAAAATTAGGTGCAGATGATTTTGTAAAAAAATCAGGAGGTTTTTCTGTAAAAGTTCTTGTTGAAAGAATAAGACTTCAGTTAAGAAAGAAAAATATTGACAGTATAGAAGATTCAAAAAATATTATAGCTCACGGAAAATTAAGATTAGACCCTTCACAATTAGAGTGTGAATGGGAAGAGAAGCCATTACCTGATAAACTTACAACAACTGAATTTTTAATAGTTCAAGAGCTCGCAAAAAGACCAGGAATAATAAAAGAAAGATCGCAATTAATGGATATAGCCTACAGAGAGGATACAGATATAGAAGATAGAACTATTGATAGTCATGTAAAAAGAATTAGAAAAAAATTTAAAAAAGTTGACAGTAACTTTTCTGCAATTGAAACTAGATATGGGAGTGGTTATCGTTGGAATGTTAGTTAATGTTAAGTAGTTACATCAAAAATCTATCTATTCTAAAAAAATTTTTATTTATTAATTTACTAGTATTTATTTTTATTAGTAGCTTAACAATAGCCTATCTTATTGGTATTCAGCCAAATTTAATTAATAAAAAAACATCAAATCATATTCAGATTATAAATAATACAATTGAACATATTAGAAGGCTACAAATTCAATTTAATGAAGATGATATTAGAAGATTTTTATTTTCAACAAAATTTCTTTTCCAAAATTTAGATAGGGTGATTATTTTTGATAGTGATTTTAATTTAATCGGAGACACCGACACGCTAGATCTTGATCCAAGATCGTTTTCTCAGAGGCTAGAAATAATTGAAATGGATATATTAAGTGATGATTCAAAATCTGAAGAGAAAAAAATTGGAAAATTTAAAAAGGAAGATTCTACTTCTTTAAACGATATATTAGTAAATTATTCCAAGTCTGCCGATTTTGGAAAACCTTTTACTTTTACAAAAGAAAGTTACGATCAATTTTTATTAATTACAATTAAAAATGTTAATGATGGAGAAAAAAATATTGGTTTTTTGGCTATAACCGAAAAAGCAAATGATATTAGAGCTGCAATAAATGAAAGGAAAATTTTTATAATTAGAACGGCCATCGTTGTTGCTTTAGTAATTTTAATTTTTTCCTTTGTGTTAAATAGATACTTTTTAAAACCAATAAAAATTTTAGTAAATTACACTAGATCAATAAAAGAAAAAAATAAAAAAATTTTAAACATCCAGACAATAAAAAATAGAAACGACGAATTAGGGGTTTTATCTAATTCATTGGACGAAATGACAAATGAGCTTCATAAAAGAATTAATAATGCTGAAAATTTTTCTACTGATTTAGTTCATGAAATTAGGAATCCTCTTGCATCTCTTAAGAGTGCATCAGAAATAATTTCAGAAACAGAAGATAAATTTCAAAGAGACAAATTAGTTAATATAGTTTCTCAAGATGTAACAAGAATTGAAAGATTAATAACAGATTATTCTCAGATGTTGAAAGATGAACTGGCAATTACCAAGGAAAAAATGAAAAAGTTAGATTTAAAACTAATTGCAAACTCTGTTGTTGATGATTTCAATAGTATTTATAATTCCAAAAAAGGGATCAAAATTGTCTTGAAGGCAAACGATTCCAAAGATTACGTTATTTTAGGAATTGAAAATAGGATTGAACAAATAATTGCTAATTTGTTAGATAATTCGATATCTTTTAGTGAAGATAATCAAACTATTAATGTAGTGCTAATAAAAAATAAAGATGAAAATATTATTTTAAAAGTCATTGATGAAGGTGAAGGGTTTAAAGAAAAAGATACTAATAAAATTTTCAAAAGATTCTATAGTAATAGACCTAAAATGTTTGGGGAGCATTCGGGATTAGGTTTAAATATAGTAAAAAACTTAGTTGAGTTACACAATGGTACAATTTTAGCATCAAACAACACAGATCAAAAAGGTGCTAAAATTGAAATTACTTTTCCTAAAATATAAGTTGATAAAATAACATTTAGCTGTAGAAACCCTACTGTATGAATGATTTTAGAGTTAAAGATATTGGATTAGCAGAATTTGGTAGAAAAGAAATTTCTATAGCAGAGACAGAAATGCCGGGGCTTATAACTTTGAGGGAAGAGCACAATAATAAAAAGCCATTAAAGGGTGCAAAAATTTTAGGATGTTTGCATATGACTATACAAACAGCAGTTTTAATTGAGACTTTGCTAAAACTTGGTGCAGAAGTTAGGTGGTCTTCATGCAATATATTTTCCACACAAGATCATGCAGCTGCAGCAATTGCCAAAGCTGGAATTCCAGTTTTTGCCTGGAAGAGTGAGACAGAGGAAGAATATTGGTGGTGTATTAAACAAACGATTGAGGGTAAAAAAGACTGGATACCAAATATGCTTCTAGATGATGGTGGCGATTTAACCGCATTAATGCATAAAGAATATAAAAATTTATTAAAAGATATCAAGGGAGTATCAGAAGAAACTACAACAGGAATTAAAGCATTAAAAAAAATGGAAAAAGAAAAAACACTTTTAATTCCAGCAATTAATGTCAATGGCTCAGTGACCAAATCAAAGTTTGACAACTTATATGGTTGCCGAGAAAGTTTAGTAGACGGTATTAGAAGAGCTACAGATGTAATGATGTCAGGTAAGGTTGCTATTGTTGCAGGTTTTGGGGATGTGGGAAAAGGAAGTGCTGCTTCATTAAGACAAAGTGGCGCAAGAGTAATGGTTACAGAAGCAGATCCAATTTGTGCTCTTCAAGCTTCAATGGAAGGCTATGAAGTAGTTTTGATGGAAGAAGCAATAGAAAAAGCTGATATCGTTGTAACTGCAACTGGCAATAAAGACATTGTTACTGCAGATCATATGAGAAAAATGAAAGATCGTGCAATATTATGTAATATTGGGCATTTTGATAATGAGATTCAAGTTGATGCTCTTAAAAACTATAAATGGAATGAAATCAAGCCTCAAGTTCATGAAATAGAATTTAACAATGGAAAAAGAATTATTTTACTTGCCGAAGGAAGATTGGTGAACTTAGGTTGTGCAACTGGACATCCAAGCTTTGTGATGAGCGCGTCTTTTACTAACCAAGTTATTGCGCAAATAGAACTATGGAATAATTCTGTAAAATATGAAAATAAAGTCTATGTTTTACCTAAAACTTTGGATGAAAGAGTTGCAAAACTTCACTTAAAAAAAGTAGGTGCCAAATTAACAGAACTTACAAATGAACAAGCAGAATATATTGGTGTTAAAAAACAAGGACCATTTAAATCGGATACATATCGCTACTAAAAGTAGCAAAATAGATATTTCCTCAGAACAAAAAACTGAAATAGTTTCAAAAAAATGTTCTGAATATTTAAAAAAGGGAGATATAATTTTTTTGTTTGGAGAAATTGGCGTTGGAAAAACAACATTTATAAAATATTTTCTCAATCATTTGCAAAAAAAAAATAATTTAACTCAAATAGAAATACCTAGCCCCACGTTCAATATAGTAAACGAATATAGGATAAATGATTTAATTATCCAACATTACGATTTATTTAAATTAAAAGACTCAAATGAAATAAAAAATATAGGTCTATTCGAAAACCATTCTAGCATTATTACCTTTGTTGAGTGGCCTGAGATTATTGAAGAAAAGCCAGAAAAAAGAACAGATTTGTTATTTAATTATGAAGATAATTTAACTAAAAGAAGCTTAATCATTTCTTCAACTTATAAAAAAAAATTAATGGATGAGTTTAAATAATTACAATTTGAAAAAAATTAAAGGAGATGCTTCATTTAGAATATTTTTTAGAAAAAGAAATAATAAGCAGACTTCGATTATTGTTTATTCTAAAAAGGAAAAAAAGAAAAATTTATTAATCTATGATGCGATAAATAAAATTTTATTAAATAACTGTATACTTGCTCCTAAACTTTTAAACCAAAATTACGATAATAATTTTATTGAAGTAAATGATTTTGGAGATGTCTCAATTGTTAAAGAATTAAAAAAAACAAAAAAAAATAAATTAAGTATTTTTAAAAAAATTATTTTCCTGTTAATCAAAATTCAAAAAATAAAAACAAAAGAGATAAAAACATTTTTAAAAACCAAATATAAAATACCAATTTATTCAAATAAAATAATCTTAAATGAAACAAATTTATTTACTGATTGGTATGTTCCAAAAATAATTAAAAAACAAAAAGTAAATATATTAAAAGTACAATTGAATAAAATTTTTATTAAACTTCTTTCAAATATGAAATTAAAAAATAATATTTTTGTTCATAGAGATTTTCATGTTTCAAACTTAATGAAAGTGAAAAAAAATACTGCAGTTATAGACGCTCAAGATGCATTATATGGAAATATAGCTTATGATCTTGCTTCTTTAGTAGATGATGTCAGGATTAGAACTTCTAACAAATTGAAAGAAAAAATTTTTTTAGAGTTTATTAAATCCAAAAAAAAAGTAGATGCAAACAAATTGAAAAATGATTTTGAAATATTATCGGTCTTAAGAAATCTTAAAATTATTGGAATTTTTACAAGATTATCAATTAGGGATAAAAAGCACAATTATTTAAAGTTAATACCTCATGTTTGGAAACTAATTGAATATAGAATTAATAAAAATTACAAATTTGAAGAGTTAAAATTTATTTTAGACAAATACTTTCCTGAAAAAATAAGAAAATCAAAATGAAAATTAAAACTGCTTTAATTTTATGTGCTGGATATGGAAAAAGATTAAGTCCTTTAACATTAGAAAAACCAAAACCATTAATTGAAGTAAATAAAATTACATTATTAGAAAATACAATTAATTTAATAAGAAAATTAAATATTCAAAAAATTAAAATCAATACTTTCTATTTAGAAAATCAAATAGAGAATTTTATTTCCGCTAAAGATTTTGATCTAAATATAGAAGTTATTCATGATGGTGATCAAATTCTAGGTACAGGAGGCGGTATATTAAATTTAATTAAAAATTCTAATGAAAATGATTTTATAATTTTCAATCCCGATACAATCTGGAATTCGAAATATATAAAGATAATTAAAGAAATGGAAAATTTTTATTATAATAATAAGGTTCAAAATGTTCTTATGGTTGTAAACAAACGAATAAGCTACGATAAATATCTTAAGGGAGATTTTAGTTTTAATTTCAATAAATTATTTAATTATGAAGATAAAAATTATATTTTTACTGGTTGTCAAATTATAAATAAAAATATTTTCTCAAATTATAAAAATACTTCTTTTTCGATTTCTAAAATTTGGAATAAATTAATAAATGGTCAAAAATTGTATGGTTTTGAAAGTTTGAACGAATTTATCCATATTACTAATTTAGAAATTTATAATAAATTAATTAAAAACTAAAAGGTCTTTTGCTCTTTCTTTATCGAGATATTTTCCACCAATTAGTTTTTTATTTTCATCAAATTTTAGTATTAATGGATTTCCTGTTGGAATTTCAAGTTTTGTTATTTTATTTTCATCTAGATTAAATAAATATTTGCAAATGGCTCTAATCGAATTTCCATGAGCCGCTATTAGAATATTTTTATCAATTTTTGTTAAAATATTTTCTTTAAAATATGGAATGACTCTCTCATAAGTATTTTTTAAAGATTCTGTGTCTGGAATTTTTTCTCTCGGAATATCTTTATATGTTTCAATATTTATAGGATGATATGGGTTGTTTTTTTTTAAAGGTTCTGGGGGCACATCCCATGATCTTCTAAACTCATGTACTTTTTTTTCGCCATAAACTTTTTTCATTTCATCTTTGTTTAGACCAGTTAAAGCTCCATAATGCCTTTCATTCAATTGCCAGGCTCTTTTGATTACATCATTTTCAATTCTTATTGTGTTTAAGATTAATTTTAAGGTTTCCATTGAGCGTTTTTGATAAGAGCAAAAAAAATAATCTATTTTAATATTTAAATCTTTAATTAATTCACCTGCTTTGCAAGCCTCAAGTTTTCCTTTCTCAGCAAGTTCTACATCAACCCATCCCGTAAATCTATTTTGAAGATTCCATTCGCTTTGTCCATGTCTTACTAAAATTAAATGACTCATTTGTGAAATTTAAATATAAGATAATTATGTCTAAGATAAAAATATTATTTCAAGTTCTAAATGTTATTTTTATAATTCTTTACGTATATCCCGGAAGTATATTAGGTTATTTTATTTATAGAGATTTTAGCATTCAACCACAGATAACTAGGGATTTTTTAGTCTCATCCAACCATGTATATGCATTTTTATTATTGTCCTTAATAGGTCTAATTGCATATTACAAAAGCAGTAAAGAGATTATTTTTAATTATTTAATATTAATTTCTATAATTCTCGAAGTTTTACATTTAGTTATACCGAACAGATCATTTCAATATAGTGACTTGTTTGGTAATATTATTGGAGTTTTATTATCAATTTTATTAATAAGTATATTTAAATTTTGGAGAAAAAAATGAGTACTTTTGATGAAAGAGAAAAAAGTTTTGAAAAAAAATTTGCGCATGATGAAGAACTGCAATTTAAAGTTAGCGCACGTAGAAATAAATATCTTGGTCAATGGGCTTCACAAATTTTAGGTTATGATCAGGAAAAAGAAAAAGAATATATTCTATCCGTTATAAAAGCTGATTTTGAAGAAGCGGGAGACGAAGATGTTTTTAGAAAATTAAAAGCTGACTTAAAAGATCATAATATACCAGACGAAGAAATCAGAAAAAAAATGGATGAGCTTAATGAAAAAGCAAAATCTGAATTTAAGTAATTTTTTAATAATTTTTTTTTTTATTTTTCCGCAGTATTAAGCGAAGAGACAAAAATTATTTCTGGAAAAACAAGAGTTATTGATGGTGATTCAATAGCAATCAATGAAAAAAAAATAAGACTTTTTGGTATTGATGCTCCAGAGCTAGGATTGACATGTTCAATAGGATCGAATTTATATTATTGTGGTAAAATTTCTAAAGAAGCAATGAAAAAATATGTAGAAGGGAAAATAATAAATTGTAGTTATACAGAATTAGATAAGTACAGAAGAATTTTAGCTATTTGTAGACTTGATTGTTTTTTCTGGGGAGATGATCCAGATTGCGCAAAATTTTCTTTAAATAGATATATGGTTCATTCAGGAAATGCTTTGGCTTACAAAAGATATTCAAAAAGATATTTAAGTAGTGAACAATGGGCGAAAAATAATAAATTGGGAATTTGGCAAGGTGATTTTGAAAATCCAGAGGAATGGAGAAAAAAAGATAAATAAACTATAAGTTAAAAGGTGATTCAAAAAAATAAATTATTATTTTTATTTATATTTTTTTTAATTTCAGCTTGCTCTTCTATTCCAAAAAATACTGCAGATGGATGTTCCATCTTTTCTGAAAGATATTTGTGGTACAAGCATGCGAAAAAAACTGAGCAAAAATGGGGAACTCCAATTTATATTCAGCTTGCTTTTATAAAAATGGAGTCCGGTTTTGATTGGTTAGCTAGACCAGAAAGACTTAAAATTTTTAAAGTAATACCTTATAGAAGACCTTCCAGTTCTTTTGGATACTCGCAAGCAGTAAAAGGAACTTGGAAGCAATATAAAAAAGAAACAAACAATCCTTTGGCTATAAGAACTAGATTTAAAGACAGTGTAGATTTTATTGGATGGTACACAAATAAAACTGAAAAATTACTCAAAATTTCAAAAAAAGATGCTTTCAAACAATACATTGCTTATCATGAAGGATGGGGTAACTACAAAAAATATAAAGAAAAGCCAAAGATAATTTTACTAGCCAAAAAAGTAAGACAACAATCAAACAAATATAAAAGTCAACTTAACAAGTGTAGTAAATCACTAAATAGAAAAAAATATATTATTTTTTAATGAAGTTGTTTTTTCAATTCTATATCTACAGCATCAATTCTTTTGGTATTTCTAGCTAAAGCTAAATACATTGTTGGTGTTACATATAATGTAAAGAATGTTGAAATTATCATTCCACCTAATATTGTCGAGCCAACAGCTAGTCTAGATCCTTCGCCAGCACCTGGTCCTATATTACCAACGATTAAAGGCATCATTGCAATCATAGTGCTTAGAGATGTCATAATGATTGGTCTAAATCTAAGATCACATGCTTCTTTAACGGCACTTTCAATATCTTTGTTAGCTGTTCTTAATTGATTAGCGTAGTCTACAATAAGAATGCTGTTTTTTGTTGAAATTCCAATGAGGATGATAAGAGCAATTTGAGAGAAAATATTTATAGAACTATTTAAAAATAAAATAAATACTAATCCACCAAAAACAGCTAGTGGCACAGTAAGCACAATAACAAAAGGATGTACGAATGAATTGAATGTTGCTGCCATTACCAGGAATGCAGTTAATAGAGCCAAAGCAAAAATTATATATAGCTCGTTACTGGTTTCTTTTAATTCTTCCGATTTACCTTTCCAAGTAATTTGATTTTCAGGCGCAACTTCTGTCACAGTTTTTTCTAAAAATTTAATTGCTTCGGATAATGTGTAACTTTCACTGATATTTGCAGATATAGTAACTGCTCTTTGTCTATTATATCTTGATAACTTATTGGCAGATCCCTCCTCTTTAAAATTAACTAAATTTGCTAAAGAAACTAAATTTCCTGTATTTTCCGATCTAACAAAAATTTTACTTAAACTTTCTTTATTTTTTCTATTATCTAAATATTGTTGAAGAATAATTGGATACTCTTTTCCAAGTTTATTAAATTTTGTAACAGTTTTTCCACCATAAAGAGTTTCAAGGGTTTGACCAATGGATTGAATAGATATACCTAAGTCTTTTGTTTTGTTTTTGTTTATAAGCAATTTTACCTCCGGTTTGTTTCTTGAATAATCTGATTCAATTTGAAATAAATTTCTATTTTGTCTTAATTTTCTTATTACATCATTTTGTATTTTTTGTAATTCTTCGTAAGAAGTTCCTAAAATAACCATTTGAACTGGTTTATTATAATTTGATACTCTTATTGCTTGAGGAGATATTGGAAAAGCTAATGTTTGAGGGACAGTCACTATTTTTCCAATTGCTTGCCTCATAATTATCTGAGAATTTTGCTTCCTATTTTTCCAATTATCTAATAGTGCAATAATTATAAAACTATTATCAGACCCAAAGCCTGGAACTATCATGAGAAATCTATTGTAAGGACTATCCTCTGCTTGCAAAAGAGGTATAAGTCTTTTTTCTACATCCTCTGCTCTTTTTTGAGTATACTGAAATGAACTCCCCTCATCTGTAAAACCTATAACTAGATATGCACCTCTGTCTTCTATGGGCAGAAGCTCTTTTTTTGTAAAATTATACAATAATCCAGAACCTATTATGATTAATATAATAAATGTTATAATTGTTTTCTTTTTATCTAACCAAAATTCAAGTGTCTCCTGATAGAAGTCTGAAAAACCTTTAAAAAATTTATCAAATTTTACTACAAAAAAATTTGTCTTTGTTTTCTTATCTAAAAATTTGCTGGCAAGCATTGGAGATAGAGTTAAAGCAACAAATGATGAAACTACAATTGCAAAAGATAATGCAATTGCTGTTTCTCTAAACAAAGTTCCAGCTATTCCTTCTATAAAAATCAATGGTAAAAAAACTGCAACTAAAATTAATGTCGTAGCAATAATTGCAAAAGTTATTTGTTTTGAACCTTTATAAGCAGCAACCAATGGTGTTTCGCCATTTTCAATTCTTCTATAAATTGCATCAGTCATTATGACCGAGTCATCAGTAATGATTCCTATTGCTAATATAAAACTTAACAAAACAAAAATATTTATTGATAAACCAAATAAGTAAATTCCTAAAAAGGTTGCAATCAAGCTTACAGGCAAAGCTACAGCAGGCACAATGACTGCTTTAAAATTCCCTAGGAATAAATAAATAATGATAACCACTAAAACGAAAGCAATAATTAAAGTTTTATAAACTTCATTAATTGCCGCTCCAATATATGTTGCTCTATTGAAAGCTATTTCTAAATTTAATCCTTCTGGTAGATTTTTTTTTAGTTCTTCAACTTTCTTTTTAATTTCTTTTGAAAGTTCTACTGTGGATGCACCACTCCTAGCATATATACCGATTCCAACAGTCTTTAAATTTAAAGCGTCTTTGCTTTGTGCCCTAAATAAAGCTTTTTCTGATACTGGACCAAACTCAATATTAGCAACGTCTGAAAGTCTAACCAAATTATCCTTACTTTTTTTAATTGGTAGTTGTTTTAGTTTTTCTAAGTCGTTGTATGATTTGTCTAAATTAATTGTTAAATCTATATTACTTGCTTCCAATGTACCAGCGGGCAAGCTTACATTTTCATTTCTTAGAGCTCCTTCAACCTCTTGAATTGTTAAATTATTTGCGGCTAATTTTACAGGGTCTATCCAAACTCTTACACTTAATTCTCTTAAACCTCCTACCAAAATTCTTCCAACATTTTTAACACTTGAAAATTGATCTACTAAGTATCTTTCAGCATAATCTCCAAGTTCCAAATCGCTCCAAGTAGATGATGATAGAGCTAACCACATCGTAGTTGTAAATCCGGCTGCTTGTTTAAGTATTTGAGGAGGCTTTGATTCGGATGGCAAACTGTCAACTACTCTTGCAACTCTTTCCCTTATATCATTTGCCGCATCATCTAAATCAATTTCTGTATCAAATTCTATATTGATAGTACTTTTTCCATTTTCTGATTTTGAATCAATATTTTTAATTCCTTCCGCACCACCTATTACATCCTCAATTACTTGAGTAACTTCTTCATCAATTATTGGTGCGGATGCAGATTTATAGTCAACTTTAACCTGCACAACAGGCGGTTGTAAACCCGATGGAAGCTCTCTTACTGGCAACTTCCAAAAAACAAAAATTCCAAATACAATTAAAATAAGAGATAGTACCCATGAAACTACAGGTCTTCTAATACTTAGATCCGTTATATACATTATTTGTTTATAGGTTTGATTTTACCGTTGGGTCTTATTTTTTTTAGACCTTCTGCTACAATTGTTTCGCCTTCATTCAATCCTGAAGTAACCTCAAGAAAACCATCATTTCTTGTACCAATTTCAATTTTTGTTTTTCTAGCTAAGTTATCTTGGCTTACTTTGTAAATATAAACTTTGTTTCCTTCTAAAATCACACTAGTGTCTGGTATACTTAAAGAACTTCGTTCATTATAATTTATTGTAATTTCTAAAAGAGACCCAGGCAATATTTCAAGATTACTATTATCTAAACTAATTCTTGCTGCTAAAGATCTTTTTTCAGTATTTATTTTGCTTGCAGTAGAAACTACAATTCCTTTATAAACCTTTTTGTTGTTGCCTGGAAACTTAATATCTGCAGATAATTCATTAGTAATAAACCGTGAGTATATTTCAGGAATATCTACATCAACATATAAAATGGATGAATCTTCTAAATTTATAACTATAGAACTTTCTGATACTTCAATATCATCCGAAAAATTTCTTTTTCCTATTACTCCATTGAATGGTGCAATAATATTTCTAGTTTTTAGTTTTGCTATTAATTCACCTTTTTTTACTTTTTGATTGAATTTAATTGGTGAAATAATTTCAAATTTTTCTATGTTGTATGCTTTTCTTCTTATTGGTACAGCAGTTCCAAAAGTTTCAATCTTATTTTGGAACTTTTTTTGATTAACGTTTGTTACAATTATTCCTGGTGGTAATCTTTTGCTAAATTTTTTACTAAAATGCATTCCAATCATTGTTCGCGCAACAATGACAGCAGCAATTATAAAAAAGAAAATTACGATTACTGTTGCTATTTTAGTAGATCTTTTCATTCTTATTCAATTTTACCGTATTCTGCCCAAGAACCATCATAAATGGTTGGGACATATTTAGTATTAATTATAGAATAAGCAAGAGCTAAAACAGCTGCAGTTACTCCAGAACCACATGAAAAAACAACATTTAAAGGCAGCTTAGATCCAATAATTTTATTAAAATTTAATAATATTTCACTTGGATTTTTAAATGTATGATTTTCATTAATCAGTTCTCCAAATGGCAAACAATAAGATTTTGGTATTGAACCACTTCTTAAGTTTTTTCTGGGCTCAGGATCTTTTCCTTCAAATCGACCTTTGCTTCTAGCATCAACAACCTCAAACTGTTTATTTGAAATATTTTGATCTATTTGATTTTTGTTTTTTACTAATTCTTTATTTTCTTCAGCAATGTAATTGGAAATTTTATTTTTTATTGAAATATTTGTCGTAGGTTTTTTTTCTAATTTCCATTTTTTTAATCCTCCATCAAGTACATGTACAAGTTTCGGGGAGTGACCAAAATAAATAAAATTATACCAACATCTACAAGAACTTATTACATCCGAATTATCATAAATTATAATTTCGTCACTATTGGAAATTCCCATTAAAGAAGCTATTTTTTCCCATGATTTATTATCAGTGAGCATATGTGGTAAATTTGATTTCTGATTTGAATTTTTATCTAAGTCAAAAAAAATAGCATTTTTAATGTGTTCACTAAGATATTCTTTGTAAGGATTTCGATTTATATTTGGCATATGCCAAGAACAGTCAATTATTTTTACTTCATCAATATTCTTTTCCAGCCAATCCGTACTAACTAATGACATATTTTAAATTTTTTTTTCTAGATATTTTTGATGATATTTTTCTGCTCGACAATAATTATTTATTTTAGTAACTTTGGTTACAACTTTGCCTTTATAGATATTGTTAAATTTATCTAATACTTTATGGGCAATTTTCATTTGACCTTCATTAGTATAAAAAATTTCACTTCTATATTGTGTGCCAAAATCTGGACCTTGTTTATTTAGTGTTGTTGGGTTATGAATTTCAAAAAAATAATTTAATATTTGTTCATAAGTAATTTTTTTTTCATCAAACTCTAATCTTACTGCTTCTGTATGATTTGTATTACCCGTGCATACTTCTTGGTAGGCTGTTTTAATTGATTTGCCTCCACAATAACCAACTTCAGTTTTTTCTACTCCTTTTAATTTACTGAACTTTATTTCTGGTGCCCAAAAACATCCTAAAGCTAAAACTGCTATTTCCATTGATTATTGTTTTAATTAATCTAAAAACTATTCTTATGTTAACTCAAAATCAATTAGGTTTTTTGTACATGTTTCTTTCAGTATGTGCATTTTCATTTATGGATCTAATTGTAAAATGGTCGGACAATTATCCTATAGGAGAAGTAATTTTTTTTCGAGGTTTTTTTGGTTTAATTCCAATTTTTTTATTAATTCCAAGAAAAAGACTTAGAAATTTCTATAAGACTAAAAGACACAAACTGCATTTTCAAAGATGTTTATCGGGATTAATTGCTTTAATTGCAATTTTTATTGCGCTTAGAAAACTTCCATTAGCAACCGTAGTCAGTATTTCTTTTGCGGCGCCAATATTTATAACGATTATGTCTATCTTTTTTTTAAATGAGAAAGTAGGCGTGTATAGATGGCTTGCTGTTCTTGTTGGATTTATTGGAATTGTAATTATTACAGAGCCTGGTCTAAATTCATTTAATATCTACTATTTGTATCCAATTATTTTTTGTATTGGACTTTCATATGTTGCAATTATTATTAGACGACTTTCATTAACAGAACCCATTTGGCTTATAGGATTTTATTTTTCGTTTACTATAATGATGACAAGTTTTTTAACTTTGCCTTATGGATGGATAATGCCAAGTCTTAAAGACTTTTTTTTACTTTCTTTGGTTGGCATTTTAGGTGGAGCAGCAAATTTATTATTAACCCAATCCTATAAATTTTCTGAAGTTTCATTAGTTAGTCCATTAAAATATTTATCTTTATTATTTGCAATATTTTTTGGGTACTTAATTTGGAATGAAATACCAGGCTATAAAACTTTAGTTGGCGCCTCTTTAGTTGTTTTGTCATCGATAATTATTTTTAGAAGAGAGATTTATTTGAAAAAAACAAGTTTCAATTTTTGGACATGAACAAACCACCAATATATTGGAATAAAGCCAAATCTTATTTGAAAAAAAAGGATAAGGTATTAGGAAGCTTAATTAGCAATTTTTCTAATCACTATTTAAAAACTAGAAAAAATATTTTTTTTTCACTTTGTAAAAGTATTGTTGGTCAACAAATTAGTGTTGCAGCAGCGAATTCAGTTTTTTTAAAATTTAAATCATGTTGTGGAGAAAAGATTAACCCAAGAATAGTAGATAAATTAAATACATCTAAATTAAAAAAATGTGGTTTAAGTAGACAAAAAGCAAAAGGAATTAAAAGCTTAGCAAAAAAATTTATAAATAAATCTTTTAATCCAAAATTAATAAATAAAATGACAGATGAAGAGGCTATTAATTACCTATCAAGCTTAAGACAAATAGGAAGATGGTCAGCAGAAATGGTTTTAATATTTACTTTTAATAGATCAAATATTTGGCCCATTCAAGACATTGGTCTTTTAAAAGCAATTTCTAATAATTATAATAAAAAATATCTTCCACCAAAAAGTTTTATAAATTTGTTAAAAAAAAGATTTTCACCTTATTGTTCAGTAGCTACCTGGTATTTATGGAGATCAATAGATAACGAACCTATTCAGTATTAAAACCTTCTGTTATTTGTAAATGTCTAATTGTAGTTTTTTTAGCTAACTCCCAACCTTCTTGATATTCTTTAGAATTATAACACTCTAAAGCTTTTTCATAGCTTGGAAACTTCCAAATGACTGTTCTTGGAAAATTTTCTCCTTCAAGACAAGTATATTCGCCACCTCTTACTAGTGGTTTTCCACTATGATTTTTTATTACTCCAGTAACTTTTGAAGCGTAATTTGCGAGGTTTTCTTTACTTTCAACTTTTTTATATAATGCTATCCAATAACCTTTCATTTTAATCTAACCATTTCATTAAATTATGTTTATTTTGTTGAATATAAATTGGCAATTTATCAAATTCAAATTTAACAAGTTTACTTCCATTTCCTATTTTGTTTACTCTTTTATCAACTTTTAGATCATAAATTGCTTGTTTATTTTCAATAATATTTTTAATTTCCTCAACCGTTAATGATTGTTCATCAAATTCTCTATGATGAAGGTATGATTTAAGTTTGTGTTCAATTTCTTCAGCTGTTTTAATGTTTGAAAAGTGCCACCCACCATTACCAATGAATTTTATACTACTATATTTTTTTTTTGAAAATAATATGTCAATTCTAAAGGGAGAATATTTTCTATCTTTTACATTTCTCAACCATTGTGGACTTAATAAATCTTTTTTTCTACAACTTTTTGTGCCAGTCCATACAAAGTCAAGAACTTTTAAATCAAACTTATAATAAAACATATCTTGTTGGAACATGATAATTTTTTCTTTAATGTTATTAAGGTTAACCTCAGAAAGATTAGGAATTTCATCAACGTCAGATATTAATATAATGTCATTGTCTTCTGCTTTATTTAAACCATCTTGTATAAAATTTCTTTGTCCATTCTCTCTAAGTGCTGCATTAAGAATATATTTTCTTGATTTTTCGCTTTCACTATCATTTTTATTTACAGTTTCTATTCCTTTGAGCTGTTTATCGTAAACTAAATAAATAATTTTATTCTTAAATTTATCAAATTTGTTATGATTAAATTTTAAATCTCTTCCATCACCTTTGTGAGTAAAATTACTTTCAACTATTACAAAGTAATCAACATATTTGTCTAAAGAATTTAATCTTACATCTAAAACAACTTCTTCATCGAAGTACATGAAACAGTCAAATATCTTCATTTACCTTTTCCAAGATTTGATTAAGTCTTAAAGTGCTAATTTTTTTAACCTGAATCTTTGCTTCTTCAAATTCTTCACTAACATTATTATTTATTCTTTTTCTAAAATTATCAAGAATTTCATTTTTATTTAAACCTGATACTGCAATAATAAATGGAAAATTAAACTTTTTATCATAATCATGATTTAATTGAATAAACTCTTGAAGCTCTTCTTTAGTGCAATTGTCTAATTTAGATTGACTTTGCTCTTTTTGAGAATGATTTGTCATAAATTTTTCAATAGCTAATTGGGGGTGTGAATTAAAAATTTCTAAATATTGTTTATCATTGCATTTATCATAAACTGACAAGAAACATTTTTGTAAAGCTTTAAAATTCAAAAAAGGTTTTAACTCGTAGGTTTTTTCTGCAATCCAACTAGTCTTTTCAAAAACATTTTCAAAGATAGATATAAAATCAGATTTGCTTAAATTATTAACCTTATCTACTGTATCCATGTATGAATTTTCTTATCTTAGTTTTAATATTTTAATTATGCAATTATTGTATAATATATAGATAACTATATGACAAAATTAACTACACATGTATTAGATGTTTATTCAGGCAAACCAGGCAAAGGTATTAAAGTCGATCTATATTATTTTGAAAATAATGAAAGAAAGAAAGTTGGTAGTGTAATATTAAATAATGATGGCAGAGCTGATAAGCCTTTGGCTGAAGGCACAACTTTTATAGAGGGCAAATATGAGCTTGTTTTTTTTGTAGGTGATTATTTTAAAAAAATAACTGGTTCAAATAAAGTTCCATTTTTAGATGATGTAGTTATAAAATTTGGAATATCTAATGCAAAAGAACATTATCATGTACCTCTACTTGTTTCACCTTGGAGTTATTCTACCTATAGAGGAAGCTAAGTGATTTCCAATACTGTAAAGTTTATTCTAGGCGATAAAATTTATGAAATAAATAATCCAGATCCCAATGAAACTATACTTAACTACATACGTTTAAAATTAAAAAAAACAGGAACAAAAGAGGGCTGCGCAGAAGGAGGATGTGGTGCATGTACAGTTGTATTAGGAGAGTTAAAAGGGAGTAATATTATTTATAAAGCAATAAATTCTTGTATAGCATTCGTACCAACTTTGGCAGGAAAACAACTTTTAGTAGTTGAAGATTTAGTTTCAAAAAATGGTGATTTGCATCCAGTACAAAATGCAATGGTTAAATATCATGGATCACAATGTGGTTTTTGTACACCTGGATTTGTCATGTCATTGTTTGCGATGTATAAAAATTATTCCTCTTATAGTAATGAAAAAATTAAGGATTCTATTTCAGGAAATTTATGTCGTTGTACTGGATACAGACCAATAATAGACGCTGCAAAAAGTTTAAATAATAATAGCAAGTTAGATCAATTTAATAAAAATAGGAAAAAAATTATTAGTCTTTTAAAAAAAATAAAACCAAAAAATATAGAGATTAATTATGTAAATAAAAAATATTTTGCACCAAGAACTATAAAAGAATTAAAAAAAATTATTAAAAAATATCCAAATTCAAACTTTTTAAGTGGAGGAACCGATCTTTCTTTAAAAATAACAAAAGAGAAAAAAGATATAGAAAATATAATTTATTTAAGTTCAATTGATGAATTAGATTTTATTAAAAATAGTGATAATTATATAGAAATAGGAGCGACAACTTCTTTAATAAAATTTGAAAAATTTATAAGAAAATATTATCCAGATTTTAATTCAATTCTTAAAAGATATGGTTCTGTTCAAATAAAAAATGTAGGAACGATTGCTGGCAATATTTCAACTGCTTCTCCAATAGGTGATACTTTACCTTTGTTATTATCTCTTGATGCTAAAGTAATTTTGCAAAGTATAAATAAAAAAACAATTTTGTCTTTAAAAGATTTTTTTATTAGTTATCGAAAGACAAAGTTAAAAAAAGGACAATTTATTTATTCAGTAAGAATACCTATTTATAAAAAAAATATATTTAAAGCTTATAAAATTTCCAAAAGAGTTGATGATGATATTTCTTCAGTCTGTGCTTCATTTAATTTAGAGATAGCTAATAAAAGAATTAAAAATATAAAAATTGCTTTTGGAGGTATGGCAGAAATTCCAAAAAGAGCATTTAATTGTGAAAAAATTCTTATTAACTCAAATTTATCAGAAGATATTTTCGAAAAAGCAAAAAATATCTTAGAAAAAGATTTTAGTCCAATTAATGACATGAGGGCTAGTAAAAAATATCGTATGGAAGTAGCTAAAAATCTATTAATGAAATGTTTTTTAGAAATCAAAGATAAAAAATTTATTAGACTAAATTAATTATGAGTAAGAATATTTTAATTAATCAAAAAATACCACATGATAGCGCTTCAAAACATGTTAGCGGTTTTGCTATTTATACAGATGATATTAAAGAACCTGATGGAACTTTATACGGAGCAATTGGTTGGAGTAAAAAAGCCCATGCTATTATTAAAAAAATTGATTTATCTGATGTTTGGAAAAGTGAAGGCGTCATTTCTATAGTTACACATGACGACATTCCTGGAAAAAATGATGTAGGGCCAGTTTTTGATGGAGATCCAATATTTCCTAATAGAAAAGCAGAATATTTTGGACAACCTTTATTTGCTGTAGCAGCAATGTCTACAGAATTAGCAAGGAAGGCAGTATTAAAAGCAAAAATTAGTTACAAAGATTTAAGACCAACTGTAACTATTAAAGAGGCTTTAAATAAAAAGAAATTACTTATTAAAGTTAAAAAAATCAAAAAGGGCGATCCCTCAAAAAAAATTTTTAAATCAAAAAATTATTTAAAAGGCAATTTTACTACAGGGAGCCAAGAACATTTTTATTTAGAAGGGCAGGTTGCGTTTGCTATACCTAAGGAAGATAAAGATTTGCTAGTTTACAGTTCTACTCAACATCCTTCTGAGACACAGAAACTAATTGCAAGGATGTTAAATCAAAAAAGCAACACTATAACAGTTGTAGTTCGAAGAATAGGAGGAGGGTTCGGTGGAAAAGAAACAAACTTTTTAACTTCTAGTATTTGTGCTTTATTGGCAAACAAAACTAATAAACCTGTTAAGCTTAGATTGGATAGAGACGATGATATAATTATAACTGGCAAAAGGCATGAATTTTACTCTGAGTACGAGGTTGGTTTTGACGACTCTGGAGTAATTCAAGGTTTGAAAATGAAATTAGCATCGAAGTGTGGAATTTCACCAGATCTATCCCATGCAATAAATGAAAGAGCATTACTACACATAGACAATGCTTATTATCTTTCTGATGTTGAAGTTCAAAATTATCTTTGCAAAACTAATACAGCTACTTCAACGGCGTTTAGAGGTTTTGGTGGGAATCAAGGAATGATGGCAATAGAAAATATTATAGATAATATCTCAAGACATCTAAACAAAGATCCTTGCGATGTAAGAAGAAGAAATTTTTATCAAAAAAATAATAAAAATATTACTCATTATGGAATGAAAATTGAAGATAATGTGATTAATGAAATTTTTAATAAATTGATAAAAAAATCAAATTATAAAGCAAGATATTCAAAAATTAAAAAATTTAATTTAAAAAGCAAACATTTAAAAAAAGGACTTGCTATTACCCCGGTTAAATTTGGTATTTCCTTTACAACTATTCATCTTAACCAAGCGGGTGCACTTGTTCATATTTATACTGATGGAAGCGTATATTTAAATCACGGTGGAATAGAAATGGGTCAAGGTACCCATACAAAAATAGCTCAACTAGTAGCAAATGAGTTTGGTTTACTATTTGAAAAAATTAAAATTTCTTCAACAAATACATCAAAGGTAGCTAATACTTCAGCCAGCGCAGCATCATCTACAACAGATCTAAATGGGGCAGCAGCACTTAATGCTGTCTCGAAAATTAAAAACAATTTAGAAAATTTTATTAAATCAAAATATAATTTTATTAGCAATAAAAAAGCAATTTACGAAAAAGGATTAATTAAATTTGGCAAAAAATCTTTTTATTTCGAAAAAATAATTAAGGAAGCTTATTTAAATAGAATATCTTTGTCATCATCAGGATTTTACTCAACACCAAAAATTAAATTTGATAAGAAAGCTTTTATGGGGAGACCTTTCTTATATTTTTGTTATGGTGCTGCTGTAACAGAAGTAACGATAGATACACTCACAGGTGAAAATATAATTGATCGTGTTGATATTTTACATGATGCTGGTAAAGCTATTAATTCTGCTTTGGAATTAGGCCAAATTGAAGGCGGCTTTGTTCAAGGTCAAGGCTGGCTAACAATGGAAGAGGTAAATTGGAAGCCCAACGGACAAATCACAACCTTTTCTCCTTCAACATATAAAATTCCTGCAGTTAGTGACATACCCAAAAAATTTAATGTTGAAATTTTTAAAGAAGGAAAAAATAAAGAAAATGTTGTTAATAAAGCAAAAACAACAGGTGAACCACCTCTTATGTTAGCTATGAGCGTATTTTATGCAATAAAAGATGCTATCGCTTCTGTTGGAAAATATAAAAAAATTCCAACTATTGATGCACCTGCTACACCTGAAAAAATATTGATGAGTATAAATGAATTAAAAAATAGGATTAAGTATAATAGACACTGGGAATAAATGACTTCAAAAAATAATTTTATGTTAAAAGCAATTGAACTTTCAGTAAAAAGTGTGAAAGGAACAGGAGGACCTTTTGGCTGTGTAATTGTCAAAGAAAACGAAATTATTGCAGAAGGCTCAAATCAAGTTACTTCGTCAAATGATCCAACCGCTCATGCCGAAATTGTTGCAATAAGGGAAGCTTGTAAAAAATTAGATACATTTAACCTTTCAGGCTGTGATTTATATGCAAGTTGCGAACCTTGTCCTATGTGTTTGTCAGCAATATATTGGGCGCATGTTGACAATATTTATTTTGCAAACAGTAGAGAAGATGCAAAAAAAATAAAATTTGATGATTCATTTATTTATTCAGAAATTTCAAAAGAATTAGAAAAAAGAAAAATTCCCATGAATCAAATGTTAAGAGATGAGGCTTTAAGTGCATTTAAACTATGGGAAAACAAAGAAGATAAAATTGAATATTGATATGGAAATTTTAACATATTCTATGAAGTGGCTGGAAGTTGTTCTTAGATGGGGACACGTGTTATTTGCAGTCCTTTGGGTAGGAAATAGTTTTTTGTTCAATTATCTGGACAATAAACTTAATAAAGATATTTCAGGTGACGATGTTGATGGAGAAGGTTATTTAATGCATTCAGGATATTATTACAAGTTATTAAGACTAAAAAAGTCACCTCCTCCACAATATCTTAACAGTTTAGTAATTTTTAAATGGCAGAGTTATTTAACATTTGTAACAGGAATACTTCTTTTAATTATTATTTACTATTACAATTCCGGAATTTTAATGGTTGATAAAAGAATTCTTGAAATTAAGCCTTTATATGCAATCTTAATTTCTGTTGTGTCGCTAGTAATTTCTTGGTTTGTTTATGATTTGTTATGTAAATCTAAAATAATTAATAATAATAAAATTTTTATTTCAATTATTTTTATATTTTTGGCTGTGATTTCATTTGGATTCACAAAGATATTTGGTCCAAAATTTGCTTTTTTAAGTGTTGGATTAATTATTGGCTCAAACATGTTTGGAAACGTTTTTACGGTCATTATTCCAAATCAAATGAATATAATTAATAGCAGTAAAAAAAATGAAAAATTTGATACCAACTTGTCTTTGGCAGCTAAACAAAGATCAATTCATAATAATTATTCTACATTTTTAGTATTATTTATTATGCTGTCTGGTCACTACAGTTTTATAGTTTATCACAAATATAACTGGTTAATTTTATGTTTGGCAGCATTACTATCGGGAACAGCGAGGCATTATTTTAATTTAAGAGGAAGAAACATTCACAGGTTGTATATTTTAATTAGTTCATTTTTATCTTTAGTTGTTCTTGCAGTTTTACTTTTAATTTTCAAAAATTAATATTATAGAAATATATGTCTGAAAAATTAATAGTTAACTGGGAAGAGTATAATGAAACTGTAGAAAAATTAGCAATCCAAATAGATGAAAGTGGATACAAACCTACAATATTGATCGGAATTATGAGGGGTGCCGCTCCCATGATTGATGTATTGAGCAGAGTATTCAAATTGAAATGTGCCTATTTGGCAGTTGAGTCTTATAGTGGAAAAGGAGTTGAAGACGAGCAAGGGGAAATTGTTTTTTCAAGAGAAATGAGCTCAATAGCTCCAAATATGGGAGGAAGAATTCTCCTATGTGATGATTTATCTGATACAGGAATTACTTTTAATAAAAGCATAGATTGGCTTAAACAGTATGAGCCTATTAAAGATAAAATTGAAGATATTAAAACAGCCACACTTTGGAAAAAAAAGAAATCTAAATTTGAACCAGATTATTGTGCTGTAAGATTACCTGATAATCCATGGATTGTTCAACCTTTTGAGATCTATGAAGAGATTAAAATCGAAGATATAAAAAAGAAACACAATAAATAAACAAAGGGCCAGAACGAATCTGGCCCCTTTTATTAGAAATTTAATTTTTTAAGCTACCCAAAAACTTATTACGCTCGCAATCGCTATAATCCAAATAGCTGGGCTTACATCTGTTTTTCCTGTGAAGATTTTAACAGCTGCATAAGAAATAAATGCTAAAGCTATTCCATGAGAAATTGAATATGTAAATGGCATTGCTATCATGGCAAGTACAGCAGGTCCTGCTTCTGCAATATCATCCCACTCAATATCTACTATGTTACGAACGAATAGAGTTGCAATGTAAATTAATGCAGCCCCATCTATTTCTTTTGGAAGGCTTGTTGCTAATGGTTCAAAGAATAAACAACCCAAGAATAAAACTCCTATAACAAGTGAAGTCATTCCCGTTCGTCCACCAGCTTTTACTCCAGCGCCGCTTTCGACATACGTTGTAACTGTTGAAGTACCCATCACAGCTCCAGCAACAGTAGCTACACTGTCTGAAAGCATGGCTTTATCAATATCTTGAATTTTTCCATCTTTTCCAATTTTACCAGCAACATTCGCAACGCTTGTTAAAGTTCCTGCAGTATCAAAGAAGTCAATGAAGAACAGAGTAAAAATTACTGTTACCATTGAAGCTGATAATGCGGCACCCAAGTCAAACG
>Ga0207990_1000207_pt1 | contig 34652 bp, 33 predicted proteins | sample ETNtaG_8_FD_185780 | JGI IMG/M metagenome (GOLD analysis project Ga0207990, IMG submission 185780) | Marine microbial and viral communities from oxygen minimum zone, Eastern Pacific Ocean - ETNP201406SV75 (SPAdes) (version 2) | ecosystem: Environmental > Aquatic > Marine > Oceanic ...
ATCATACTATCTCTTATTCTAAGATTCCCATTTGACCATCCGTAATTGACCAATACTATCCTAATTCCGAGGTTACAATTAAAATAGTATCATCCAGCAAGGCATTGTAATTATCCAGAAATGGAAAATCAGCAATTGAGTATACTTTTACCATTGAATGTTCTAGAGGTTGTTGAGTTAGACTAACTGGGTCATCCTCATCCATACTGACGGTTTTATCGACCACTGCCACTGGGGTTCGATTGGCAGGAGGGGGGGTGACTATTAACCCGCCTCCCCCACCGCCACTGCAGGCGACTAGGGTTAAGGAAGCTAGACTGGGAAAGATAAGAGTTTTGAGACGTTGATTGGTTTTATTTTTGGGAGAAGTCATTTGATTATTAAAGGGCGCAACTCTTATCTGTTAAACCAAAGATGAATTTACCAGTCCATTTTTTCGCCTCTTTTAACTCTTTTTCTGTCTCTTTGTGCTCAGTTACGATGCACTCAAAAGATCCTTGTTCTATTTTATTGGCAAAAATAATATCCAATAAAGAACCCATATTGGCTTTTTCAATGTAACATTTTGCCTTAGCCTGACAATCTTCTTTTGTTTCGAATCTCCCAATGTACCTAGATTCATTACTGGAGGGATATACGTATGCAGACCATTCATCTGCCCAACCGTTAACGCTTAACAGTAGTGCTGATATGAGGAAAAGTTTTTTCATTTAATCATAATCTTTATGATTTATGATTTATGATACAGCCAAACAACAACTCATTATAAAAAGAATTAGAACAAATAATTTCATCATACTTTGTCAGGGTTATGTGTAAAACTTAGGATATCTTCATCTATTGGCGACCAGGAATGTGCTGATGAACTGTAAAAATTTGAATCTATTTTCAACCATGAAGAATCATCTAAGCTACCGGCTTTTACAAATTTCACTTCCGGCATTTCATTGATAAAACTCAACACAGGTGATCCGCATTCCCCACAGAAACCTCTGCTCATATTTCTCCCGCTTGCAGTTGGTGTTGTATGAAATTTCAACTCTCCTTTCATCACTATAGCCTGAGTGGGTATCATTAAAATAGTGGCTTTTCCGCTGCCTGTGGATTTTTGGCAATCTACACAATGACAATGATGTGAAGAGATTAGATTGGACTTATCAAATTCATACTTTACGGTTCCACACAGGCAACCACCTGATTCACATTCATCACTCATTTCTAACTCCTTTTTCATATAGATCTCCATACCTATTCTATTCAACTGTATCTCTTCAATATTAATATTAGTTTAACTATAAAAAATAAAAAATACTGATAGGATATTTTTTTTATAGAATAGTTATTCTAATACAATTGGTTTCCTTATCATGACAGAAAAAACCTATCCTAAAGTTGGTGGTCGATCAGCAAAAATCACCTTGGTTCTCTTAGTTATTGTCTACATTTTTAATTTTGTTGACCGTCAAATACTCTCTGTCCTTGCAGAGGATATCAAAGCAGATCTAAACATTACTGATAGTGATTTAGGTTTTTTATTTGGAACAGCTTTTGCCGTTTTTTATTCCATTTTTGGAATACCGCTTGGGAAACTTGCCGACTCTTGGTCAAGAAAAAATCTACTTAGTATAGGCTTAGCCACATGGAGCTTGATGACGGTTCTTTCTGGGACAGCAAAATCATTCGGCGCTCTGTCGGTATATAGAGTTGGCGTTGGTATTGGTGAATCTTCTGCAAGCCCATCCTCCTATTCTATTCTTTCAGATTATTTCTCACCCAAAATCAGGTCAACAATACTATCAATCTATTCGAGTGGTGTTTATTTAGGTGCAGGAATCGGTCTATTTCTTGGCGGTTGGATTGTTGAACTATGGACCAATGCATTTCCTGATCCGAATCTAGCCCCCTTAGGTTTAAAGGGTTGGCAAGCAGCGTTTATGTTGGTTGGTTTACCTGGGATTGTTTTGGCATGCTTTACCTGGCGTATTAAAGAACCAAAAAGAGGTGGCAGTGAAGGTATTGAATCTCTTCAGGAGGAACCCTCACCATTTAAATCAATGCTAGATGAGTTTATTGGTATATCGCCTTTAATCATTTTGCAGGATAAATCACCATTAAAAGCTTTACTTATTAATGCCATCATTGCTTCTGTGATCAGCTTGACTTGTTACGGATTGTATCTAATAACAAATGATCTTATACAGTGGCTTGCCTTTGGTGTTGGAATTTATCTTTTAAGTTGCTGGATTCAAGGCCTTAAAAATAGAGATCCAATAACCTTTGGTTTAATTTTCAAAACGAAATCTTTAATTTTTGCTGTCATAGGCTTTCCTTTTATTGCATTTGTTACCTATTCAGTGGCAGCCTTTGGTCCAGCTTTTTATATGCGTAATTTTGGTATTAGTGAAGGAGAAGTTGCCACTATACTTGGCTTAATCACAGCAGTAGCAGGAACAGTCGGGGTGATACTTGGTGGTTATCTCGGAGATAAGTTAAGAGCAAAATATATAAACGGACGTCTCTACGTTGGGTTCATAGTTATAGCTATAGCAATACCGACTGGCCTGGGTCTTTTATTTACTGAATCACTTAAAATGTCATATTTATATTATTCAATCTTTCAAATTGCTACCCCATTGTGGGTAGGTATCGCACCGGCCACAGTGTCAGACCTAGTGTTACCAAGAATGAGGGGCATTGCTGGAGCCTTTTATATTCTTATGGTTAGTATGTTAGGGCTAGCCCTTGGACCATATACCATAGGTAAATTAAGTGATATTTATTATGTGAATGGATACAACGAAGCTGTGGCTTTAAAATATGCTCTAGCATGGGGTTTAACGGCTCTTTCAATCACTTTCATAGCATTAATTATATCGTGTTATTACTTGCCGAAAGAAGAACCCACAAAACTCGAGCGTGCTAAAGCTCTCGGAGAATCAATAGGTTAGTTTTTTATTTGTCATAAATAATTATTTCTTTTTAACACCTAATCTTAAATCAAAACTAATAGGACCTTTTTGACAATGCTCTGCTGAAACTGCTTTTACTTTTTGAAGAAGTGTTTGTGGCATATTCATAGTTAAGCGTTGATTCATATCAATATGAGCAACAATGGTTTCTGATATGGATGATAACTCTCCGTCTTTATTTAGTAAAACACCCACTACATGTATTAATTTATGATTGTAATCATGAATCCTAAATCTAGGATATATTGTCTCACCCTCAAGAAGCTCTTCTAAATATCGAATGCTGTCCTCGATAGCAAAACATGAAAACCCCTGAGTAAAATAATCTTGACTAAACCCTAATGACTCAAATAGAGATCGAGAATAGACATCAAAAGTTTCAAGATAATAAGCAACATTCATATGGCCATTAATATCACACATCTTAGCTGTCACTATCTTTGAGGGAGCTTTGTAGGGAAACAGTTCTTTTAAGTTACTCAAAAATATTTTACTTCATGGTTTTAATATTCATTTTAATTTCAGCACTGAATACAAGCTCATTATTATCATCAATAATCCTAACTGGTACTCCAACCTCACCTTCTTTGTTCCAATCAAGTTCATTTCCATCAGCTATTGCGGTTAAGTTCGTTTTAGCCTTCTTTAAATATTTCACAGTCATTCCTGAAGGAATCCATCGTTTATCTTGAGGGAGTGATACTTCTGTCATTAATCCCCCTGCAAGCTCTGCCATATTACACATGGCTATAGCGTGCACAGTTTTAAGATGGTTCGTAACAGCTCTTCTCTTTTTCATAAAAACCACACATCGATTCATTTTAAGTTCCTTTATTGATGGCTTGATTGAAGAAAAATAAGGGGTCAGAAAACAGACCATTTTACTAAAAATAACCCTCCCTAAAGGAAGTTGTGTCAGACTTTGGTATAGTTTTAGTGTTTTGTGCATCTTAATATTATTTCATAACTAATAAATGTTAGATAGAAAATGAGCTTACAATCTAAATTATTATTCCGGAAGAGCCTCAGATTAACTAAGAGGGACTTTCTTAAATACACCTCAGGTGTATTATCAACCGCTATCCTCCCCTACCCCTATCAGCTAGCATTGGCTAAGGAACATTGGGATGTCATTATCATTGGAGGAGGCACAGCAGGTCTGCCTGCGGCTATTTTTGCGGCTCAAAAAGGCTTAAAGGTTCTTGTTATTGAAAAAGCCTCAGTGATAGGAGGAACTTTATTCTTATCCACAGGTCAAATTGCAGGAGCTGGCACTGTTTTCCAACAGCAAAAAGGAATTACGGATAGCCCTGATCAACATTATGATGACATTATGAGAATCAACGGCAATACCTCCGATCCAGATCTAACAAGGATTGTGGCAGAAAATGCCGGTACAACGATCAATTGGTTAGCAGCAAATGGTTATAAAATATTTGATCATCATCCGGTTACAAAAATAGCCCATGACCCCTTTAAAGTAGAAAGATATATTCAAGGTCCAATGGGAGGCATCTCCATTTTAAATGCTATAAAACCAATCGTTGATCAAGAAATTACTAAGGGCAACATTACAGTTCTGTTAGAAACCAGTGCTGTAGATTTAATGCAATCTAAAAATGGGGCTATAACTGGTGTTATCACTCAAAACAAAGAAGGAAAACTAATGGACTACAAGGGTCATAAGGTGATTCTTGCCTCAGGAGGATGTGCGTCTAACCCAGATCTCTATGAAGAATTGCATAACGTACCGCTTTATTGTCAAATGGCTTATCCAAACAGCCAAGGCATAGGTTTAATCTTGGGGCAATCAGTGGGAGGTTATCTTCGAGGTGGGGAAAAATACTCACCTTTGTATGGAATGATCCTTACTGACGATAAAATACCATCCACCATGTACGGATTGACTAAAAACATAATTGAGAGACTACCTTGGGAAATCCTTGTTAACTCAAAAGGCAAACGTTTTGTTCAAGAAGATCATGAGAGTGTTGATGCCATTGAACACGCTATTATGGAACAACCCGCTCATCGGCATTGGGCTATTTTTGATCAAAACATGATCGATGAAATGCCCCAGTTAATTTACGGATGGCCAAATAAAAGAATCATGACTGAATCAAAAAAACAAAACATGATCAAGCAATATGGAAGTATCAGGGAATTAGCGATAAAAAGTGAGCTACCCGCACTCAGCCTTGAATCAACAGTGCAAGAATATAATGATAATCTAGAAAATAACCGTGACGACACTTTAGGGAGACAGCACCGACCCCTACCGATCGAAAAACCACCTTTTTATTCAATTAGAATGAGTGGATGGAGCTTATGTTCCTTTGCAGGATTAGCCATAAATAAGAACTTTGAAGTCATTAAACCGAGTGGTGAACCAATTAATAATCTTTATGCAATTGGAGAAGTCATTGGCTTCGGAGCAACTTCAGGGAACGCTTATGTTAATGGCATGGGTGTTACACCGGCCATTACCTACGGCAAATTACTGGGCGAAAGTATTAAAACGATTTAATTTCTAGTTGAGGCCAAAAATGATTTTTGGGTCATTAACCATCCTGTGTAAAAAACTAATGAGAAAGCAACTGTACTAATGAGCAGCTTTAAATCAAAAGGAATAGCTAGGAGATAGGTTTGAGCTAAAGACAGAGTTCCAAGACCGTTTATATATACACCAAAGTTTACAATTAGATGCCATAAGAGCACACTTGAGAAACCACTTAAAAGCAATGAGCTTACAGTACCTTTATGCAGCACACGTGATAGCAAACCAATTAGAATCATTGTTCCGTATACATAAATCATTGTTTGACCATAAAAGCCTAGTATCAAATCAGAGAAGAATAAAATTGATACCGGAAGGAGCATTTGCAAAGATTTGTGTTCAGTCATAAACGGTAAAAATACTGCCATGGCAACAATAGGCGTGTAACTAGGAGGCATAATAAACCTAGCTAAAAAAACACATATTACAATTAATATCGTCGATTTTAAAAATTCAGAAATACTCATGATTGTCCCTAATTTTTAAACCAGATTATAACAGAGGAAATCATAAAAAATAATGAATTATTAATCTGTACTATTTGGAGAAAACTAATTTAAATTTTTCAACCAACACCGGCATATCATCTGTGCAACTTCTTCCATAGTCTTTTAATATGCCATTCCAATAATTTCTATGCAGTGGAATCCAAACGTCTGGGTCTCTAACTGGGGGACCATCAATACTAGTTATCTTTGAGTCTATATCGCTAAAACTAGTCTCAAACACCTCTGTAAGCTTAACCACTAATTCAGGCTTACCATCATATGAAAGTAATATGATAGGAAGACCTTCATAACTCATTGGTAAATTTTCAGCTGTCATAATCCATGGCAAAGAAAAAGTTCCAACTTTTTCTCTTGTTTTTATAAAGTTAATAATAAGACCTGTTGTCTCCTCATCAATCCCTATTGATCTCACTTGATGATCACCTAATAATGTCGGCATGCAATCAACCGCTTGATTCCAAAAGTCATCAATTGGCTGTTGATCAGGGTTATTTTCAGCACCGCTGCCGATTATTGCAAAAACACGATTCATAAATTTTTTAATACGACTTCATATAGCATGATAGACTTTTCCATATATATTTTAAGGTTATCAATTAAATTCTAAACTTCGTGAGAACTATTCTACAACACAAATACTTTTTGCCATTATTCATAATATTGGTTTTTACATTTAGCCAATCAACCTTTTCTCAGTTTGAAGTTAATAATGCCATTTCTGAATTGTCGGTATTACAAGAAAAATTAAACAGTACAAATATTAATGAACCAATCATTAAAGATGTTAGAGAAAGATCCTTATCACTTAGAGCCTCTGCACTTAGATGTGTTGATGAAATTGAACCTCTAGTTGAAACACTTAAGTTAGAAGTGGAGGCCTTAGAACAAATTAATCCTGAAGTGGATATAGAAATTTATGAGCGGCTCTCTGAGGCAAGAAATAAATTAACTAAAGAAGATGCACAACTTAAGAATTGTTCTCTAACAGTTGTTCGTTCAACACGGATTATTGATCGATCAAATAAATTACTTAATGATTTAACCACTGAGTTACTTAGCGAAAAAGGGACAAATATTATAGAAGCTATTACTTCGTTACCGAAACAACTCAGCCTTTTACCTGAGTTATTTTTAGATAAAACGCTTAAACAAATTAATTCTCAAAGCCTAATCCTTTTCTCACTATTTATCATTCTAGGTTTTAGTTTTGGTTTTTTCATTGGTGACCAAATCAAAAAAATCCAGTATTACGAGATACTTAAATCATTAGACAGAGACTTAATACTTAACTTAAGGGCACTATTTAAACCATTCGGTAGAGTTCAAGCACCCATTGTATTTGGGTCTTTAGGTATTGCCGCTGCTGCAAGCTTGAGTTTGTCAATTAGCGCCTCAGAATCGTGGGTTATTCGTCTAGCGATCAGCCCAGTTCTTGTGACAGTACTTAATGTTTTTAATAATTGGGTAACCGGTTCCTTCTCTCCAACTGCAATTGAAGGAGAAAAAAAGAAAGGTGCAGCAAAAACACTAAAACAAAAACTCCGTTTCCTTACTTTGATTTTAGTTCTCAGCTATATCATCTTTGGTCCTGAATGGCTTACTAGTGATGTAGCATCACAACAGTCGCTGATAAGAATCGGTATTGTTAGTGTTTTAGTTATTTCCATGATGTCAGTGTTGAACTCTTTATCCGCAGTGTTTTTATCTCAAGGACAATATGGGATTCTAAAAATGTTAGGTTATTCAGCCTTAAGTGTTAGTTTTCTTGCTGAGTTATCAGGCTTTCATAATTTATCTAGTTTTGTTCTTAGCGGTTTTATCATTACGCTACTCTCTGCTTATGTTCTTTGGTCATTATTAGCACTCAGTGACACCACAGTAAATTGGGTTAACAGCAGCACAAATATTGCGAGCATCAAAATAAGAAATGTTCTTAATTTTACTCGAGACACTGGAAAACCAAAATTAGCACTTTACCAACTCTTCACTGATGCTGTTTTTTGGATAGTCTTTATAAGTGTATTGTTCCGTATTTGGGACCCTACTGGAACAGCTATAGGTACTCTCTCATCTTATGCCACTGAGGGTATACCTATGGGGGATATTAGAATAGTACCCACAAATATCATTGCTGGGATTATAGCCTTTGCTATTCTCAGTGGTATAACCGGTTGGATTAAGAGTTGGATGGATAGACGATGGTTAAGGCAAATAACTTCAGATCGAGGAGCCAGAGATGCTTTAGTTACAATTGTTGGATACACAGGTTTTACTATTTCACTACTTGTTGGGTTATCCATTGGTGGCATTAACATTACAGGATTAGCTGTTGTCGCTGGTGCACTATCAGTTGGTATAGGTTTTGGTCTTCAATCAATTGCTAATAATTTTATCTCTGGAATTATTCTACTCTTTGAACGACCAATTAAGGCCGGTGATTTTGTGTCTGTGGGTGATGTTGAGGGTTACGTAAAAAAAATAAGTATCAGAGCAACAGAAATAGAGACCCTGGATAATCAAGATATGCTAATACCCAATTCAGAACTTATTTCTGGTCGTGTTACAAATTGGGTGTTACATAACCCATATGGTCGATTGATAATAAAAATTGGGGTGTCTTATGGGAGTGATGTTAAAAAAGTAAAAACTATACTTGAATCAATATCCTCTGAACATGATCAGGTGATAACAGACAGTAGAGCTGCTCCACCAAAAGCTTTATTTATGGGATTTGGAGATAGCTCACTTGATTTTGAACTAAGAGTAAGAATACTCGATATCAAAAAGCGTTATGATGTTCTCAGTGATTTAAACTTTGAAATTAACAATCAATTCTCTAAAGAAGGTATTGTTATTCCATATCCGCAAAGAGATATTCATATCAAAGAAGGCTCTGATAAAAAATAATTAACTGGGGATGATATCTGAAAAATTAGATACTCTCTCTATCACCCATATAAGGTCTTAATACCTCAGGAATAGTGACAGTACCGTCTGCATTCTGATAATTCTCTAGAATTGCTATAAATGTCCTTCCTACAGCTAATCCAGACCCGTTAAGAGTATGCACATATTCATTTTGATTTGTCTTAGCATCCTTAAATCTAGATTTCATTCGACGAGCTTGAAAAGACTCACAATTGCTGCAAGAAGAAATTTCTCGATATTTATTTTGTGATGGTAGCCAAACCTCGATGTCATAAGTTTTTGCTGCCGCAAAGCCAGTATCCGAAGAGCATAGAAGCATAACACGATAGGGTAACCCTAATTTAACGAGAATTGATTCTGCATTTTCAGTTAATTCTTCTAAAGCTTGGTAAGATTCTTCTGGTTTCACAATATGAACTAATTCTACTTTCTCGAATTGATGTTGCCTGATCATACCTCTAGTGTCTTGACCATAAGATCCGGCTTCTTGACGATAACAAGGTGTGTGAGCAACCATTTTAATCGGTAATTGATTTGTTTCTATGATTGATTCTCTAACTAAATTAGTGAGTGGCACTTCAGCTGTGGGGATTAGATAAAGATTTTCTTCATTCTCAATCTTATACTGATCTTCAGCAAACTTAGGTAGCTGTCCTGTCCCTTCGAGACACTCTGAACGAATGATGCTGGGGACATAATATTCAGTGTAACCATTAACATTGGTTTGAATATCGAGCATAAAATGTATTAATGATCTATGCAATTGTGCGTATTTATCAATAATCACTGCAAATCTAGATCCAGATATCTTTGATGCTGACTGAAAGTCAATCCAGCCGCTGTCTTCTCCCAATTGAGTATGATCTTTAGGTTCAAAACTAAATTCTCTTATCTCACCCCATTGCCTAATTTTAACATTGTCGTTTTCATCATTGCCATCAGGTACCGATTCGTGGAGTATATTAGGTAACAGAAGAGAAAGATTTTTCACTTCTACTGAAAGTCCCTCTAATTTTGCTTCTGCATCCTTAAGGGATTCATTGATTTCATGAACTTCATCTACAATCTTTTCCTTGGCTTTATCATCTAACTTTGATGAGCCTATTGTCTTAGTAAGTTTATTTTTAGTTGATCGAAGATTTTCAACCTCTGTTTGGATTTTTCTTGCAGCTTCTTCTGCAGATAGGTAATCATCAAGTTTAAAATCATTTTTTCTTTTTGTAAGACTATCTAAGACTATCTTGGCGTCGTGTCGAATTAATTTTGGGTCAATCATGATTATCTATGTTATTGAGCATTCTATAAAAGTGATTATAGCTTTTTAGTGAAAGTAAAAAAACCAACCAGTACACCCAGTGCATCAAATAACCAATCCATCCATTCAAAAGACCTTAAAGGAAAAAACGCCATTTGTATCCATTCAAGCATTAATCCATAGAATATTAAAAAAATAACAAACAACTTAATTCTCTTTCTAGAAAAAACAAAACATGACCAAAGAGTTAAGGAACAAAACATAAGAAAATGAAAAAACTTATCAATTCCATATATTGAACTAACTTCGATTGAGGGTGGGTTTATAAAATGCAAAACAGTTATAAGTAACAATAGAATAAAGGTGAATAAGTATTGCGTAGGTTTTGATAATGATCTAATCAACACTATTCTCGTCGTTGATCTATAACATCTGCTGATTGTGGCACAGTGTAGTTAAATAGAGTTTTTGTTATTGTTGGGTTTATTTCAAATTTAGTGAATTCAATTTCAATAACCTCAGAACTTAAATCTTCAAGTTTAACTATATGCAATCGTTCATTTTGAAATACAAATACCACGCTTTTGTATTGATCGCGATAATCATCAATCATGAAACTAACATAATATTGATCATCGATTAGTGTTTGTTCTTTAATAAGCTTTGCGTCATCGTTATATTTACCTTTCATAAAAAGGTTAATCCATGAACTTTTATTGTCTTCAATATAATCAGAGATTAGCGCTTGATTTAAATCCTCGTCATAAAAAATCATGGTTGACCCATTAATTACCATTGTTTTTTTAAACGGTTCATGCATCTCCCAAATTAGCTTATTAGGTTTTTTTAAGAATATTTCACCTGACCCTTGAATGATACTACTGGCAGAGACTCCTTTATTTTTTTGGGTAAATTCTGCATGCAAAGTGTCAATCCTATTAAAGAACTCAATAACATTAAAATCATTGCCTAATGAGGTTTTTGGTATAACTAATAGATATAAATAAATAAGAAAGAATTGAAAAATTTTCATAGAAGTTTATTTAATCTTCTGGAGGTGGTGGGGCTATGACCTCTCTTCTGCCATTGGATTCAAGTTCACTTACAATTCCAATCTCTTCCATTTTCTCTACAATCCTGGCAGCACGATTATAACCAATTCTAAGTTTTCTTTGGACTGATGAAATTGAAGCATTTCTTGACTCAGTAACAAGTTTAACTGCTTCGTCAAATAATGGATCTGTTTCAGAGTCCTTATTACCAGAACCTTGCTCTCCGATAGAAGTCTCTTCAATTTGACCAGAAGTTACTTCATCAAGAAAAATAGGTTGAGATTTTAATTGCAAGTCAGATGAAACACGATTTACTTCTTCATCTGATACAAACGCACCATGAACTCTAAATGGCGTTGAAGAACTGGGTGCTAAATATAACATATCACCATTACCCAGAAGACTTTCTGCTCCCATTTGATCAAGGATTGTTCTGGAATCAACTTTTGCTGAAACCTGGAATGCTATCCTAGCTGGTATATTAGCCTTAATTAAACCTGTAATAACATCAACTGAAGGTCTTTGTGTGGCAATAATCATATGAATACCTGAGGCTCTAGCTTTCGCTGCTAAACGAGTAATAAGTTGCTCAACCTTCTTCCCAACTGACAACATCATGTCTGCCAATTCATCAACAACAACAACAATATTGGGTAAAGGCTCTAAATGGGGGATGTCAGTACTCTCCCCTAACTTAATAGCATTCTCAACATCAAATAGTGGATCTTCAATTGGGTTACCAGCCTTCATCGCTTCTTCAATTTTTTTGTTCATCCCTTTTAAATTTCTAACCTTTAAGTGAGACATTAATTTAAACCGTCTTTCCATTTCTACTACACACCAACGCAGCGCATTTGCAGCTTGACGCATGTCAGTTACAACGGGACACAAAAGATGGGGTATTCCACCATAGACTGATAGTTCAAGCATTTTAGGATCAATAAGTATCATTCTGACATCTTTTGGTGTTGACTTATAAAGCAGGCTGATAATCATGGCATTAATACCAACAGATTTACCCGAGCCTGTGGTTCCTGCAATCAATAAGTGTGGCATTTTTTGTAAGTCAGCAACTATTGGATTACCTGCTATATCTTTTCCTAAAGCAATGGAGAGTGGTGATGACATTTCTTCAAAAGTTTTGGAACGTAATATCTCACCTAGAACCACCAAAGCTCTTTTATCATTAGGAACCTCTATACCAATAAAAGATTTACCTTCAATGACTTCAACTATTCTGACACTTGACACAGAGAGAGACCTAGCCAAATCCTTTGATAGATTACTAATTTGATTGACCTTTACTCCAGGAGCAGGATTAATTTCAAATCTTGTAACAATTGGTCCAGGCAGCACTTCCTCAACTGTGGCATCAATTCCAAAGTCCTTTAATTTTAATTCGAGCAATCTAGAGAGTGCTTCTAAGGATTCTTGTGAGTTACCGTATTTTTCATTTGACGCTTCATCAAGTAAATCTAAGCTGGGTAATAATGAATCTGATGAGGTATCAAATAATTTAGACTGTCTTTCTGTGCTAGCTTTTTTACCTTCTTCAATTGGGGGCGCAGTTTTTTCTATTTTTGGTTTTGATGCTTTATGTTGTACTTCTCTTTCAGGTAATTTTTTATCTATTTTATTCTTAATGGACTCAGTTTTTATGTTTATATTTACTGGTTTAGAAAGTAATGATTTTAAGTGCCCGACTAGCTTATACGAGAGTTTAGAAAGAAGGCTGAATACCCTAATAACGCTAGCGCCTATAACCTCAATTAATCTCAACCAAGAGAAACCTATAAATAAAGGTAAAAAAGAAAACCATAAAGCCAACATCAACAGTGAAGTCCCAACCACATTCAGCCCTTGGATAAAAAAGGAAGCCATGATCATACCCAAAATACCCCCTGCTCCTTCAGGCATCCAAGGCACTATGAAGTGTATCGATGCTAGTGTGCAGGTGGTGATAAAAACAAAAAAGAAAGATATCAATTTAATAATCAGTATCTCTTTATTTGATTTTGTCTCGTCAGGTCTAACTAAACCAACTGCTGATGAAAAAAATAAAAGTGGCAAAAAGTAACTGGATATTCCTATAAAAGTAATAGCAGTATTAGAAAAATAAGCCCCGATGAGCCCAATAAAATTACTGATATCCTGTCCGTTTCCGGTGGTATTAAATCCTGGATCATTCTCACTGTATGTTAGGAGGGAGACAAACAGAATTAAAGAAAAAGAAAATAAGACAATCACCACTGATTCTTTTAGAATTGTGATCTTGCTAATTAGTTTTTTGACTTTATTTATTGAAATAATAATTCCTTAAAGTAATTTGCAATATATAGTTTTAATACAGGGTTTTGATAGTTGTCTGCAATATTATGATTCTTTATGGAAAATCTAACAACACACTTTTCTAAATGACTACAACTGAACATAGAAAATTAATTATCCTTGGAGCAGGCCCTGCTGGTTATTCTGCTGCTGTTTATGCTGCCAGAGCTAACCTAAAACCAACTTTAATTACTGGCTCAGAACCTGGTGGCCAGCTAATGACAACAATTGATGTTGAAAATTGGCCAGGTGATCCAGAAGGGCTTATAGGCCCTGCATTAATGGACCGTATGATGAAACATGCTGAGCGTTTTGAAACGGAAATCATTTATGACCATATCGAAAAATCAGATTTTTCAAGTAGACCGTATAAACTTTTTTCTGGGAATAAAATATACACAGCAGATGCTATTATTATTTCAACAGGATCAACGGCTAAATATCTAGGTCTTGAAAGTGAAGAAATTTATAAAGGTAAGGGTGTGTCCGCTTGTGCCACATGTGATGGCTTCTTTTATAAAGATCAAGATGTAGTTGTTGTAGGCGGTGGTAATGTTGCTGCTGAGGAGGCTATATATCTTTCTAATATTGCAAAAAAAGTAACTCTAATTCATCGGAGAGATGAATTAAGGGCAGAAAAAATGTTGCAAGACAAACTTTTTGAGAAAACAAAAGGCAACGGTAATATTGATATTCTCTGGAATCATACCTTGAAAGAAGTTGTAGGTGATGAGTCAGGTGTTAACAGTATTCTCTTAAATGATCTCAATAATGATGGTGAGGATGTTTCTCTGTCCGTTCAAGGAGTCTTCATTGCAATTGGTCATAACCCAAATACAGAGATTTTTGATAATCAAATACAACTAGATCACTCTAACTATATCGTTTTGGATAAATCAAATAATCGATTTTCAACCCAAACAAGTGTAGAAGGAATTTTTGCAGCGGGTGATGTAGCCGATCCAATCTATAGACAAGCAGTAACCTCAGCTGGAAGTGGATGTATGGCTGCACTTGATGCAGAAAAATACTTAGATAATTTAGATTAAATTTGTTTTAAACTTATAACACTTAAATATACTTAAATATGGCAAAAGAAGAAGCAATACAAATGAATGGGGTGGTCAAAGAGACACTTCCAAACACAGTTTTTAGAGTAGAACTTGAAAACGGGCATGTAATAACCGCACATATATCAGGTAAAATGAGAAAAAACTATATACGAATATTGACTGGAGACAAGGTCATTGTAGACATTAGTCCTTATGACTTATCTAAAGGCAGAATTGTTTTTAGAGAAAGCTAAATGATTGCTCTTTTTAGCACTTTAGTAGAAACTTATAGAAAATAAATTTAAATTTATGGAGTTATAATCGCATGGCATTTATTAATAAAACTAAAACATTTTTAGCATTAATAACTTTGTTCTTTCTAGTTGGCTGTTATTCACAGTTACAAAATAGACAATTACAAAATGAAATTGAAGAACTGAAAGAAGACATTGCAACCCAAGAAGAAATCGAAGAAGTTGCAGAACAGGCAAAAGATGATATGGAAAAAGCTGAAAGAATATGGGAAAGAGATCAGGCTAAAAAATAACACTATATTTTTTACTTATTTTCTAACCGTTACTTTCGTTGCTAGACCATTCCGCGACTTTAGAAGGCTTGCGACCGAATCCCAGTTAATTTGTATCAACTCATCTTGATTATTGATTAATAATTCTATTTGTATTCTTAATTTCTCTAAGTCGTAATCATACTGATTACTATAACTTGAGTGCACTTGTAGATAAATTTCATTTTTTATTCTTGCTATTTTAATCGGCTGATCAAGAAGTATTACTTCTGTGCCAACATCAGTAAGTTGAAAAATATAATCTATATCTTCTGGAAATAAGCGAATACAGCCATGTGATATTTCCATACCAACACCATCGGGCCTATTAGTACCATGGATAAAATAACCACCGGGAATTGAAATTCTCATTGCAAGTTCACCGAGAGGATTATCAGGTCCTGGTAAGACCTCTGCGGGTAAAAAATTTCCTTGTTTTTTATATTCATCTCTGACTGATTTTGGAGGATACCAAGCAGGTTTTTCTAATTTCAAATCAATAGTTGAGATGCCAAGAGGAGTTTTCCAATCCATTCTGCCTAAACCCACTGGGAAAGTAATCAATTTATTGTCCTTAATTAAATAACCCCTGAATTCTGATAAATTAATGGTAATCCCTTTTTTTGAGAACCCTTTAGGAATAATGTGTTGCGTAGGTATTTTGATAATTGTACCTTCTCCAGGTAGCCATTTATCAACATTCGGATTGGCTCTAATAATCTCATTAAATCCAAGATTGTATTTTCTTGCAAGATCTACAAGTGTGTCCTCATAAACTGCTTTAAGTGATTGATTATGTCCGAATGATTGAATTGAGTTATCAAAATCATACACATTAGCCGCTAACAGATTAGTTATGGTAAAAAATGATATAAAGAACAGGAGAAAGCTTTTTATTCTGATCATCTAAAGTGTAAGTAAAACAGTGCCCCAAGTAAAACCAGCACCAAAGCTTTGTAATAAAATTCTATCGCCCTTGGATATTCTTCCATCAGTAATGGCTTTATCAAGAGCTAATGGAATGGATGCCGCAGATGTATTGCCATGCTCAGCAAGGGTTACTATGACTTTTTCCATGGGCATATCTAATCGTTTGGCTACTGCTTGGATAATTCTTATGTTTGCTTGATGAGGAATAAACCAATCAATGTCATCTGAAGTTAAGTTATTTTTCTTAAGCGTATTAATAGCTATAGATTCTAATTTTTTAACTGCAACTTTAAACACCTCATTACCCTTCATTTGTAGAAAGTAATCATTCTCTTTTTCATTTATTGGTTTTCTCGATGTTCCATAAGGGACATACAATAAATCAGCATAAGTGCCGTCAGCACTTATTTCAGAATATATAATTCCTGTATCCTCTGAGGGTTTCAAAATTGCAGCACCAGCCCCGTCTGCAAATAAAACACATGTGTTTCTATCGTTCCAATCTGTGATTCGAGACAATGTTTCAGCTCCAACCACTAGAGCACATTTTGATTCACCTGAGAGAATGAATTTATTAGCAATATTTAATGCATAAATAAACCCACTGCAGGCAGCCTCAACACTAAATGCTGGACAGCTATTCAGTTCAAGCGACTCTTGAATAATCACTCCAACATTAGGTGTAGCAACATCAGGAGTACAAGTGCCTACTATAATTAAATCAATTTCATCTTTATTAATATCTGATTTTTTTATAGCTGCATCAGCAGCAAGAATTGCCAGATCAGAAGTAGCCTGTCTTGGTTCGGCTATAGCCCTACTCTCAATACCAGTTCTGGTTCTGATCCATTCATCTGAGGTATTAACTTTACGCTCTAATTCCTCATTGGTAACAATATTATCTGGCTGATAACTACCTACGGAGATTATTCTTGAATACATGATTTAGTATCTCTATTAGATGACAGAAATCAATTTAGGAACAATATTTTTTTCAACTTCATCTATGGCTGTGTGTAACGCATGATAAAAACTAAATGAATCTGATGCGCCATGGCTTTTAACCACGACTCCATTCAATCCTATTAATAAACCACCATTGAAACGCCTTGGATCTATTCTAGACTTAAATTTATTGATTGCTGGTTTTGAGATGATTGAGGCAAGTTTATTATAACTATTGGATTGAAATGACTCATGCATAAACGCTGAAAACATATTGATACTTCCTTCCATTGTCTTTACAGCAATATTTCCTGTAAACCCATCTGTGACTACTACATCTGCTATATCTTCAACTATGTTATTGCCTTCAATAAAACCAATATAATTTAATGTAGATTCTTCAAGTAGGCTTGCAGCGTCTTGAATAACCTCATGCCCTTTGACTCTCTCATGTCCTATATTTAATAGAGCAACTTTTGGTTTATTAATCCCCTTGATTTCTTGGGCAATCACTGAACCCATCGTTGCAAATTGCATAAGTTGTTCAGCTGAACAATTGGAATTAGCGCCTAAGTCTAACATGTAGGTAAAACTTTTTATCGTGGGTATAGATTTAACTATTGCAGGGCGACTAATGTTTGGAATAGTTTTTAAAAGATATTTTGATATAGCTAAAAGAGCCCCGGTATTCCCTGAACTCACGCAAGCATCAGCGTGATTATTGGCTACCATTTCAACAGCCAATCTCATGGATGAATTCTTCTTTCTCCTTAAAACATCCATTGGAGAATCCTTCATAGTAATGACTTCATCGGTGTGATGAATTGTTATCCTATCGTCAATTTTATTTGGTAGGCAGTGTTTAATCTTGTCTTGATTACCAATGAGGTGAAAATGAACATCCTCTCTTTCTGTGAGCAGGTCTATAGAAGCTGCTACAGATGCATGTGGGTCTTTCTCTCCGCTCATTACATCAAGAGCAAGTGTTATCAAATTATCCAAAGGTAAGCCCCCCTACTCTTGGTCGTCGTCTGAACTTGTTTTATCTTTTACTGATATAACTTGTTTGCCACGATAAAAGCCTTCGGGACTGATATTGTGCCTGAGATGATTTTCCCCGGTGTTTTGATCACTAGATATTGCAGGCTTCTTTGCCTTAATTTGAGATCGTCTCATATCTCGTCTTGATCTAGTTTTTCGTTTCTTTTGTACTGCCATTTTATTCTCCCTCAGAAGTCCTCATGATTTTTCTTCATCATGTTAGAAAGTTCTGAAAACGGTTTATTTTTACTTTCTTCTTTCGCTTTATCCAATGAAGTTGATAAAAACATGCCTAAGGTATCTATATTTTCACATAATTCAATACTTTTATGCATTACTGACATCGGCATTGTTGATAATATCTCATCTTCAACAATTTTTTGTATCGAAATACCCTCATCTCCTATTTCTATTTTATCAACTTGAGATTGATTATTTGCTTGTTCGTTCTCATCTTCATTAAATCCAATCGATATAATAATTTTGTCTTGCCAATTAATAGGCCTAAGACATCGTTGACACTTTAAACTCAGGTTAACTGTTACCTCTCCCTCTAAAAGAGGCTGCAAAGATAAATCCTGACTAAACTGCATGTTTATAGATATTTCATTTGTGTGTCCATCGTTATCCTCAACAAGTGTTTCATTGAGTCTAGAATGTAATTTTGCAGAGTAAACCTTAGCGAGACTTGCTTTTTTTTGAGACAAATCAAATATTTCTTTAAAACTGAATATTTGTTTAAACATCACTTATGCAACTATATAATTCATCAATATTTTATCAACAAAGCTTTTAAGATTACTAATCACGATGAACGAGAGTATTAAAAACAACCAGATCATTCTAGCATCAAGTTCTATTTATAGATCTAGACTACTTAAAAAGTACATTAAAAATTTTTCAACATGTGCTCCAGATATTGATGAAACGCCTAGAAAAAAAGAATCTGCTAAAGCTCTGTCGTTAAGATTAGCATTATCAAAAGCTAGAAAAATATCTATTAGTGAACCTGATAGTTTTATCATTGGGTCAGATCAGGTTGCCTCATTTAAGGGAAACATACTTGGAAAACCAGCTAATTATGAAGATGCATTTAATACGATAAAAAAATTCTCAAAAGAAGATGTCATATTCTTTACTGGGATTGCGCTGATTAATAAAAGTGAAAATCTCCAATACTCCCATATTGATATCACCACAATCTCATTCAGAGATTTTAATAATCAAACGCTTAAAGACTATTTAGACTCAGAAGACAATTTAAACACAACAGCTGGGGTAAAAATGGAATCAAGATTGTTCAGAAAACTTATTTATAAAGTTAAGACTGAAGACGAAGAAGCTATTATTGGGCTACCAATTCAATGGTTATTAAACAAACTAAGTTCTTAATTTAGAAATAACATCATTTAGTTCGTTTCCTATATTTGACTCTATAGTGATAATTTTTTCAGCAGCATTTGGCAACGGAAATGAAATTGATTTTGCATGTAAGAATAATCTCTTCAATCCAAAATTTTCTAAAAAGTCTGGTTCAGGATTATATCTTTGATCCCCTGCGAGGGGTTTACCAATAAAATTTGCATGGACTCTAATCTGATGAGTCTTTCCAGTAATAGGTTTAATTTGAAATAATGCACAATTATCAAATTCTTCCATTAAATTAAATTCTGTAATAGCCCTCTTCCCATCGCTATCAGGCACCGCCTTTCTTTGATTATTATCACGATTAATTGTTAGCGGTTGATCAACTACAAAACTCTTCTTTTTAAAACTGCCCATCAATAATCCTAAATATGTTTTATCAACTCGTCCATCTCTAAAATATTTATGCAGTAATCTTAATTTAGATCTCTTTTTTGATACTAATAAACACCCACTGGTTTCCTTATCTAATCGATGGACTAATTCGAGGTCTTCTTTATTAGTGTCTCTATGAGCTCTGAGAAGCTCAATTAATCCATTGCTGATACCGCTGCCTCCGTGAACCGCAATACCGCTGGGTTTATTCAAAACTAGGAAGGCATCATCTTCATAAATGATAATGTCATCAATCCAATTAAGATCTTTATGTTTAATCGATAGTTTTTTCTGGCTTCCAATTTTAATTAAATTAGGTGGAATTCTAATAAGATCGCCTATTTTTAGTTTAAATAAGGGTTTCACTCGTTTGGAATTAACTCTAACTTCACCTTTTCTAATAATGTTATAAATTTTTGATTTAGGAATACCCTTTATTGTTTTAAGAAGATAGTTATCCAATCTCATGCCTTCAGAAGTATCATCTATTTGAAACTTATTTTTTTCCTTTGGATTATTCATATATTATTGATATATATATAATTAATAATTGATTCTTGCTGATTTTAAGATAACTCTGCTATACTCCACTCTAAATTATTGATTATTTATGAAAGATAATCACTTTTAATAATAAAAAAGTGGAACTAATTCCACATACACCCCAGAAAGTGGGTAAGAATTTTTTAAACAAAGACAATTAGATAGAAGCATCTTTGTTGGTATAAACTAAAGTTTTGTAAGAGTTATTGAGAAAAAACATACTGGATATCATGTGATATCTGGAAAACCAATCTAAGTAGAAAATATTTCTATCCAGTTGCCTAAACATTGAGGTAACTATGAAACGCATACTAATTAACGCAACTCAACAAGAAGAATTGAGAGTTGCAATGGTCGATGGACAGAAGTTATACGATTTAGATATCGAACTTTCATCCAAGTCACAGAAAAAAAATAATATATACAAAGGTAAGATTACAAGGGTAGAGCCCAGCCTTGATTCTGTATTTGTTGACTTTGGCTCTACAAGAAATGGATTTTTGCCCTATCGAGAGATTTCTCGTGAGTATTATCTTTCTGAACCAATCCCTGGTGAAAAACACAACATTAAGAACCTATTTGAGGAAGGACAAGAAATTGTAGTCCAGGTGGTTAAAGAAGAACGTGGCACAAAAGGTGCTGCATTAACAACTTATTTAAGTCTTGCAGGACGATTTATTGTCTTGATGCCTAACAGTTCTAAAGGTGGGGGTGTTTCAAGAAAAATTATTGGTAAAGAACGAAATGAGACTCTTGAAAGTCTCGCTGACTTAGAAATCCCTGATGGAAACAGCATGATAATTCGAACTGCAGGTGTAGGCAGAGCCTCAATTGAATTACAGTGGGATTTAAATTATCTCGTTGGAATATGGGATGCAATCAAGAAACTAGCTTTAAAAGTTAATGCTCCCTCACTTATCTTTCAAGAAAACAATCTTATTGTGCGTGCAATGAGAGATCATCTAGAAGATGACATTGGTGAAATTGTAATTGATGATGATTCTACGTTTGATGATGCAGAAAAATATGTTAAACAAATTACGCCGAAGAATCTTAAAAAATTAAAGCATTATAAAGAACCCACGCCTTTATTCACTCGATTTCAAATTGAAAACCAAATTGAATCTGCTTACTCAAATGAAGTTTCACTTCCTTCAGGCGGTTCAGTAGTTATTGATTACACAGAAGCTCTAGTCGCTATTGATATTAATTCAGGTAAATCCACTAAAGCGTCTGATATTGAAGCAACGGCTTTGCAAACTAACATTGAAGCAGCTGAAGAAATCGCTAGACAATGCAGATTAAGAGATTTAGGTGGGTTAATTGTCATCGACTTTATAGATATGAGGCAATATAAAAACCAAAGAGCAGTAGAAAATACTCTAAGAGCTGCTGTTAGAATTGATCGTGCAAGAGTTTCTATAGGTGGTATTTCAAAATTTGGGCTATTGGAAATGTCAAGACAACGACTAAGACCTTCACTTGATGATTCAGCTTACGCTATTTGTCGAAATTGCAGCGGTATTGGAAAAGTTAGAAGCACCGAATCCTTGGCATTATCAGTCCTAAGACTAGTCGGTGAAGAAGCCAGAAAAGAAAAAACCAAAAGTGTAATTGCAGATATTCCATCAGATACTGCAAATTATCTTTTGAAAGAAAAAAGTGACTGGATTAAAGACATTGAAGAAAGAGAACAAATTGATGTTGTTTTAAAAGCTAATCCAAATCTATCTAGCGTCAACTTTAGTATCAAAAGGGTTCGTGAGGATGACTCTACAACCACAACATACGGGAAACCAAGCTTTGGTGTTTCAGAAAAAGATTTACGGCCTCATGCAAACAAAAATAAATCAGCAGTGGTGAAAACTGAACAACTAAATGAACAAGAGCCTATAACAGCTTGGAATGTTGATGATATGAAGGGACCTACTTTAATTGATAGGTTAAAGTTTTGGATACTATCAGCTAAGAAACCCAACGCTAAAAAGAAGCAAACAAAAGCTCCTAGAAAGAATAGAAATCATCAAAGAAGAGGAAGAAAACCACATTCTAAAAATACGAGAACAAAACAATCATCTCATTCAAAATCTAAAAAACCTAACGCAAGTAAAAACACTGCCAATAAGAAAAGATCTGTAAATAAGAAACGTCCAGCTAGTAAAACTAAAAAAGTTACCTCGCCAGTTAAGGAAGTTAAGGCAGCTAAAGCAACCAAGCCAACAAAAAAAATAGCTAGTCCTAAAAATAAAGAAGCTAAAGCAAGCCAGAAAAAATTACCTGCTAAGAAGGCCACTAAACAACCTAATAAGATTGTGAAGAAGTCTAAAAAAGAACCGGCTAAGAAAGTTTCGAAAATAATAACTAATTCAGAGAAAGTTTTGCCTTGGGAAGATATTGTTCCCCCAAAATAAGCATGTTTAATTAATTATTCACTAAATGGTTTATTAACCCTTCAGCAGCTCCATCTAAAAGATCTAGAACTAATTCAAAACCGTTATCCCCACCGTAATAAGGATCTGGTACTTCGATATAATCTGATTGTTGACTAAACTCTAGAAACAATAATATTTTATGGTGATAGATCGGATCTGAAATATTTATTAGAAACTCAAGATTGTTATTGTCCATAGGAAGAATAAGATCAAAGAACTCAAAGTCTTTTATTTCAATTTTTCTAGCGATTTGGTGTCTTATATCTATACCTCTATCCAAAGCTACTTCAATTGATCGCGAATCCGGTCCTTGACCTTCGTGATAACCATGTGTTCCGCATGAATCTATGATAAATGCCTTATCCATACTTTCCGTTTTGACTTTATTTAACAAGATACCTTCTGCCGAAGGTGACCGACAAATATTACCCGTACAAACAAATAATATTTTATGCTTGTCTGATTTTTCCATGGTCATGATTTAGGGTTTTTATAAATTGAATTTACCAACAATAAATCCTCATAAGTATCCACATCTGGGCCTGGTGTTATACTCGCCTTTCCTACAATAATTCTTAATTGGAGGTCATAGGCTCTTAACTGTTCAAGTTTTTCCTTTTCTTCGTCAATAGATGGTTCACTATCACTAAAGGCTCTTAAAGATGATCTGGTGTACGCGTATATACCTATATGCCTCATATAATTGACCGATGTATTACCATAGGTTTTAAGTTGTCTTTTGAAAGTAATCGCTTCATCTGTTTCTTTATCAATAAATACTTTCACGGCATTTTCATCTGCTTCCTCATCTTTAGATAGAAAGCTAGTCGCCAAAGTTGCTATTGAGTATGCGGGGTTATCAAATAATAGCTTGGCAACTTGATCTATGTTTCTACTTGGCATCAAGGCATTATCACCTTGAAGATTAACGATAATCATTTCATCAGACCAATTCTCAATCACTGCAACTTCATTGACCCTATCTGTTCCTGATTTATGTTCACTACTAGTGATTAAGCATTTAGCTCCAAATTTTTTACAAACATCTTTAATTTTTTCAGAATCAGTCGCAATAATAATTTCGGCTGCTTGACTACCTAAAGCAGCTTCATAAGCCCTCTCGATCATAGTCTTACCATTGATATCCTCAAGGGCTTTCCCTGGCAATCTTTTAGAATCATATCTTGCAGGTATAACAATTGAGTAACTCATAAGTACTGACCAAATATTTTTAAGAAATAATCCTTATCTATTTGTATTGTAGGTTCTAGAAGATAACTATTAGCTGGGAAAGATCCACTGTATTTGACCGCGTCTTTTGGAGTCATCATAAGGGGGTATGAATCTTCTTTATGAAGTTTTTCTAAATTAATTAAACCATGATCCTCAGTTATTATTGGAATCACTTCTATCCCATGATCTTCAATCTTTTTATATAGTTTTTCTGGGTTTCCAAGACCTGCTAAAACTTTAAAAGTCTGTCCTTTAAAGTCTTTCAGTTTTAATTTATCACTAGTATTTAAGTCAATTAGGTATTCATTTTCAATACTAAAATTAAGAGTTGGGGCACTTCCTATAAAAAGATTTTGTTGTTCATTCTTATCTCCATTAATAAGAATTAAATCCACACTATTTAACCGATCAGAGCTTTCTCTTAATGGGCCAGCTGGAAGATGATACCCATTGCCTAAGAGTCTTGTTGAATCTATCACCACAATTTCATAATCCCTTGCCAATTTATAGTGTTGCAACCCATCATCAGAGATAATTAACTCAACACCTGCATCTATAAGCAATGCAGCAGCTTTTGTCTTATTCTTGCAGACACAAACCATTGCTTTTGACTCTCTAGCCATATAAACCGCTTCATCACCGTAATCGTATGCATTATCATTCTCAGATAAAATGAAGGGTACTTCTCTGGTTTTTTTCCCTTTATAACCTCTTGAGATAATGCCAATCTTTTTTCCCTTATCGTTAAACCAATCAGCCAAAAAAAGTGTAATGGGTGTTTTGCCAGTTCCCCCTACCGTTATATTTCCAATGACAATAACCGGTACTGGAACTTTAGTGCTGCTTAAAATCTTTGATGTGAAGAGTGTTGACCTGATTTTAACTAACAGAGAAAAAATCATGGATAAAATGACAAGTAACAATGGAGGTCTGTCTTTGCTATACCATATGTTATTTAATTTACTGGAAATATTATTCATTAAACTGTAAACGATGAAGCGATGCATATTCAGCATTCTGTTTAATTAACTCATTATGATTACCCTGCTCCACAATTCTACCTTTCGACAAGACTATAATTCTATCTGCATTTTCAATGGTAGATAAACGATGCGCAATCACTAAAGTTGTACGATTCTTCATTAATTGATCAAGTCCTTTTTGTATGTATTTTTCGCTCTCAGAATCTAAGGACGAAGTGGCCTCATCTAAAATAAGTATGGGTGCATCTTTCAGTAAAGCCCTGGCAATAGCTATTCTTTGTCTCTGGCCCCCTGAAAGTAGAATGCCCTGGTCACCAACCAATGTATCTAACCCCTTAGGTAAATCATCTATAAATTCATCCATATGTGCTGAGGTAACCACTTTCTTTACTTCATCATCAGAATATTTACCGTAAGCAATATTATTAAATATAGTGTCATTGAATAAGGTCACTTCCTGAGTTACTAAACTGATATTGGATCTCAAAGATCTGAGTGAATAATTTTGTATATTTTCTGAGTCAATCAACAACTGCCCAGATTCAATCTCATAGAATCTTGGAATTAAATTAACAAGGGTTGTTTTTCCGCTGCCCGACTTACCAATAATTGCTATGGTCTCACCAGGATTAATGCTGATATTAATTCCATCTAAAGTATGTTCGGCTTGATTGTAGGAAAAACAAACGCTCTTAAAGTTAATTGAACCTTCTAAATCATTTGCCTCGAGTTGCCCTTGATCATCTTCATTATCTTCATCAAGTAAAGCGAAAATGGAAATAGCAGCAGCAATGCCCTTTTGTATCATCGCATTAACATTGGTTAGTCTCTTTAAAGGAGTCATTAATAAAACCATGGCTGTTATAAATCCACTAAAATCACCGACTGTCATTGAGGTTTTAACTTGTTCCAACATAGCCACATAAACCACTCCAGCAACACCAAGTGACGCAATAAAAATGGTAATAGAATTTCCTATAGCTTTTGTTGAGAAGAGTTTCATATTGTGTTTTCTATTGTTTTCATTAATTAAAGAAAACTTTTCTTGCTCAAAATCTTGGCCATTAAATATCTTTATGATTCTATGATTTTGTAATGTTTCTTTTATCGCGTGGGTCACATCAGCCATGGAGTCTTGAATCCGTTCACTATAACGTCTAAATAATAAACTGAGAAATCTCACCAGAATGGCAATGACAGGGGCAACCAAAAAAATGACTGATGCAAGTGTCGGACTCAAATAGACCATATACATCGAAAGAACGATAATTGTTAATGTGTCTCTTATCAGTACAGTAAGAATATTTGAAGTTGATTCAGCTACTTGCTCAATATTAAAGGTCACTTTTGATAGTAGTTCAGCATTAGACTTATGATCAAGAAATTGGGTCGGTAAATTAAGAAATTTTTGATAAATCTCACCCCGTAATAGCTTTATAATCTGACGACCAATCCAAGCAATGTTATAAACTGAGAAAAATCCTGAAACACCCCGAATAATAAAAATAATAATAACTGCAATCGGTAAAATTACTTTAATCTGTTTTGTATCATAAGCAGTGCCAATACCAGCAAAACTATCAGTCAAGGTTTTAATTAGAAACGCAAAACCAGTGTCAGTCACTGCAAAAAGTAACATGGCAATTACCCCAATTGAGAACATAGGCCAATAGGGTTTCCCATAGACCAGTAATCTCAAATAAATTTTATAGCCATCTTTCATATAAATTAGTCAGCCATTATACGATAGGGCATTGGAGTCCGGCGAATTGGATTGTGTTGATTTTGTGAAGTTTGACAAGACATTAAGCTAAGACTTATTTGATATCTCAATAAGTTTTCCATATTTTAATTCAAACACTCTGTCCATTGTTGCTGCCAATTGATGATTGTGAGTAACCATGACAAGACTTGAGTTAAGAGAGCGATTTAAATTGATAAATTTTTCGAAGACTTTTTCAGCTGTATCCGGATCTAGATTTCCTGTAGGCTCATCAGCTAATATAACATTTGGTGAAGTCACTAAAGCCCTTGCCACTGCAACTCTCTGGCACTCTCCACCTGAAAGTTCATGAGGCTTATGGTGCTCCCTCCCCTCTAGACCAACAGACGATAAGAGTTTGTGAGCTATGGATTTTGCATCTTTAATCTTTTCATTTCTTACCAATAAAGGCATCATCGTATTTTCTAAAGCCGAAAATTCATTAATTAAATGATGAAACTGATAAACAAAACCAAAAAATTGGTTTCTTAGTCTACTTCTTGATTTATCTGTTAAATCAACTTGATTCTCCCCTTGTACAAATAAATCACCTTTCGTAGGTCTATCTAAAAGACCAATAATTTGTAACAAAGTTGTCTTACCGCTCCCTGATGGGCCTATTATTGCAATTAACTCTCCTTGATCTATGGTTAAATCAACCCCATTAAGGACTTCAACAACATTTGTTCCTTTTGTAAATTCTTTGCGAACGTTATTTAATTTAATAATATTTTGCATAACTATCTATATAGCTTTAATAATTCAGAAGGGTCAATCTTAGAAGCATTATACGAAGGAATAAATGCTGAAAGCATAGACAAAATTATTGCAATGGAGCAGATGATTAACACTTCTGGCCAGTCAATCTTAGTAGGTAATTCATTCAAAAAATAAATTTCAGGTTGATATAAAGTGATACTCAATATTTCCTCAATAAAATTAACCACTGCACTTAAGTTGATAGTGATAAAGAAACCGATAATGATACCCATAACAGACCCAATAGATCCTAAAAAAAATCCAATGGCCAAAAAAATCTTATGAATCGAGTATTGTTGCACTCCAAGAGACCTAATAACGGCAATATTAGAGCGTTTTTGCCTAACTAACATTGTCAGTGAGGAGATGATATTAAAACAAGCAATAGCTAAGATTAGTATCAATACAATAAAAATAATCCTTTTGGTTAATTCTAATGACCTAAAAAAACTTGGGTTTTCTCTGGTCCAATCGCTTATCAAAAACCCTCCACCTGATTCTATAGCAATTTGTCTTGTGTAAATTGAGGCTTTATCAGGATCATAGTATTCGATATTTGTGCCTGAAAAATCATCTCCCATTTGAAAAAATAATTGAGTGTCTTTCAATGTAGTAAAAACTAGGTGTTGATCAAATTCAAAAACGCCTGACTCAAAGATTCCTGAGACTTTAAATTGTTTTACTCGAGGAATACGCCCCAATGGAATACCCAGGTTATCCTGTGTCATAAACGTTATTTTGTCGCCAAGTTTTATCTTTAGTTGTTCTGACAAACCTTTACCTATGATGACATTAAAAGATTTGTTATATAAATCGAACACTTCACCTTCAATCATTAGTTGTGACAATTTATTTTTAATTGGTGACGCTTCTTTAGCATAAGCTTTTATTTGTATTGCATTAAAATTTGTATCGCTAATTGCTATTGCTTCTCCATTCACAAAAACTGAATGAGACTCTACAAATGGTTTCTTATCAAGAATTGAATTCAAAAGGTCTGTGTTTGACTTGTTGTTAATGTTTTTAATAGTGGCATGAGGGATTAAATTTAACATTTTTTCCTGAATTTCAATCTGAAAACCATTCATAACTGACATGACTGTAATGATTACAGCCACTGCTAAACTGATACCAAGAAGACTTAATAAAGAGATGATGGAATAAGCCATATCGCCCTGCTTTCTTTTAAGAAATGATTTTATTATTTGCCATTCAAAATATTTATACATCTTATGCCTAATTTCTATAAAACCTTATGATTGAAACTGGGTCTTGTTTAGAAGCTTTTATTGAAGGTAAATAACAAGCTATAAAACTAATCAATAATGCCGAGATTGAAATAATTGCGACATCTCCCATCCTGATCAGATAAGGCATAGATGAGATGTAATAGAGTCCTTCTGGAAAGAAATCAAAACCAAAGATAACACTGATAAATCCCTCAATTGTTTGTAAATTATTTAAACCAATAAAAGCTAAAACAATACCCAATACAATACCTACTGTGGCGTTCATCATTCCTTGTAAAAAAAATATCTGGGAAATATCACGTTTCGTAAAGCCAAGGGTCCTCAGTATGGCAATATCTTTTTCTTTATCATCTACTGTCATTGAGACCATCACCATAATATTAAACATGGCAATAAGTACAACTAGAAAGATTAATACGCTCATAATTGTCTTTTCAATCATAATAGCCTTGAAAAGTGGTTGATTATTGCTTGACCAATCACTAACGATTATCTGATTATTATCAATTGCAGATTCAATTTTTTGAATATATTTAGTAGTTTGGTAAGGATTATCTACTCTAATCGACCAACTATTTAATGCAGCAATTGACCGCATTGACATTCTTAATTCATTCATGGGTAACAAGGCTAAAGTTGAATCATATTTACTGAGTCCAAATTCAACAATATCAATCACCTGATAAGATTTAGAATTGGCCACTGTAACTGAAGTAAAATCTTTAAAATTAGGAATTCTAATTATGATTTGGTTGCCAATATTAACTCCCATACGATAAGCCAAACCCTGACCAATGATTATCTGATTTGGTTTTAATTCAGAGATATTAAGTTGGTCATAAAACTCTGCATTTAGTGCAACACTATTAGCTGCATCTAAGCCCTTTAAATTTACACCTGAAGTTAACCCATTAAATTCCATAATCCCCTTGGACTCAAGTGAAGGAAAAATTATTGTCTTTCCTTGGATAAAACTAAGATCCACGTCTTTCAAAGGATTATAGTCCAAAGGTTTAGTGCTTTTGATTGTTATATGAGGCTCAACCTTCAATATTCTCTTATGGATTTCTGATTCAAAACCATTCATAACAGAGAGCACAATGAGAATAGATGCTATCCCTATTGCAATGGCTATTGATGAGACAATACTTACAATTGAAATAAATTGACCTTTATCTTTTGTAAGCAAAAACCGTCGAGCTATAAAAAATTTATTCTGCACTGTGTAAATTAACCATTAGTGGATTAGAAACATCATAAATACTTTAAACAGAAACACGAAGAAAAAATAATTAAATATGGAATAATACATGTCCTAAATTATCAAAATGATGAACAAACGATCACAATATAAGCTTATTAATTCTCAGAACTTGGATACAAAAAATAGTTCTATAAAGTTTGGTCAACTTTACGGTTCATCCATTGGTTTAGCTTTAGCAGAAGATAAGATGCAAACCGATGTGTCTTCTTTGGTTATATGCCCAAACAGTGAAAGTGCACAGGTGATTGCAGAAGAAATCAGCTACTTTAATCAAACTGATCAGATAGTTGAAGTCTTCCCAGATTTAGAAATCTTACCTTATGATTTCAGCTCTCCAAGGCGGAATATAATTTCGAAACGATCAGAAATCTTACATAAGTTAATTAAAAAAGAAGTTAACTTTTTGATTGTTAATGCCTCTAACCTTTTGTGGAAATTACCTCCTAGAGATTTTTTTGATTCTGTAAGCCAACAAATTGAAGTTGGACAATCATTTTCTATTAATGAGATAAAAGAAATATTAAAGCGCAGTGGTTTTGATCGTGTTGCAGTGGTCCATGATCCTGGTCAATACGCTGTCAGAGGCTCTATAGTTGATCTCTATTCACCTTCTGAAATCCATCCTATACGCCTTGATCTTGGTGACGATCATATAGACTCTATCCGATTGTTTGATAGTGCCTCACAACTCACAATAAACCACATCTCAAAGACTTGGATTATTCCAGCGAGTCAATTTCCTCGAGATTCAAAAGCGATTGATTTTTTCAAGGCAAATATGAGAAATCACTTTGAAGGAAATCAAATGGAATGGCCTCTTTATAATTATATTTATGATGACCCTGAGAACCATGGTGTTTATAGCTACCTACCTTTATTCTATAACACCATGTCTTCTATTCTAAACTTCATTGACCCTTCAACTAGAATTTTTTTAATTGATGATTTTTCTTCATCTTTATTGGATTTTGAGAAACTAATTAATCAAAGATTTAATGATTATCAATTGGATTCACAACCGATAATGCATCCTAATGAATTGTTCTTTAATGCTAAAAGTGTATTAGATGATATAAATCAGAAAACTCCTTTTACTATTCAATCAGAAAAATTCACCCAGACTAATAAGCAACAAGTTATTAATTTTGGCACTCAACCCTTACTGTTAGAAACCTCAGATATTTCCTTAATAACTAACAAGATCCTTCAATTAATTGAAAAAGAATCTATTAGTAAGGTTTTAATCTCAACACCGACAAAAAAGAAACAAAGTTTAATAAAGAATTCTTTTAAATCCACTACTGTATCTATTGGTATGACAGAAAACTGGGCAGATTTTCTGAATCAAAAAGACGGTATTTACTTGACTGAAAAAATTCTAGGCAAAGGTTTTTTAATAAAGAGTCAAGGTTTAGCTGTAATTGGTGAAATTGACTTATTTGGTAAACAAACAAAAAGAATCAATAAACAGTATCGTAAACAAGACCCTGAAACAATTATTGAAAATCTAAAAGATTTACAAAAAGGAGCACTCGTTGTTCATCGAGATTATGGTATTGGCAAATATGATGGGCTCAAAAGACTAACACTTGATGATATTGAATCAGAATTTTTATGTATTAATTATGCTAAAGGAGATCTACTGCAACTGCCAATAACTCAACTGGAAAAAGTCTCTAGATACATAGGTGATAGTAGTGATGAGAGCCTTTTAAGTAATCTTGGGAATGATCAATGGAAAAAAATATGTAAAAAGGCAAAAACTAAAGCTCAAGATATGGCTGCAGAACTCTTAGAATTGTATGCTAATAGAAAATTAACTCCTGGTAAGAGTCAACCTATTAATCAACAAGATTATGATGCTTTTTGCTCAGGTTTCCAGTTTATTTTAACCAGAGATCAAGCAAAAGTAATTGATCAGGTATTAGATGATATGAGTTCTTCTAGCAAGATGGATAGATTAGTTTGTGGTGATGTTGGGTTTGGAAAAACTGAAGTGGCTTTAAGAGCAACATTTAGTGCAGTTATGAATGGCAATCAAGTTGTTTTAATGGTTCCTACAACAATTTTAGCACAACAACATTATGAAACCTTTCAAGAAAGATTTACTGAGTGGCCTATCAACATTGAACTGTTATCACGCACACAGAGCCCTAAAAAAAGAGAGGCAATTATCAATGATTTAAAATTAGGACAAACAGACATTGTCATTGGTACTCATGCCGTTCTTTCAGAAAAAATATCCTATCCAAAATTAGGTCTTGTTATTGTTGATGAAGAACATCGATTTGGAGTTAGGGATAAAGAAAAATTAAAGAAAATAAGATACGGCGTTGATTATCTAGCAATGACCGCTACTCCCATACCGAGAACTCTAAATATGGCTATTGGTGAACTCAAAGATATTTCAATGATTGCAACTCCACCAGAAAGTCGATTACCAATCAAAACCTATATAAGTCGTTGGGAAAAAAACCTTATTAAAGAAGCCTTTCAAAGAGAAATTAACAGGGGTGGGCAGATTCTCTTCGTACACAACAAAATCAATGATATTGAAAACATTTCTGAACAACTTAGAAATATTTTTCCAGACCTTTCAATTGAAATAGCTCATGGTCAAATGAGAGAGAGAAAACTTGAACAAATCATGATGAGATTCTATAACAACGAATTCAGTGTATTGTTAGCAACAACAATTATTGAAAGTGGATTAGACATACCAAATGCAAACACCATTATCATTAATAATGCCAATCGTTTTGGTTTAGCACAACTCCATCAACTGCGAGGCAGAGTGGGTAGATCTGAACGTCAATCTTATGCTTATTTATTAACACCACCAAAAAATCAAATATCAGAGGATGGACTTAAGAGACTTGAAGCAATTGAAGCTATTGAAGATTTAGGAGTCGGATTTATTTTAGCCATGCATGATCTAGAAATTAGAGGGGCAGGTGAAATTCTAGGCGATGAACAAAGTGGACAAATCCAAAAAATAGGATTCACCCTCTATAAAGATTTACTCTCAGAAGCTGTTAGTTCATTAAAAGATTATGGAACCTCTGATGATCCATTTCTCACAACGGATATCAATTTAAATATTCCAACACTCATCCCTGAAGACTACATGCCTGACGTTCATTTAAGATTGATATTCTATAAACGAATATCATCAACTGATAGCGACAGTCAAATCAAAGAAATAAAACATGAACTCATGGATCGTTTTGGTGCTGTACCTGAATTCACTTCTAATCTTCTCGAGGTTACTAAACTCAAAAATAAGGCGAACTCAATTGGTATAAAACGCATTAAGCTAAACAACCAATATGGAAGAATTTACTTTCATTCCTCAACCACCATAGAAAGTGATCTACTGATTCAATTAATTAAAGAGAATCATGACAAATTTCGGTTATACCCAGATCAATCCCTTGGTTTCAAAGGTGATTTTCTAGTCAGTATCGAGAAAATTAAAGAAATTAAAGATTTACTGAACTATTTAACAAGTGGTCAAGCTCCAAAATCAACTCATTAATAGATAAGGGTGTTTCCTCATGTTTCATCAATGGTTTCATTAACTCTATTTGGTTATTTGGATTGATATCTGTTTTTATAGCTATTGAATCAAGTTTTGTTTCAAGGTTTTCTTTTGCATGACACCAAAGGACATAGTCACAACCAGCATCAAGGGCCATATTCACTTTGTCTATCATGAATCCAATATCTTTTGTTGCCCCCATAGAAAGGTCATCTGAAATTACAAGACCTTGAAAATTTAATTGATCTCGAAGAATATCTTTTAGCCATTTCTGAGAAAAAGTCACTATAGAAGAATCAACCTTAGGGAACAATATGTGTGCTGTCATAATTGCTGATAAGCCTTCTTTAAATAAACTTTGAAAAGGACTGAGATCATTATCTAAATCATCAAAGGAACGTTGATCAATCGGCTTGTCAACATGGGAATCAATGCTCACCTTTCCATGACCTGGAAAATGCTTTGCAACAGCTTTCATACCAACAAGTTCCAAACCCTTTAGGTAAGCAGTAGATAAGTCAATCACTGTTTGTGAAGAAGAATGGAAAGCTCGATCGCCAATCACTGAAGATAACTCATAGTCAAGATCAACCACAGGGGTAAAACTAAAATCAACATTCACCTCTAACAGCTCAAGCGCCATAATTTGTGAAGCAAGAAACGAAGCTTTTAATCCATCTTCAGCTGAAGAATCATAAATTTTGCCCAGTTGTTTAAGAGAAGGAAGTGAATAGAATTCCTTTTGAAACCTCTGAATACGCCCTCCTTCTTGGTCCACACAAACAATTAATTCTGGTGATTTTATTGCTTTTATTGATTGCACAAGATCTTTAAGTTGATTCCGATTTTCGTAATTGTTAGCAAACAGAATGACTCCACCAATTGAATCATGTGACAAGATAGTTTTCTCTCTTTGTGAGAGTTTCTTATCGTCAATTGAAATGATTATTGGAC
>Ga0207990_1000214_pt1 | contig 34180 bp, 30 predicted proteins | sample ETNtaG_8_FD_185780 | JGI IMG/M metagenome (GOLD analysis project Ga0207990, IMG submission 185780) | Marine microbial and viral communities from oxygen minimum zone, Eastern Pacific Ocean - ETNP201406SV75 (SPAdes) (version 2) | ecosystem: Environmental > Aquatic > Marine > Oceanic ...
GGCCGCTGCTGTCGTCGAGGAAGCTGTCGTCGAGGAAGTCGTCGTCGAGGAAGTCGTCGTCGAGGAAGTCGTCGTCGAGGAAGTCGTCGTCGAGGAAGTCGTCGTCGAGGAAGTCGTCGTCGAGGAAGGGGCCGGGTCATGAAGGTCCTGCTTCGTTCCGACGTAGACGGACTCGGTCGTACCGGTGACATCGTGGAGGTCACCCGGGGCTATGCCCGGAACTTCCTGGTTCCGAGGGGCCTGGCGATCCAGGCCGCCGAGGGCGTGACGGCCCAGGCCGAGGCGATGCGACGGAAGCGCACCATGAAGGCCGCCGCCGATCGCAGTGATGCCGAGGAGGTTGCAGCCCAGATCGCCGGCGTGGTCCTCAATGTGACCGCCAAGGCCTCGGACGAGGGCCGACTTTTCGGTTCGGTCGGCGTTGCCGAGGTCGTCGACGTGCTCGCCTCCCAGGTGGGTCTGGTGGTTGATCGCAGGCAGGTGACCGGCGAGGTCGTCAAGGACGTCGGGTCGCATGAGTTCACGATCGAACTCCACCCAGAGGTGGCGGTTCCAGTGACTGTCGAGGTGCAGGCCGAGGCCTGAGCCCGAGCTCTACGGAGTCACCTGGAAGTCGAACCCCAGGTGATTCCGGCCATGACCACGAACCGGCGGGTGGATATTCCACAGCCCCGGTCGGGTTATCCACTCTGCCGGTCCCTGGTTGGGGATGAACAGGAGGGGTTTTCCCTCTGGCTCCCCACAGGATCGCACGTGCATGATCTCTTCGTGGGCGGAACGGTGGATGGGTTGTCGATATGAGCGCGTCACCTTCCGATGGGGGCCTGGACCCCACCGAGGGCGTTCCGGGACCAGCAGACATGGCCTTTCCGGACTTCCCGGTCCCAGACGACGCCCCGCCGCCCGAAGAGCCCCCCCGGGGAGAGGACGAGGGCCCCGGAGCGCCGTTCCGTACCCCCGGCCGTGGTGGTAGATCGGCCGCACCTTCACCGGTCGGACGTTCACCCGTCGGGCGTGTGCCTCCCCACAACCTGGATGCCGAGGCCTCGTTGCTCGGGGCCATGCTGCTCTCTCGCGATGCCATTGCCGACGCCCTCGAGGTCGTTGTCGCCGAACACTTCTACAAGCCCTCCCATGCCCACGTGTTCGAGGCGATCTGCGGCCTCTACTCCTCTGGTGAGCCAGCCGATCCGGTGACGGTGGCCGAGGCCCTCACCAGGGCTGGGCTGCTCGACCAGATCGGAGGCCCAGGCCTCCTGCTGGAACTCCAGGCTTCCACGCCGGCCACCTCGAGTGCCGGAAAGTACGCCCGGATCACCCAGGAGAACGCAACCCTCCGAGGGCTCATCGGAGCGGCCAACGAGATCGCCGAGATCGGCTACGGCCACCCGGACGACGTCGTGAAGGCGGTGGACGAGGCCGAGAACCTCGTATTCCAGATCGGGCAGGGGCGCGTCACGGACACGATGGTCCAGATGCGTGACGTCCTGAACGTGAGCCTGGATCGCATGGAGGAACTCTTCGAGCGGGGCGACTCGATCACGGGAACGCCGAGCGGCTACGAGGATCTCGACCAGCTCCTCTCAGGCCTCCAGGACGATGCCCTGATAGTCGTGGGTGCCCGGCCGGCCATGGGAAAGACCTCGTTCGTGCTGGGGGTCGCAGCCCACGTCGGGATCAGGCAGGCGCTGCCGACCGTGGTCTTCTCGCTGGAGATGAGCCAGGTCGAGGTCTGCCAGCGGATCCTCTGTTCGGAGGCACGCGTCGATGCCACCAACATTCGTAACGGCCAACTGACGGCCGACGACTGGACCCGCATCAACCGTGGGGTGGGAAAGTTGGGCGACGCCCACATCTGGATCGACGACAATCCGAACACCACCGTGATGGAGATCCGTGCCAAGGCGCGCCGCCTGAAGAGCCGCGTCGGCAACCTCGGTGTGGTGATCGTGGACTACCTGCAGCTCATGACCGGTAGGTCCAGCGCCGAGAGCCGGCAGGTGGAGGTGTCCGAGATCAGTCGAGGCCTCAAGATCATGGCCCGCGAGCTGGGATGTCCCGTGATCGGTGTCTCCCAGCTCTCCCGAGGCCTGGAGTCACGTCAGGACAAGAGGCCGATGCTGTCGGACCTGAGGGAGTCCGGCTCGATCGAGCAGGACGCCGACGTCGTGATCTTCCTCTATCGCGACGAGGTCTACAACCAGGACTCGCCGGACGTCGGCATGGCAGAGGTCATCATCGCCAAGCACCGGAACGGGCCGACCGGCACCGTCCGGCTGGCGTGGTTGCCCCGCTACACGCGGTTCGCTGACATGTCGCGGGCCAGCTGAGGGCTGCCGGTGTTCCTGGGTGAGGACCTACTCAGCTGGCTGCTCCTCTCCCTCGGTGCGGCGATGGCGCTGGGAAACGCCATGGCGCTCATACGACCCCCACAGCAGCTCGAGGTCGGGGACCTGACGAGACCACCACTCTGGCGGAGCCTGCTCTACATCCTGCTCGGCTCGGTAGCCGCGTTCTGGGCCGCCGCCTCGCTGATGGGCTGAAGCCTCCGACCTCTCGGGATCGTGACGCGGGATCGGACCGGTGGTTGGGCTACCGTCCGACGCGGAGGTGTCTTAGATGGCTGAAGTGGTGACCACACAACTGCTGGACCCGGGGCTGGTCGACGCATGTGGCCCCCAGCCCGGTCTCACCTGTGAGTGGATCTGGGAAGCCACTGGCAACGAGACATTGCCCGGCCTGGTCGACTGGTTGATCGAGCGTCCGCTCAAGGTGGCGGTCATCCTGATCGGCGCCGTGGTCGTGAACCGCCTGGTGAAGCGGGCCATCGACCGTCTGGTCAGCCGCCTCGCGGAATCGAGGACCCGGGAGGAGGGCGAGGCTGAAGCCGAGTCATCGACCCGGCTGGCCCAGCTGGGGCGCCGGGCCCGGGGCAGGCTCGAGAAGATTCACGATCAGGCCGAGCGCTCGCGACAGCGGTTTGTGACCCTGGGAACGGTGTTTCGCGGCCTGGCGGGAGTTGCCGTCTACGGCATGGCTCTCATGGTGGCCCTCGGCGAGTTGGGGCTCAACCTCGGTCCACTGATCGCCGGTGCGGGCATCGTCGGCCTAGCCATCGGCTTTGGGGCCCAGTCGCTGGTGTCCGACTTCATCGCAGGGATTTTCATCATTATCGAAGACCAATACGGGGTGGGTGACTACGTGGACGTGGGTGCCGCTTCGGGCACGGTCGAGAAGGTGGGCCTGAGGACCACGACCTTGCGGGATATCAACCTGACGCTGTGGACGATCCCCAACGGTGAAATCCGCCGGGTGGGTAACTCGTCGCAGCGCTGGGGCCGCACGGTCCTCGACGTCGACGTTGCCTACCACACCGACATCGACCTGGCGGCCAGCGTCATCAAGGAGGTGGCCGACGAGGTCTGGCGGGAGAACTTGGAGTCGACGACCATCATCGAGGAACCGGAGATCTGGGGCGTGCAGAACTTCGGAGCCGACGCCATCTCCATCCGGCTGGCCGTGAAGACCGATCCCGGCGAACAGTGGGCGACCGGGCGCCTCATCCGGGCCCGGCTGAAGAAGGCATTCGACGCGAACGGCATTGAAATCCCGTTCCCACAGCGGACGGTCTGGGTAAACCAGGTGGACGAGAACGCGCCCGCCGTGAAGCCCGTGACCACGATTCGCCACGACCTGCTCGGGAAGCGGTCGGGCAGCGACGGCGAGGAGTAGCCGTACCTGACAGTTGGCCGCCGACTCAGGAGTCGCTGCGGTCGATGGCCCGGGTGTCGGTACCCAGGTAGCTGGCCACCACCCGGGGATCGTTCCGTACCTCGTCAGGTGACCCCTCTGCGATCACCTGTCCGGCCTCCAGGCAGTAGACCCGGTCCGAGAGGGCCATGATCATCGGCATGTCGTGCTCGATGACGATCATCGTGGCATGCAGTTCCTGCTGGATCTGCTTCAATAGCGGCCCGAATGCCTCGGTCTCACGCTGGGCCACGCCTGCGGTCGGTTCGTCTAGGCACAGGACCTGGGCGTCCAGCGCCAGCAGTCCTGCCAGCTCCACGATCCGACGGGTACCGGTGGAAAGTTCGGCGATGAAGTCGTCCGCGTAGCGGCCTAGGCCCAGGAAGTCGATCAGGTCCGAGGCGTCGGAGGCCATTGCCCGTTCTGAACGCGAGGAGGACGGAAGGAAGAGGGCGGTCGACAGCAGGCCAGTGCGACCACGGGCCTCGAGGGCCACCTGGACGGTCTCGCGGACGGTCAGTTCCGGGAAGAGCCGGGCGGCCTGGAATGTTCGACCCAACCCGACGCGCGCCCGGGCAGAGGCCGAGTGACCCGAGACGTCGTTGCCGAGTATCTCCACGGTGCCCTCTGCTGGGGCGAAGCCGCCGACCGCGTTCATGAGCGTCGACTTTCCAGCACCGTTCGTACCGATCAGGCCGACCACCTCACCGGGATGGGCCACTATCGACACCCGGTCCACTGCACGGAGGCCGCCGAAGGTGACGTACACGTCCCTCACCACCAGGGCAGGGCCGTCGTAGACGGGTCGGTTCCGCGAACCACCGAGTGCGACTGCCGGTGGCACAGAAGAGGCCTTGGAGGGGGCCTCCGGGAGCCGGGATTCAGCCCAACGGAGGAGCGAGTCCCTGGCCGAGTAGGTGATCTGTATGAGTCCGCCCGGGAAGTACAGGAGCAGGATGAGAAGGCCGATGCTCGAGGTGAACAGGGGAATCAGCTCGTTGTTGGGCCAGAAGGCCGGTAGGCCGACCACCCAGAGGGCGCCGACGACCGGACCCATGAGGGTTCCCAGTCCTCCGATGACCACGATCGACACCAGACGAAGCGAGTCGGTGATCTGGAACAGGCGCTCCGTGTAGGGGATGTTCTGGACCAGGCCACCGAGGAGGGCTCCTCCGAGGCCGGCGATGCCTCCAGCCAGCGAGAAGGCGAGGAGCTTCGTCCGGGTGGGGCTGACGGTGTAGGCAGCAGCGGTGTATTCGTTCTCCCTCACCCCGATGATCGACCGGCCGATGCCGCTACTTCGGAGTCGGGCCACCACCATCAGGAGCACCACCAGGATTCCCAGGCAGAGGTAGTAGTAGGCCCGCTGGCTGGTCAGGTCCAGTGGGCCCAGGCTGCCGCGTCGGAACGGGATGCTCTGGCCGTTGCCATCGTTGAGCATCGGGCGTCGGTAGAGGTACTGCTGTGCGGCCATGGCGAAGGCGAACGTCGTGACCGCCAGGAGAAGTCCCTTGACCCGTAGGGCGCCGAGGCCGATGAGGGCGGCTGTTGCCGCGGTCACCCCGGCGGCGAGCAGCATGGAGACCAGGTACGGCACCCGGGGGAGGGTGACTGAGAAGAGCTCCCACCTGTAGCCGATTCCCACCCCGAACGTGAGCCCCCGGTTGAACCCGGCGGCGAACAGGGCGCCGATACCGGCGAAGGCCATCTGGCCGAGGGAGAGCTGGCCCGCCCAGCCGGTCACGACGGTCATGGAGAGCGCGCATATGGCGAACGCCAGGATGCTGGCGTACAGCAGGTGACGGGACGGCCTGGTCACCACGTACGGCAGGACCACGGCGACGGCCAGAAGAAGCCCGAGTGAAGCGGTCGACAGACGCCTGACCCACCAGATCTGCCTGAGGCGCTCCGGGATCGGTCGACGTCTAGCCGAGAACGAGAACGATCCCGTCTCCTCGGCCGAGCCGCGGCTCTGGAAGGCCACGGCGATGGCCACCACGATGAAGAGCAGGAAGTCGACGAGGCCGCCCTGGTTCAGGAACACGAACTGCACGTGGGCCTGGATGATGCCGATGGCCACGCCGGCGGCCAGCGCCCGTGGGAACGAGACCATTCCGGCGATCACCGCCGCAACCAGCGCCCGGGCCATCGTGTTGGGACCGAGGTTGGAGAGTCCCCCGATGCTGCCCCGGTTCGCCGATAGCAGCAGCAGCGAGATGGTCGCCAGGAGGCCGGCGATGGTCCACACGAAGAGCTGGACCATCTTCGGGTCTATGCCCGAGAGGCGGGCCAGGTCGGCGTTGGTGGCTGAGGCCTGGACGGTCTGGCCGAACACGGTGCGATTCAGGAACCAGGCCAGGCCGACGGCCAGGAGCGGGACCAGCACGAGGATCGTGAGCTTCTGGCCCGTGATCCTGAGGCCCAGCACGTCGTCCCAGACGAAGGTGAGGGGTGCCGGATAGCGCTGGCCGCGGGATCGTTCCAGGTCGGGGTAGGAGGCCAGGACGGCCTGCATCAACTGGGCGATCCCGATGGTGGCCACCAGCACGATGACCCGGGGAGCGTCGAAGAGGCGTCGGATGACAGCCCGTTCGATCAGTGCGCCGACGGTGATGCCGACGACGAGGGCGATGGGCAGAGCCAGCCAGTAGGGAAAGTCGTAGTTGATCACCAGCAGGGCCATGAGGCCGGTTGCCGGGAGCCCCATGTTCCCCACGGCCAGGTTGATGACCCGGGTCGACCGGTAGACGAGGACGACTCCGAGGGCGAGCAGGCCCAGGACCATGCCGTTCACGACACCGTCGAACCAGAGTTGCCGGGTGGTCCAGACGGCCAGTACAGCGCTGCCCACCTCAGCCGCCGTCCCGTCCGAGGAACACGGCCCGGGCCAGGTCGTCGCGCTTCAGCAGTTCCTCCGCTGAGCCCTCGAACCTGACCTGGCCCTTTTCGAGGAAGATCGCCCTGTCGGCGATCGACAGGGCCACGTTCAGGGACTGCTCGACCAGGATGATCGTCTGGCCCCGCTCCTGGAGTCGTTCGATGAGCTCGAGCAGGTCCTGCACGACGGTCGGGGCCAACCCCAGCGAGAGTTCGTCGATGAGCAGGATCTCCGGCTCGTGGAGCAGGACACGGGCGAGAGCCAGCATCTGCTGCTGGCCGCCGGACATGGAACTGGCACGCTGGTCCTGGCGCCGCTCCAGGTCGGGGAACAACTCCAGGACAGAGGCGATGCGCCGTTCCACGTCGGCACTGTCGCGGCGGTGGATGTAGGCGCCCATCACCAGGTTCTGGCGGACGGTCATGTCTGGGAACACGCCCTTGCCGCCCGGCAGCTGCTGGATGCCGAGGCGGGACCGCAATTGCGGCGAGGTGTAGGTGACCGTTCGGCCGCCGAGGCGCACGACCCCGCGCTGGGGGATCCCCAGCCCGCTGATCACGCGCAGGATGGTGGACTTGCCGGCACCGTTTGTGCCCAGCAGGGCCAGCGTCTCGCCCTTCTTCACCTCGAAGGCCACGTCGAACAGGACCTGGACTGGGCCGTAGGAGAAGTCGACGTTGTTCAGCTGTAGCGCCGGTATCTCGTCGTCGCCGGTGGTACGTCGCTGTTCGTCCTGTTCGTCGAAGAGCTCCTGGACGTTGAGGGAGAGGTCGTGACGGACGTGTCGGGCGCCCCGGTACATGATCCAGCCGCCGAGCAGGGCCGACGGGATCGTCAGGACCAGGGTTGTGACACGTGGACCCCACGAGTCGGCGAACATGAATGAAATGAGGCCCCCACCGGTTCCACCGATGAAGAAGATGTAGAGGGTGATGAGGGCGGTGCCGCTGCCCCGCAGGCGGTAGGGAACGATGGCCTGCATGACCGGGCTGACCATGGCGAACGCGGTGCTCAACATGACCAGCGTCGGGATAGAAAAGGCGATGAACAGCGGCACGGTAGGCATCGCCCACTGGATGGGCTTGAAGATGGCTGAGAAGCCGATGAGGGCGCCGATCATGTGCAGGGTCCGGGTCGGGTCCTCCCGCCAGAGCCGGTCGAACTTGGGGCCGACGTAGACCAGCGCCAGCACGGTGAAGAGGCCGGCGGCGGTGGCCCAGGCACCCCGCTCGAACGATTCCAGACCGAACCTGTCCTCCAGCCAGAGGTTCTCCAGTACCGGAGCGGTGAAGAGGCCGAACCCCAGGGCGCTGAACCCGACGACGACCGACTTGACGGTCTTGATCCGCATGAGTCGGGAGAAGGCGGCATCCAGAGAGACGGGCAGTGGATCGGCCTCAGTGAACGACTCACCCAGCACGTCCTCCTTCTCCCAGCGTCCCCGTTGCGGTTCCTTCAGGAAGAAGGCGGCGATGGCGGCGATGGCCACCGGGATGCCCAGCAGGTAGTAGGTCCACCGCCAGCCGTCCACCTCGCCGGGCCCGTTGGCGATCGCCGCGATCCCTCCCACCAGGATGGGGCTGATGACAGCGATGAGGCGGCCTGTGCCCTTGTCGATGGCACCGATCCGCCCGCGGATCCCGATCGGGTAGGTGTCGGCGATGGTCGACGAGTGGACCGGGATGGTGTTGGCCTTGGCTATGCCCACGCCGAATCGGGCCCAGAAGAAGCTGAAGGCGTTACCCGCCATGCCTGACAGCGTCACCATGCCGGCGAAGACGATGCTGGCCCAGCCAATGATGGGGATCCGCCGCATGCGGTCCGCGGCCCAGCCCATTGGGATGGCCCCGAGGACCACGAAGGCTCCGGACGAGCTGGCGATGAACGTGATGGTGCCGTCGCTGACGCCGAACGTGTCCCGGATGTCGGGGGCCAGCACTGCAATGGCGGCGGTCTGCAACTCGTCCAGGGAGTTGAGGATCATCAGGACCACGAATGTGGCGGCGCCGCCGCCCATGGCCAGGCCCTTCCTGAGACCTATTCCCTCGCTCTTGACACCCGGCAGCAGGTCGTCGGCGAAGAGGATCTCGCTGGACTCCTGTTTGGCCTGGCGGGCGGCCTCCTCGTCCAGGACGGTGGCGGTCAGCGCAGCCATGCCGGTGGACGCCGTCCTGGCCTGGACGGGTTCTAGGGGCGCTCCGCCGCCGGCCGTGACCGGTTCCTCCTCCATGTGGTCGTCGTCTTCCATGTACCGGCTTCCCCCGTGCCCCGATCAGGAGCGGGGGACATCCTTCCATGCCGTGTACCGGTCGATCCCCGGCTCCCTGGGCAGGCCCAGGGAACGTTCGGCCAGGTTGTTCTTATGGACCTCGGTGGTTCCACCGCCGATGGAGACGCTGAACCGGTTGATCACCTCTGCCCGGATCCAGTTGCCGATCGAGTCGTCGCCCACCATGGCGGCCGGGCCGGCCAGTTCTGCGGCCAGGTTTCCGGTCATCACCTTGGTGCCCGCCGCCATGACCTTGGTGAGGGCCGGATCGAAGGGCGGGTTGCGTCCGTTGCGTACGGCCGACTGGATGCGCTGGCCCATGAGGGCCTGCAGTTTCTCCCGACTGATGACGGTGGCGAGCCGTTGACGGACTAGCGGATCTCGTAGGCCGCCGTGCCGGGCCGCCAGGTCGCGGAGGCGATCCGACGTCGGCGCACCACCACCCCGGCCGATGAAGGCCGCCTCGTTGGAGAGCACGGTGCGGGTCGGTGTCCAGCCGCCGTCTACCTCGCCCACGACCTGGTCGGTCGGTATCCGGACGCCGGACAGGAAGACCTCGCTGAAGTGCGACGAGCCGTTGGCCTGGACCAGCGGCCGGACACCGATGCCGGGCGATGACATGTCGACCAGCAGGAAGGTGACGCCGCGGTGCTTGGGGGCAGCCGGGTCGGTGCGGACAAGCAGGAAGGCCCATTCGGCGAACTGGGCGCACGAGTTCCAGACCTTCTGGCCGTCCACCACCCACTCGTCGCCATCCAGGACGGCACGCGCTGCCAGGCTGGCCAGGTCCGATCCGGCGCCGGGTTCGCTGAAGAGCTGGCACCAGGGCACTTCGCCGTTGATCAGTGATGGCAGGTATCGGGCCTTCACATCGTGGGTGGCGTGGGCCAGTAGCGCGGGACCCAGCATGGCGATCGTTGCGCCCACGAAACCGGGTCCGGATCCGTAGGCGTTGGACTCCTCGGAGAAGATGCGTTCGGCCCAGGCTGGGTGGCCACCGCCGCCGTACTCGGTGGGCCAGGTCAGACCTGCGAAGCCGTGGGCCGCCAGGGTGCCCTGCCAGGCCCGACCATGCTCGAAGTAGGCCCTCGCCTCGTCGTCGTCCGGGAAGCCGGAGACCTGCCAGGGGTCGACCTCGGCCCGGGGTTCGGCGTGGGCGGAGAGGAAGGCGCGCGCCGATGCCCTGAAGGCCACCTGTTCCGGCGATTCGGTGGCGCTACCGGCCGGGCTGGGGGAACGGTCGGGCACGAGGGCCAACGATAGTGGCATCGAGAATCTGACGGACCATCAGAAACCCGGTTCCTGCGGATGGGTCAGCGCTTCAGGGGCCTCTGGTCGGCCCGCCGGGCCCGGGCCACGGGAGATTCCGTCCCGGGATCCCGTCAGGCGAGTGGATCCACGTCGTCGACCTGTTCGTAGACCCGCTTCACCTTGCCGACCTCCGTACGGGGCATGGAACCCTCGGGGACCATCTCCAGGTCGGCTCGTATGCGGATCCGGTCAGCCAGTGTCCCGGCGACCCGATCGCGAACGTCCGACAGGCGATTACCGGCAGCGGCTGTGGCTTCGGCCCGGATGCGCAACTCGACCATGGAACCCCGGCGGTCGACGACGATGGCGTAGTTGGCTCCCACGTCCGGATCGTCCATGAGGACGGCTTCGATCTCGCGGGGGTAGACGTTTATGCCCCGGATGATGAGCATGTCGTCGGCACGCCCGGTGAGGCGTGCCATGCGGGTCCAGTGGCGGCCGTCGACCCCGCCGTCGGAGAGGATCCGGGTGATGTCGCCGGTGCGGTATCGCAGCACCGGCATGGCCTCCTTGGTGAGCGTGGTCAGGACCAGCTCGCCGTACTCGCCGTCTGCCATGGGAGTACCGGTCTCCGGGTCCACGACCTCAGGTAGGAAGTGGTCGTCGAACACGTTCAGGGCGCCCAGGTCGTCTGGGGCCTCCATGGCCACGCCGGGACCGATGACCTCCGACAGTCCGTAGATGTCCAGGGCGATGAACCCGCCCCCCCAGGCCTCCTGGATGCGGGTGCGCATGCCTTCGGACCATGGTTCGGCGCCCAGGATGCCGATCTCGACCTTCAGCCGGTCACGGATGCCCTGGGCGTGGGCCCGCTCGGCCAACACGAGCGAGAAGGATGGGGTGGCCGACATGACCCGGCTTCCCAGGTCCTCCAGGAGCTGGAGTTGGAGCGTGGTGTTGCCCCCGGACACGGGAACGACCGTGCAACCGAGCCGCTCGCCCCCGTAGTGGAGACCGAGGCCGCCGGTGAACAGGCCGTAGCCGTAGCCGTTGTGGAGGATGTCGTCGGGACGGGTGCCGGCTAGTGCCAGGGCCCTGGCGTTCACCTCGGCCCAGATCGCCAGGTCGTGAGGGGTGTAGACGACGATGGTCGGCTTGCCGCTCGTGCCGGAACTGGCGTGGAGGCGGGTGGTTTCCGCCATCGGCGTGGTGACCATGCCCAGCGGGTACTGGTCGCGCAGGTCCTGCTTGACGGTGAAGGGCAGTGCCCCCAGGTCCTCCACCGAGGTGATCGAGGTCGGGTCGACATCTGCCAGGCGCTCGGTCCAGAAGGCGTTGCCGCTGGAGGCGAGGCGGGCCACGAGGGCGGCCAGGCGCTCGCCCTGGAGGGAACGCTTCTGGTCTCCGGGGAGCCCGGCTACGTCGACCGGGTCGAAGGTGGTGCCGGGCATCCGCGGATCCTAAGCGACGGCTGGTGGCGGCCGTCCGGGACTCGGCACGCAGGCCCTCAGCCGGCCCGCACCACCGCGGAGGCCACGATCAGGTCCCAGGCGGCCAGCCCGACGGACTTGAACAGGGTGACCTCGTCGTCCGAGGTGCGGCCGACCCTTCCCAGGCAGAGTTCGGCGAGGTCCCCGATCACGCTTTCGAACGACCATTCACCGGCTGCGGCCGGCACCATCAGGTCGCCGGCCTCTTCGGCCGCGGCATGGCGGTCGTCCACGAACACCGACGCTCCGTTCACGAGCTCCGCGTCCACCTCCCGGCGGGCAACCGAGTAGGAGCCGACGAGCCCCACGTGGGCACCCGGTCGGACGGCGCCGGTGGGGATGACCGGGGTGGTGGACGACGTGCAGCCACAGACGATGTCGCAACCGGCGGTCTCCTCCGGGTCGGCAGCGACAGCGAACCGATCGCCGACGTCCAGGGAGGTGGCGAATGTTTCGGCGGAACCCCCGGATCGGCCGGTCAAGAGGATTCGGTCGATGCCCGGGCGTACCGCCAGCATCGCCTCGACGTGTCCCCGGGCCTGGACCCCGGTGCCGAAGATCCCGAGCGTGGCGGCGTCGGGTCGGGCCAGGATGTCGGCCGCGAGGGCTGATGCAGCCGGGGTTCGCAGGGTGGTGAGGGCCGAACCGTCCAGGGTGGCGGTCGGAACGCCGGTCGCCCGGTCGCAGTAGAGGTAGAAGCCGTGGATCAGCGGCAGCCCCCGATCCCGGTTGCCCGAGACCACGTTGACGATCTTCACTCCGATCCCGGCCGGCGACACCGCCGGCATCATGAGGAAGTCATCGGTCGGGCCCAGGGACACCTGGGTGCGTGGGTGGAGCCCATCGAGCTCCACCGAGCCCGCCCGGAGCGCCTCGATGCACGTCGGCATGTCGACGATGGCCCGGATGGCCTCGGCGTCGAAGTGGGGTAGACCGGTCATCGGCAGGGCCTCATCGGAACACGAATCCCAACCCGATCGGATCGTGGGGATCCAGGTGGAAGGTCGCGCTGGCGTGCTTGTGGGCCGAGCCCTCGATGCTGGTGACCACCCCGGCGTCGGTCAACTCGATGATCCGGCCCGTGAACCTGTCGCCTGCCACACCGTGGTTCTGGAACGGGGCCCCCGGGACGATCCGGCCGTGATGGTGGAGGAGGGCCAGCCTGGCCGAGGTGCCCGACCCGCACGGCGACCTGTCGACCTGGCCGTCGGCGAAGATCGTCACGTTTCGTTCCTGCAGGGGGTCCTCCCCGAGGGTCTCATGGATGATCGTTCCGTACAGCCCGGAGAGTCGGTCGTCTGTCGGGTGGACCACCGACGGGTGGTCGCCGAGGGCCGCCTTGACTGCCCGGCCCAGGGTGATGAGGTCGTCCACCCGGTCGGCGGTTGCGGCCAGCCCGAGGTCGTCGATGGCCACGGAGGCGTAGAAGGCGCCTCCGAACGACACGTCTGCTGTGACCGGTCCGAAGGAGGTGTCGACGGTGAGGCCGGTGGCCGACACGAACGAGGGCACGTTGGTGAACCGGACAGATGCCACCCGACCCTCCACCATGTGGGCCACCGTGCTCAGGCGGCCGGACGGTACGTCCACGACCACCTCCACCTCCCCGTTCTCCGGGGCTGCGATCCGTCCGGTGTCGATGGCCCAGGTGGTGATGGCGATGGTTCCGTGGCCGCAGGCCGTGGAGAAGCCGTCCTTGTGGAAGAACACGATGCCGATGTCGCCGTCGGGGTCATCGGGAGGTACGACCATGCCGCCGTACATGTCGGCGTGGCCACGCGGCTCGTGGCAGAGGAAGCGCCGGTGGTCGTCCAGGTTCTGGATCGCCCAGGAACGGCGGTCCAGCACCGTGTCGCCCTGCATCTCGCCCAGGTCCACGATCCGGAATGGCTCGCCGGCCGTGTGGTAGTCGTCGGCGACGATCGCCTCGTCGGGGTCCAGCACCATGGCGCTGGACCGTAATGCGCCGGCCCGGACCGTTCCGGCTACCAGACGGCCGCAGGGTCGAGGTCCATGACCTCGCGCATGCGGTCCAGCAGTGGGCCGAAGTCAGGGTGGCGATTGAGGCGACCGGTGGGTGCCGCCGGCTGCATCTGGGAGGGGTCGACGTTGAAGCGGTGCCGAACCCGGTCCGTCCACTCGCCCAGGCGGGTGTCGAACGGTGCCGAGGCCACGCCGGTGGCCACCGCCTCGGCTTCCCCGGCAACGGGGTCGAAGAGGCCGACCGCCAACGGGAGCAGGTCGACCAGCGCCGCCTGTAGGCGTTCCCCGCTGTCGGGAACCGGTAGGAGGACGTCGAGTAGACCGTCAGCGTGTCGACGGTGGTACCGCTCTTCGCGTTCGGCCCGGGCGGCGGCTTCGGCAAGTGCGGTCAGCGACGACTCCGCCACCTGCTCCCATCGGAGCTGCTCGGCGGCGTCGTACAGCCAGTGGCGGACCAGGGCGTGGGCCCAGTCGCCGGAAGCCACCTCCACGAGCTGTGCGGAACGCCAGTCGGCCGGTGAGTGCCGGAAGGCCAGCTCGTCGATCCTGAGGTCATCGTCGACCGGATCGCCGTCACCGGCCACGATGGCGTAGAGGGCGGCCGCATGGCTCAGCTCGTCCTGGGCTATGGAGCTGAAGGCCAGATCCTCCTCCAGGAAGGGCGCCACCCCGATCCATTCCGTGTGCTGCTGGCCCATCAGGTGTTCGTCGTCGGCGAAGGCCAGCAGGAACTCTCGTACTGCACTGCCCAGGCCGGTCACGACCTGCCCTCCCGGGCGTTTCGCCGGTGCTCCGCAATGGCCTTGCCGTCGTTGTGGCGGTGGGGCTTGTCGGAGTTGGGGGCGATGAAATCCGTTCCGCCGAGGATCACGTGCTCCCGGTCGACCAGCCACAGGCGGTCGCCTTCGGCCCGGCGCGCGTAGCTCTCGCGGGCAAGCACGAGGGCCAACTCGTCGTCGGGAGCGTCCAGGGACCCGGCGTGTCGGAACTCGTCCCTGCCGTCCTTCTTGAGGAACACCTCGTAGCGCCGCATCTGCTCCCCTAGGTCCGCATCACTTCAACGACCTCGGTGCAGGTCGGGCAGGTGTGCACGGCCCGACACCGACTGGGTCCGAACATGGACTGCTCGTCGGTGGGTGATCCACAGCGTGGACAGGCAACGGGCCCGCGACCGATGCGGACCGCCACCGTGAAATCGCGGGCCATCGTCGCCCGTGCCGTTTCGGTGATCCGGTCGACCTTCCAGACCGGAGTACCCAACCACCGCACGTCCACGGTGGCCACGCCGTCAACGGTGTCGACGGCACGTCGGACGTCGTCGGCGATCATCGAGAGCGCCGGACATCCCGAGAACGTCGGTATGAGCCCGACCGCCACGTGGCCATCCGGGGTGGTTTCGAGCGATTCCAGCAGGCCCAGGTCGACGATCGAGATCCCCGGGTACTCGGGGTCGTCGACGGTCGCCACAGCGCTTCTGACCCGGTCGGCGAGGAGGCCTGTGCTCATGCGGCGGCCCCTGCGGCGCGGACCGGTGCGTCGTCCAGGACCCGGCGCACCCAGTGGGTGTCCGTCCAGTTGGCGGCAGCGTCGGCGATGCGTCGGGCCGAGTCGGGTCCGTCCATGGCCAGGGTCCGCTTCAACGGCTCCCAGTCGATGGGGCCGGCAGTCCACGAGTCGGTCGCCGGGTCGTGGGTGAGGTCGGGGTCGGGAACGGTGAACCCGTATGACATGAGGAGGGGGGCGAACTTCTGCACCCAACGGGCACGCAGCACCTCGTTCCGCTCCGACTTGATGTGCCAGCGCAGCAGGACGTCTCCCGGCTTCGAGTCGGGGCCGAAGAGCTGGAGGGCGGGCCACCACCAGTCGTCGAGGGACTGCTGGAACATGGTCCGCTGCACCTCGGTGCCGTCGGCGATTCGCAGCATCCGTTCCTCTCCCATGCGCATGTGGAAGCCCTCTTCGCTGATGATCCGCTTCAGGATCCGGCGGTATGGGCCGTAGGAGCAGTTCTTGAAGACGGCCTGCTGGCTGGCCAGGGCGGCGGCGTCGACGAGGAATGAGATCGCCACCTGGTCCCCCCAGGTCTTGGCCCGGTAGTGGAAGACGTTGTGGAACTTCGACTTTCCGGCGAACAGGTCCTCGAGCATGTCGCGTCGGGTCTTGATCCCCATGTCGGCGCCCACCATGTACAGCAGGTGGCCGTGGCCGATCTCGTCCTGGGTCTTGGCCAGCACGGCCATCTTGTGGCGGAGGCCCGGTGTCCGGGGGATCCAGTCCCGCTCGGTCAGGCCACCCATGAGCTCCGAGTTGGCGTGCATCTCAATGAAGGCGAACACGGCCTGCCGGTATGCGTCGGGCATGTCGTCGTCCAGCTCGACGATTCCGCCGCCATCCAGGAACGCCTCGAAGTCGTCCATGGACGTCCAGGTGCGCCCCATCACGCCACCTCGTCCGGGGCGCCGTTCAGGCCGGGGCGATTGGCGACCATCGTGAGGACGTCGTAGGCCGCCACCACCTCGTCTTCCTGGTTCACGACCTGTGCGTCCCAGGCCACCTCGCCGTAGCCGGCTCCGACCCTCAGGGTCCTGCGCTTGGCGGTCAACCAGACGGTGAGGGTGTCGCCCGGGTAGGTCGGCTTGGCGAACCGGCAGCGGTCGATTCCGTAGTTGGCCAGGACGGGGCCGGGATCCGGCCATACGAACAGTCCGGCTGCCAGGGACAGAACCAGGTAGCCGTGGGCCACGCGGCCTCCGAAGATCGGGCTGGCTGCCGCCGCCTCTTCGTCCATGTGGGCGTAGAAGTGGTCGCCGGTGGACTCGGCGAAGGCCTCGATGTCGTCGAGGGTGACGGTTCGCGACCCGGTTTGCAGTGCCGTGCCCAGCTCCAGGTCGTCGAAGTGGAGCTTGAACGGGTGGCCCCGGTCGGTGTGGCGGGTGGCGCCGGGCATCCACTGGCCCACGATCCGTGTCAGCACGTCGGGTGAGCCCTGGAAGGCCGTTGTCTGGAGGTGCTGCCTGACGCCGCGCAGGCCGCCCATCTCCTCGCCACCGCCCGCCCGTCCGGGCCCACCGTGGACGAGCATCGGGAGCGGCGAGCCATGGCCGGTGCTGGTGGTGGCCACCGAGGCATCCACGACGTGGACGCGGCCGTGGTGCGCTGCGATGCCGAGAGCGATCGTCGCTGCCTCGTCCGGGTCGCCGCTGTAGATCGATGCCACGAGGCTGCCCTCTCCGAGTGCGGCCAGTCGCACCGCCTCGTCCGGTCCGTCGTAGTCGACGAGGGTGGCGACCGGACCGAATGCCTCCGTGGCGTGGATGACCGGTGCCTCGGAATCGGTTGCCAGCAGAAGGGTGGGCGCCAGGAATGCGCCGGCCGACGGATCCACGTCGTGAAAGGTGCAGGCGTCGATGACGACGCTGGCGGCGGTCCGCAGAGCGGAGATGGCGACGGCCGCTTCGTCGCGCTGGGCGGTGCCCACCAAGGCCCCCATGTCGGTGGCCTCGTCGGCCGGGTCGCCGACCCTCGTCCCGGAGAGGGCCGCGGCGATTGCCTCGGCCGCCGCATCCATGTGGGTGGATGGAACCAGGACGCGGCGAATGGCCGTGCACTTCTGGCCGGCCTTGACCGTCATCTCCCGTGCCACCTCGGCCACGAACAGGTCGAACTCGGTCGTCCCCGGGGATGCTCCAGGCCCGAGGATCGCAGCGTTCAGCGAGTCGGCCTCGGCGTTGAAGCGGACCGATCGTCTGACCAGGTTCGGATGTGCCCGCAGGGCTGCCGCCGTGACAGCCGAGCCGGTGAAGCCGACGTGGTCCTGACCCCCCAGGTGGTCGAAGAGGTCACCGATGCCGCCGCAGACGAGCTGGAGGGCGCCATCCGGGAGGATTCCGGATTCCACGATGCAGCGAACCATCGCCTCGGTCAGGAATGCCGTCGGGGTGGCCGGCTTGATGATGGTCGGCATGCCGGCCAGCAGGGCGGGCGCCAGCTTTTCGAGGGGGCCCCAGCAGGGGAAGTTGTAGGCGTTCACCTGTACGGCCACGCCGTGGCGCGGCGTCGCCACGTGGGCGGCGATGAAGGAGCCGTCGCGGGCCAGCACCTCGGGCTCGCCGTCCAGGAGAACGTGTCCGCCGGGGAGTTCGCGCCGACCCTTCGAGGCGTAGCCGAGTAGCACCCCGGCGCCGCCCTCTATGTCGATCCACGAGTCGCTCCGGGTCGCCCCGGTAGCCGTCGAGAGGACGTAGAGCCCTTCCTTCTCCGCCATGAGGAGCTGGCCCAGAGCCTTGAGCAGGGCGGCCCGCTCGTGGAAGGTCAATGACCGCAGTGCCGGCCCGCCGACGTCGCGGGCGTAGGCGGCTGTGGCGGCGAAGTCGATGCCTGCGCTGGAGACGGTCGCGATCGGCTGGCCGCTGACGGCGTGGTGCGTGACGACGCCCTCGTCCGCGGGCGCGTGCCAGGAACCCTGTACGTGGCTCTCCAGTCCGTGCACCGCTGCTCCCGTCGTCAGGGCGGGTCCCGCCTCGGCCAGATAGTATAACCTTTGATTAGTTTAGGCAAGGCCGTCATGCCGCGCCGATGGGAATTGGCCTCCGGTGGGAGCGTGGACGATCATGGGATTCCATGCGTGCCATCGAGCGGCCTTCCGCTGCTTTGCTGATGTTCCCCGGGCTTGAGGCGCTTGTGCTGTCGGTGGATGCACGAGGGCGGCTCGAGTCGGTAGTCGACCTGGTGGCACCGGTTCCCTTTGCCACCGCCACCGAGGTTCCGACTGACGTCGAGGTGCTGTTGACCGGATGGGGATGTCCGATGCTGGGCGACGAGGCCCTGACCGCACTCCCGAATCTGCAACTCATAGCCCACGCTGCCGGCACCGTCCGTCCGGTGGCCACCGATCCGGTGTGGGATCGGGGCATCGTCGTCACCTCGGCTGCATCGGCCAATGCCATTCCGGTCGCCGAGTTCACCTTCGCCGTCGTCGTCATGATCACCAAGGACGTGTTCGCCATCCGCGATCGGCACCGGGAGACAAGGGGTCGAACGGCCGTGGTCGACCAGAACCGGATGGGCAGCCGGAGCCGTCGCATCGGGCTGGTGGGCGCCTCGACCATCGGCAGGCTGGTGATCGAGCGACTGCGCAGCCTCGACGTCAACGTGGTGGTCGCCGACCCGTACCTGAGCGGCACGGAGGCAGCCGCGCTCGGGGTGGAACCAGTGGATCTGGATGAGTTGCTGGCCACCTCGGACGTGGTGTCCCTCCACGCCCCGCTGCTGGAGTCCACACGCCACATGGTAGGTGCCGCCCAACTGGCGGCCATGCGGGACGGTGCCTGGCTGGTCAACACGGCCCGAGGCGGGCTGGTGGACACCGACGCCCTCACCACCGAGCTTGTCTCGGGTCGACTCCATGCCTTCCTGGACACACTCGACCCAGAGCCACTGCCAGCCGACTCACCGCTCTACGACCTGTCCAACGTCGTCCTCACGCCGCACATCGCCGGGTCGATGGGCACCGAGGTGGCCCGCATGGGTGACCTGGCCGTGACCGAGGTGGAACGCTTCGTGGCCGGGGAGCCGCCCCTCCACCCGGTCGTTCGGTCTGACATGGACCACATCGCATGACCCCGATCCGTTCCGGCCTCTGCTCAGTCACCTTCCGGGCCCTGACTGCCGACGAAGTGCTGTCGGTAGCCGTGGAAGCCGGGCTGGACGGCATCGAGTGGGGGGCCGACGTGCACGCGCCGGTCGGAGAACTGGACGTGGCGACCGACCTGGCTGATCGTTGCCTCGACGCCGGACTGGTCTGCCCGTCCTACGGCAGCTACGTGGTGGCCGGGCGTACACCTGGCGATGAGGTGGCCCGGGCGGTCGATACGGCACTCGCCCTGGGAGTGTCCAACCTCCGCATCTGGACCCCGTACGGCGTCCGGCCCGACGCCCCGGCCGTTGAGCGGACTGAGGTCCTGGAGGGGATCGCCCACGCCACGGTGGTGGCTGCCGAACGGGGGCTGGCCACCTCGTTGGAGTACCACCCCGGAACGCTGACCGAGACCGCGGCATCGACCCTCGACGTCCTGGCGGCCGTTGACCACCCCGACCTTTTCACCTACTGGCAGCCCGATCCGTCGCTTGACGACACCGTGGCCGTGTCGGAACTGGCTCAGGTCGTCGGGCGGCTCTCCCACCTACACGTCTTCTCCTGGGGGACCGGCTTCGGGGACCGCAACCGGCTTGCTGACGGCGCCTCCCTGTGGGAGCCGGCGCTGTCTGCCGTGCCCGTCGGAGGGCCGTGGGGTGCCACGGGCCGCGACCGCTGGGCGTTCCTCGAGTTCGTCGTCGACGATGACCCGGCCAACCTGGCCGACGACGCCGCCACGCTGCGGGCCTGGCTCGACGCCGATGGGAACTCGGAGGAGGGTGCCGACCATGTCTGATCCGCGGGCCAACCCGATGGGCGGCAACCCGTTCGCCTCGAAGGCTGATGCCCAGCAGGCCGTCCGCGATCTCGTCGAGCCTGTGGTGCGGCACCTGTCGCCCGGCGGAGCCCGGGCCCGTCTAGGCAGCGGTGCGGCATTGTTCGAGGCACGGGTGGCCGAGCTGGAGGGCTATGCCCGGCCGCTCTACGGGATCGTGCCGCTGGTGGTCGGCGGTGGCGAGTTCGCCCACTGGGAGCGGTGGCGGGAGGGTCTGGTCGCCGGAACGGACCCGGACGGCCAGGAGTACTGGGGGGCCTGTACCGGAGACAGCGACCAGAGGATGGTCGAGATGGCGGCCATCGGGTTCGCCCTCGCCTTCGCTCCCGAGCACCTCTGGGATCCGCTGGACGATCCGGCCCGACAACGGGTCTTGGCCTGGCTGGACGGTATCGACGAGTTCGAGCCGGCCGCCAACAACTGGCAGTTCTTCAGGCTGTTGGTTCACGTGGGCCGGGAACGGATCGGCGCACCGGGCGACCCGGCCACGGCCCAACGATCGGTCGAGAGGATCGAGGAGTGCCACGTGTCCGATGGCTGGTACCGGGACGGCGTGCTCGGCAACGTCGACTGGTATCTCCCGTTCGCCTTCCACACCTACGGGCTGGTGCTCCACGCTTCCGGGCTCGGCGACCGCGAAGCGGCGGGCCGGTACCTGGAACGAGCCCGGGCGTTCGGCCCCGAGTTCGGACACTGGTTCGGCCCCGATGGCGCCGGCATCGCTTACGGCCGGAGCATGACCTACCGGTTCGCCCAGTCCAGTCTGTGGGGGGCCTATGCCCTGGCCGACGTGGAGGGCGTGCCGTGGGACGAGGCCCGCGGTCACTGGGCCCGCCATCTGCGCTGGTGGTCCGACCGGCCGATCTCGGACCGCGACGGTGCCCTGTCCATCGGGTACGGGTACGACAACAGACGTCTCGCCGAGGGCTACAACTCGGCGGGATCGCCCTATTGGGCCATGAAGGCGTTCGCAGCGGTGGCCGCCCCCGACGACCACCCGTTCTGGACGGCGGACGAGGGCCCGCAACCCCCGCTGGATCGCCCGGTGGCCCAGCCACCGGCCGGTTGGATCCTCGACCGGGACGAGAACCATGCCGTCGCCCTTTCGGGAAAGCGGTCGTCGCGTGTCCGGTTCATTGAGCAGACGGCGGCCAAGTACGAGAAGTTCGCCTACTCCTCGCGCTACGGGTTCGCCGGCGAGGTCGAGTTCCACTGGGGCGCCACGATGACCGACTCCACGATCTTCCTGGTCGACGGCGCAGACCGGCAGAGCCGCTCCCGGGTCGAGGATGCGTTCATCCGGGACGACCCGGTCGACGGGCCGATGCTGTGGTCGAGGTGGCGCCCGTGGCCCGACGTGGTGGTCGACACCGTGCTGGCCGGGGGAGCGACGTGCCACCACCGTCTCCACCTCATTCGCACCGGGCGTGCCCTGTCGGTCGTCGAGACGGGCTTCGCGGTGGCTGTCGATTCGATCCGCCTCACCGGGGGTCTGTCGGACGTGGAGGTCGTGCTGTCCGACGGCACCGTCGAGGTTCGGACGGTGCGCGATCGCAGTGGGCTCGTGGATGGCGACGGGAGCCGGACCGGTTCGGTACGACCGTTGCCCCCCAACGCCGGGATGTCGGCCCCGTCCACCGCGGTGCCCGTCCTCCATGGCGACCTCGACCCGGGCGAATACGTCCTGTCCTGCACCGTGTGGGCCGGCCCGACGGGAACCGGGTCCGGGTCGGACCAGCTGCCGGTTCCACCGGTGGCGGCTCGGGTCCTGCTGGAGCACCAACGTGACCGGGCCACCGAGCCGTACGAGGAGATAGACGTGGAAGCCCTGCTTGGGCCGCGATACGCCGGGAAGGACTGATGGACGCGATCGAGCCTGTGGTCACCCACCCGGATGCACGAGTCCGTCCCCGACGGACCATCACCGGGATGTCGGCCATCCTGCTGCCCCATATCGACCACGGAGAGGTGGACTGGCCCGGCCTGGCCGCCCACATCGAGCGCACGGCGTCCGCAGGGCTGATCCCTGCCGTGAACATGGACACCGGTTTCATCCAACTGCTGGACGATGCCACCAAGGACCGGATCCTGGACGTGGCCGCCGCCCACAGTGACGGGTTCGTGGCCGGCGCCCATCTCGATGACCGGGCCGGCGCCCAGTTGGACCTGGCTGGCTATCGACACGAGATGGAACGGATCGTCGCCCACGGTGGCACCCCGATCGTCTTCCCTACACACGGGCTGACGGCGCTCGAGGGGGAGGAATGGGTGGGTGCACACGCCGCGCTGGCCGAGCACTGCGACCGTTTCCTGGCCTTCGAGCTGGGACCGATGTTCGTGTCGTACGGCCGGATCTACGACCTCGACGCCTACCGGGGCCTCCTGGGGATCGAGGCCTGTGTGGGGGCCAAACACTCGTCGCTGGACCGTGTGCCGGAGTGGGAACGCCTGGCCCTGCGCGATGAGGTACGGCCGGACTTCATGGTGCTGACAGGCAACGACCTGGCCATCGACATGGTCATGTACGGGTCCGACTACCTACTGGGCCTGAGCACCTTTGCTCCCGACCGGTTCGCGGACAGAGACCGGATGTGGTCGATCGGTGACCCCGGGTTCTTCGAGTTGAACGACCTGCTGCAGGAGTTGGGCGACTTCACGTTCCGGGAGCCGGTGCCCGGCTACCGCCACGACGCCGCGTTGTTCCTGGAGCTCCGGGGTTGGATCGGCTCCAGCCGGGTCCCCGATGGCGTCCCCCTGCGACCTGACGGCGAGGTCGATGTGCTGCGCGACATCGCCGACCGGTTGGGAGTGCTGCCGTGACAGGCCGTCGACCCATCGTCCAGATGCGGAAGATGGCTGATGCCGAGGCGTTCCGGTCACATCTGGAGGGACTGGGGGTGGGCCTCGGCTTCGATGCCGGGATGGCGGTCGGAGCGGACGCCCCCCTGTCCTGCCCATTCGACGTACGGCTGGCCGAAGGGGTTACGCGGACGGTCGGCAACCGCTTCGCCGTGTTGCCAATGGAGGGCTGGGACGCCACCAGCCACGGCCGACCGACTGACCTCGTGACCCGTCGCTGGGAGAGGTTCGGCAGCAGCGGGGCCAAGCTCGTCTGGGGTGGTGAGGCGGTGGCGGTCCGTGCCGACGGTCGGGCCAACCCCAACCAGCTCTGCATCGGCCCAGAGAGCCTCTCCGACCTGGCCGGGCTGAGATTCCGGCTGGTGGCCGCCCATTCCGATCGGTTCGGACCTAGCGACGACCTCCTCGTGGGGCTGCAGCTGACCCATTCGGGTAGGTGGTCGCGACCCGCCGGCAACCCGGTTCCGCGTGTCGGGTACCGGCACCCGCTCCTGGACCACCGGGCCCCGGTCACTGCGGCCTCTGTCCTGTCCGACGACGAGCTGGACGACCTCTCGGACAGCTTTGTGGAGGCCGCTGTCGTGGCCGCAGATGCAGGCTTCGACTTCGTGGACGTGAAGGCCTGTCACGGCTATCTCCTTCACGAGATGCTCAGCGGCATTGACCGTCCCGGGCCGTACGGCGGCGACCTGGGGGGACGTAGCCGTTTCCACATCCGGACGTTGGAGGCCATCAGGGCCCGGGTACCCAGCCTCGGCCTCGGGGTTCGGCTCAGCATCTACGACATGGTGCCGTTCGAGGCCGGGCAGGACGGTGTGGGCGTACCGGCATCCACCGGGGGGTACCGCCACGCCTTCGGCGGCGACGGCACCGGACTGGGAATCGACCTGGACGAGCCCGACCGGCTGTTGGCCCTTTTCGCCGAGGTGGGCGTGTCGATGGTGTGCACCACGGCCGGGAGTCCCTACCACTGTCCACACGTCCAGAGGCCGGCCTACTTCCCTCCATCGGACGGCTACCTGCCACCACAGGATCCGCTGGTCGACGTGGCCCGACTGTTGGATGCCACCGCGGGACTGAAGGCTCGTCACCCGGACCTGGTGTTCGTCGGATCTGGCTACTCCTACCTGCAGGAGTGGTTGCCCAACGTGGCACAGGCCGATGTACGAACCGGGAGGGTCGATGCCGTGGGCATCGGGAGGATGGTTCTCAGCTACCACGACCTTCCCGCCGACATCGTCGAGGGCCGGGGGCTGGATCGGCGACGGATCTGTCGCACGTTCAGCGACTGCACGACGGCTCCGCGCAGCGGCCTGGTCTCCGGCTGCTACCCACTCGACGAGCACTACAAGGCGATGCCGGCCAGGGTCGACCTGGCCCGGGCAAAGCGGGCGGCCGAACAGGCCAGGGGCGGGCGCCGGGCCTGACGCGATCCGACCCGCACCACGGGTGCGGGTCGTTGGAGCGGGTGAGGAGAATCGAACTCCCGTCATCAGCTTGGGAAGCTGGGGTTCTACCATTGAACTACACCCGCGAGAGCCGCCAGCGTAGCGATACCCACGGCTTCACAGCCGACCGGGTCCTGACGTCAGGCCGACTCTGCGATGTGGGCCACCGCATCACCCCGGTTCACCAGCGGTGACCGTGTGCAGCCGATGACCATGCCGTCACGCGGCGCCCTGACGGCAGCCACGCTGTTCCCGAACGCATCGTCGATGCTGCCCAGCACCTGCCGACGTTCCACCCGGTCGCCCAGTCCGACCGCCAGGTGGAGGATTCCGCTGCGACCCGCCCTGGCCCAGGTCGTGGAACGTGACGCCAACGACGGTTCATCGGGTCCGGTCGGGCCGTCGATGAGCCCGACGACCGCCAGCACCCGCCGCACCCCTGCTACACCGCTGCCGATGGCATCCTCGTCGAAGCGGAGTGCCTCGCCGGCCTCGTAGAGCAGCACGGTGGCGCCACGCCTCGTCGCCGCCTGCCGCAGCGTGCCTGCCCGGTTCCTGGCATGGACCATCAGGGGTGCACCGAAGGCATCGGCCAGTCGTCGGGTTTCGGGGTCGTCCAGGTCGGCCCGGATCTGAGGCAGGTTCGTGCGGTTGTCGGTGCCTGTGTGGAGGTCGATGCCCACGCTGGACCGGTCCACGATCTCGGTCATGAAGAGGTTGGCGATCTGTGCGGCCAGTGAACCGGTGGCCGAACCGGGGAACGACCTGTTCAGGTCCCGACGGTCGGGTAGGAGACGATCGCCACCGACGAACCCCCAGACGTTCACCACGGGTACGGCCAGCACCGTGCCCCGCACCTCCATCGGGTCCAGGTCCCGGAGGACCCGGGTGATGATCTCCACGCCGGCGATCTCGTCACCGTGGATCGCCGCGTTCAGCCACACGGTCGGGCCGGGTGTGGCCCCGTGCACGACCCTGACCGGGAGGGCCATGGCGGTTCCGGTCACGAGGCGCCCGATGGGCAGTTCGAAGCCGTCCACGCAGCCCGGCTGGACCTCGTGTCCGCCGACGACGATCGAGCCGTGCTCAGCCATCGGTCGCTCCGCCCGTCGTGTCCCCGCTGGTCGCCTCCGCGTCCAGGCGTGCCACTTCGGAAGACCTGTTCACCTGTCGGAGGGACCTGGGCGGCTGGCCGAGGAGGAATGACCGACCGGTATCCACCAGGAAACGTCGCCTCAGTGCCTGGCGGCCCAGCAGCATCCGAAAGCCCATCTGGTCGCGTCTGGTGAGGGTGAACTCCACGTCGACGGTGCGCGATCCGATGCGAACCGGCAGCACGACGACCGGCCGTCGCTCGGTTGTGCCACTTGACGATCGCACCTGGCGGCGGTCCAGCACCCTGGCCTCGACCTGCACGGCATCGGCGGTCGAGCGCTGCCACGGGTAGACGTGGAACCGCACCCACTCCCGGTTCTCCACCTCGAAGGTATGGAGACCAGCAGCATGCAGGGACGAGGTCCGGGCTCCGGTATCCACCTTCGCCTTCAGCCAGTCGATGCCGTGGTCGGGGAGGCCGACCCACTCGCGCCATCCGAGGGCGGGCTGGGTCCGTGCCCCGGCCGGCTTCCTGGGTGCCTTCCCTGGTGGCTTCTTCTCCGCCGCGACAACCGCCTCCGCTTTCTTCTGCCCGGCGGTGGTGGACTTCGGCCGCTTCTTGGACGGCTTCTTCTTCGGCCGGACTCCGGCGTCCATCTCGTCTGCGCCCATTGGCACGGCCTCGGTCACGTTCGCCTTCCCATGACGGTCCCCGGGCACCGGGGGCCGTACGCCTACATAATGGTGCCTCTGACGCAGGCCGTTCGACCCCGGAGTCCCCGTGAAGTTAGCGATCCTCTCCCGACAGCCGAACTCGTACTCGACATCACGGCTACGCCTCGCTGCCATTGACAGGGGCCACGAGGTCGAGGTGCTGGACACGCTCAGGTTCGCCATTGACCTGGCCAGCGACGACCCCGACCTGCAGTACCGGGGCAGGCCCACCGAGGACTACGACGCCGTCATCCCCCGGATCGGCGCATCCATCACCTATTTCGGCACGGCGGTGGTGCGCCAGTTCGAGCAGATGGACGTCTATACACCGAATACCGCCAACGGCATTGCCAGCTCACGGGACAAGCTCCGGGCCATACAGATCCTGTCCCGTCACGAGATCGGCATCCCGGCGACCGCCTTCGCCCGCAACCGCGACGACGTGCTTCCCGCCATCGAGCGTGTGGGTGGCGCCCCGGTGGTCATCAAGTTGCTGGAGGGAACCCAGGGAATAGGGGTGATCCTGGCACCGGACACGCGGGTAGCTTCGGCCATCATCGAGACCCTGCAGAGTGCGAAGCAGAACGTGCTCATCCAGGCCTTCGTGGAGGAGTCGAAGGGCACAGATGTGCGTGCGCTCGTGGTCGGTGACCGGGTGGTGGGTGCCATGCGCCGGACGGCGGCCGGCGACGAGTTCCGCTCCAACGTCCATAGGGGTGGCACAGTCGAAGCCATGGACCTGGACGAGGAGTACGAGACCACAGCCGTGCGGGCCGCCCAGATCATGGGGCTGCGCGTGGCCGGGGTGGACATGCTGGAGGGGAACGACGGCCCGCTGGTGATGGAGGTCAACTCCTCGCCGGGATTCGAGGGCATCGAGGAGGCCACCGGACTGGACATCGCCGGGGCGGTCGTTGACTTCGTCGACAACCAGGTGGCGTTCCCTGAACTGGACGTGCGCCAGCGCCTTTCGGTCAGCACCGGCTACGGGGTGGCCGAGATGCAGGTACGTGAGGACGGTTCCTGGGTCGGCCAGACCATCGGCGAGAGCGGCCTGCTGGACCGGGACATCTCGGTGCTTACGCTCCATCGGGGAGCCCTGGTCATTCCCAATCCGCGAGTCGAGCGGGTCCTGGAGGCCAACGACCGGCTGCTCTGCTTTGGCCGCCTTGAAGAGATGCGCGACATGATCCCGGCTCGCCGCCGTCGCTCGAGGGTCCGTCGCCTGCCCATCGACCTCGGTTCGGGTCGACCGATCGACGACGAGACCGAGGCCTGATTCCCGGCAGGCATCGGAACCGGTACGCGGTCTAGATTCGCGAGGGCTCGAAGGGAGAGCACCATGGCCGAACCCCACCGATCCATGCGCACCGAGGTCGTTCCTGAAATCTGTGTGGACGGTGCCGCCGCGGCGCTGGACTTCTACGTGGAGGCCTTCGGGGCCGAGGAACTGTTCCGCCACGAGGCGCCGGACGGCCGGATCATCCACGGCGAGACCTCCTTCGACGGCTTCAGGGTCGATGACTTCCCCGAGTCCAACGATGGGAAGGGGTCCTCGCCGACAGCCATCGGTGGCACCCCCATCTGCCTCCACCATGACGTGGCCGACGTGGATACCGCCGTCGACCGGGCGGTGGCTGCCGGAGCGACCCTTGTCATGGGACCCGAGGGCATGTTCTGGGGAGACCGCTACGCACGACTGGCCGACCCTTTCGGCCACCAGTGGTCGTTGGCCGCGCCGGGAGCGGGGCCGGACCCGGAGGCCGAGGCGGCGATGATGGATGGGTTCCCCCAGGGAGACGAAGAATGACCGACCTGCACCAGGCGCCCCGTGCGTCCTTCACGGACATGTCCACCTCCACCAAGGAGGACTGGATGGTCATCATGGGCCAACGGACGGAGCTGGAGCAGGCCCTTCCGGACCGGATCATCGAGCAGTTCGACCACCTCCGCGACGACTACGGCGGCTTTCCCGTGGACCGGCTGGAACACAGCCTGCAGACCGCCACCCGGGCCGAACGTGACGGTCGCGACGACGAGTACGTGCTGTGCGCCCTCACCCACGACATCGGCGACCCGCTCACGCCGTTCAACCACCCTGACGTGGCCGCCGCGATCCTGAAGCCCTTCGTGTCCAGCGCCAACCACTGGATGGTCGAGCACCACGGCATCTTCCAGGGGTACTACTTCTGGCACCACCTCGGCATGGACCGCGACACCCGCGACCTGTTCGACGGACACGAGCACTACGACCACTGCGCCACTTTCTGTTCGGAGTACGACGCCCCTGCCTTCGACCCGTCCTACAACTCGAACCCGTTCGAGCACTACCTCCCACTGATCCGGGAGGTCTTCGGCAGGAACCCCCGACTCTGAGGTCGAACATTCCCGACTCAGGGAAGAGAGGCAGGACCGGTGGTTGATCGGACCGACCAGCAGAAGATGATGGACGGGCTCTACTGGCACGGGATCCCCACCCTGTTCAGGTGTGAGCACGACGCCGATCCCGCCAACGCCGACATCGGCCTCGTCGGCGTGCCGCACAGCACCGGCAACGGCACGACGCAGCGGGACCAGCACCTGGGCCCCAGGGCGGTCCGTGACATATCCGCTCTGGGTCGGAGGGTCCACGACGCGTTTCGGATCGACCCGTGGGAGATGTGCCGGATCCGCGACCTGGGTGACGTGCCGCTGCCCCGGGCCAACGACAACGAGGCCTGCATCGAGGCGATCACCGAGTACTACCGGGAGATCGACGCCGCCGGTTGCCGACCCGTCTCTATCGGGGGCGACCATTCGATCACCGGGGGCATCCTCCAGGCCATAGCCGGGCCGGGAGCCAGGCTGACCGGTGGCGAGAAGGCCAGCCTGCTGCACTTCGATGCCCACACCGACGCCTACCACAACATTCCCCACTTCCTGGGTGCGGTGAAGTCGGCAGCCCACTGGGCCGCCTACCTGGCCGAGGGCGGGCACGTGGATCCCGAGCATTCGGTCCAGGTCGGCATCCGGGGAAACGTCCGGTCCCTGGACTGGCTGGACCCGTCGTACGCGCTGGGCTACGAGGTGGTCCGCAAGGTCGACTACGACGAGATGGGACCCGACCGCGTCAAGGAGCTCATCGCCGAGCGGATCGGGGATCGGCCGCTCTACATCACCTTCGACCTGGACTGCCTGGATCCGACGGTGGCACCTGGCGTAGCCAACATCGAGGCTGGCATCGAGGGCTTCGGCATCGACCAGGTCACGGACCTGATCCGGTCGGTCCGGGGTCGCAACGTCATCGGCGGCGACGTGGTGTGCCTCATGCCCACGGTCGACTCGCCCAACGCCATCACCAGCTACCGGGCGATGGCCGTCATGTTCGAGATCGTCTCGCTCATCGCGGACGGCGCCAGTGCCTGAAGACCGACCCGGCGGGCCGACACCGGACCGTGGCTAGCATCGTCGCCGCATGATCCTCTCAGACCGCTCCCTCCGTGAAGAGATCGCCGCCGGGCGAATCATCATCGACCCGTTCGACGACTCGTGCGTGCAACCGTCCTCGGTGGACCTTCACCTGGACCACCGGTTCCTGGTGTTCCGCAACCACGCCATGGGCCATATCGATGTCAGGATGGACCTCTCGGCGCTGACCGAGCAGGTTGCGGTGACCGGCGACGAACCGTTCATCCTCCACCCGGGGGAGTTCGTGCTGGGTTCCACCTCCGAACGAGTGGCTGTTCCCGACGACCTGGTGGCCCGCCTGGAGGGAAAGTCCAGCCTCGGCCGACTCGGCCTGCTCATCCACTCCACCGCCGGGTATGTGGACGCCGGATGGGACGGCCAGCTAACCTTGGAGTTCTCGAACGTGGCCAACCTGCCGATAACGCTCTATCCGGGCATGAAGATCGGCCAGATCTCCTTCATGCGCATGACCAGTCCCGCCGACCGGCCCTACGGCTCCGATGGGCTGGGCTCCAAGTACCGGGGCCAGGACGGCCCGCGGCCCAGTAGGTACTGGGAGAACTTCAGCCGGTGACCGAGTTTCCCGGTCCGCTGCCGCAGGCCCGGGGAGCCTTTCCCCACGTCCGGTCGGCCGGTGACCACGTGATGTTCGGTTCAGACGACCCGTTTCCCCTGGGGGAGGAGCAGCCCGGCCGACTGGTCAGGGGCTCGGCCCACCTGACCAGTGACCAGAAGGAAGCGGTTCCGGGCCACAACGCAGCGCGGTTCTTCGACCTCTGAACCGGGTGGTCGGTGCAGCCGCCTGGACCCGGTGGCTGCCGGGGAGCGCTCAGTTGGCTGCTTCGGCCTCAGCGGCGTCGCGGTTCTCGAGGGCCTCGAGGAGGTGCAGGGCGATGTCTCCGACCTTCACCTGGTCGTCCTCGATCCCTTCGCCCTTCACCCCGTCGTCGATCATGATGAAGCAGAAGGGGCAGGCCGTGGCGATTCGCCCGGCTCCGGTTGCGAGCAGTTCCTGCGAGCGCTCGACGTTGATGTTCTTGCCGATGTGCTCCTCCATGAACATCCGGCCACCACCCGCACCGCAGCACATGCCCTTGGTGCCAGACCGTTCGGCCTCCACGATCTCGATCCCGGCGAGGCTGCCGATGACGTTGCGGGGAGCGGTGTACACGTCGTTGTGGCGGCCCAGGTAGCAGGAGTCGTGGTACACGATTCGCTCCTCGAGGCGTGCCCCCTCCATGTCCAGCCTGCCGTTGTCGATCAGCCACTCCAGGAGCTGGCTGTGGTGGACCACCTCGTAGTGGCCTCCCAACTGCGGGTATTCGTTGCTCAGCGTGTTGAAGCAGTGCGGGCACTGGGTGACGATCTTCCTGACGCCCATCGAGCCGAGCGTCTCGACGTTCTGCATGGCCAGCATCTGGAATATGTACTCGTTGCCGGAACGGCGGGCCGGGTCCCCGGTGCACATCTCGGACGGACCCAGGATCGAGAACGACACCCCGGCGCGCTGCATCAGCTGTGCCATAGCCCTGGACACCTTCTTGTTCTTGTCGTCGAAGGAGCCGGCACAGCCCACCCAGTAGAGGTACTCGGACTCAAGCGGGTCGCCGCCGTCGAGGACCTCGATGCCCTCCAGGTCGCCGACCCAGTCGGCCCGCTCGCTTTGTGAGAGCCCCCAGGGGTTTCCGGAGTTCTCCATCGACCGGTAGGCACCACCCAGCTCGGTCGGGAAGTCGGACTCCATCAGCGACAGGTAGCGGCGCATGTCCAGGATCTTGTCCATTATCTCGATGTTGACCGGACAGATCTCGTCGCAGGCCCTGCACGTGGTGCATGCCCAGAGCTCTTCGCTCGTGACCCGGTCGAACATCCAGTTGGCCGGCACCGAGATCTCGGCGTCGGTGCCGATGGGGGGTGACACGACCGGTGCTCCGGTGGCGGCCATCACCTCGCCGGTCTTTAGGACGATCTCGCGTGGATCCAACGGCTTGCCGGTGGCATGTGCCGGGCAGACGCTGGTGCAGCGGCCGCACATGGTGCACGAGTCGGTGTCAAGCAGCTGCTTCCAGGTGAACTCCTCGATGGTGGAGGCCCCGAAGCTCTCCAGCTCCGTCTCCATGAGGTTCGGCATTGCCTTCATGGTGCCCTTTGGGCGATCCCGGTCCTTCAGGTACATGTTCAGCGGCGAGGTGAACATGTGTCGGATCATGGTGATCGGCAGCAGTGCCAGGAAGGCCATGAAGGACATGACGTGGGCGATCCACCAGCCCTGGTGCCACCCGGCCAGGTCGCCGGCCAGCTGGTCGGAGCCACCTATCGCCATTGCCAGCGGATAGCCGATCACGGACCATGTCTCGGCCTCGGCCCCGTGGCCTCCGAGCGAGTCCTGCAGGGCGATCCGGAATGCCTCGGCTCCGAAGCCGGTCACGCCGATCGCAAGGAAGACGAGCAGTACGGCTGCGTGCTCGGGCTTCGACTTGATGCGGATCCGGTACGGCCGGAACCGCCTGGGGCCGTAGCGGCGGAGCAGGGCCCACACCACGCCCACCAGGTAGAGGACCCCGGCTATGTCGCCCACGGCGGTGTAGGCCCGGTAGACGTCGCCGTGCAGGAACTTGATCGATTCCGGGACCTGGTGGTTGATCTCGAGCACCGTGGTGACGGCCATCAGGATCAGGAAGGGGAAGTAGATGAGGGCGTGCATGATGCCGGCCGCGGGTTCGCGCAGCAGGGTCTGCATGTACACGCCCGAGCGGAAGTCGCCGAAGCGCCGCTTGGCGTTGCCGGCGTTGGTGGAGCGGTTGTCCGGAGTGCCCCGCTGCCAGTTCTGGACCCGCTGTGAGAACAGCACGGCTCCGTAGATGATCAGCATCGGAATGACCGTGTAGAAGGCCAGCTTCAGCGGACCGGGCACGTTCACGAACACCTCGCGGGTGGTCGGTGAGTCGTCGTGGAATCCGTTCACCAGCGAGGCGACGCCGGATCCCGCGGTGAACAGGGCCACGAGGACCCCGAGGCCGATGACTGCGTGGTTGGGGCGGAGGCGCTGAGGGTTCATGGCCCGCTGAGACTACCGGTCCGGTCCGATCCGGTATGCCACGAACCCTGACCGGATCGCAGCGGTCGGTGGTCCGGGAGTCCGGTCAGGCTCCCTGTGCCAGCACGCAGCCGCGGGAGCGCACGGTCCGCAGAGTCAGGCCCGATCCCTTCAGGCGCCGACGGAGTCGCCCCAGCTGTACGTCCAGCGAGTTTCGGCTGGGCAGGCCTTCGGGCCAGCCGGCCTTCGCCAACTCGCCACGTCCCACCACGGTGCCGAACCGATCCACGAGCGGGGTGATGAGGCGGGCGTCGGCGGGACCGAGGGCCACCCACCACCTGCCGTACCGCAGGAGCCGGCCGTCGGCCAGCTCCGGCCGTCGGCGCAGGTCCTCTTCGGCCCGATCCACGAGGGCCAGGACGCGGGCGCGGACGTCGACTGGAGCGGCTGGTAGCCGTACCCAGTCCTCGAGGAGGTCGACCGGGGTGAACGGCGGTGCGTGGGGGGCTACCAGGGCCAGCCTCGGGATTCCCTGACGCCGCAGGTCCTCCAGCTTCCGGGTCTCATCGGGCAATCGGACCACGGCGACGTCAGTCATGTCCATGTCCTGGACATTAGGTACCGCCTGTTTCCCCACTGTTTCGTGGCCGTGAACCGGGTGCGAACGGGAGTCGCCGGATTCGGCGGTTGTCAGGTTCCTGTCAGGCAACCGATTCGCGGTCGTCACGCTCAGCGAACGTTGGCGAAACCCACCCCTCGTACGTTCGAACCGTTCGAACCGACGTCCACCTCTGGAGGGGCAATCGTGAAAAGCATGACCAGACCGACAACGACACTGTGGAGCCGTAGGGCAGGAAGGAGTCGGGTCCACAAGGTGGGCTTCGGCCTCTTCGGCATAGTGGCCGCGATCGCCCTCACGGCGACTCCGGCCGTGGCCCAGGAGCTGACTCCCGCCGAGTACAACGCGGCCCTCTTGACCAGCCTCTGGCTGATCCTCGCCGGATGCCTGGTGTTCCTGATGCAGGCAGGGTTCGCCCTGGTCGAGGCCGGGATGACCCGGGCCAAGAACATCGGCAACATCATGGCCAAGAACCTGGCCGACATGGCGATCGGTGCCCTGGCCTTCTGGGCCGTTGGTTTCGGATTCGCCTTCGGTTCGGACGGGGGCAGCCTCATCGGCACGGACTCCTTCTTCCTCTCTGGCATGTCGGAGTCGTTCGCCGACGGCGACGTGCTGGCCACGCCATCGTTCTTCTTCTTCCAGGTGGTCTTCGCCGCAACAGCGGTGACCATTGCCTCGGGGGCCATGGCCGAGCGCACGAAGTTCTCCGCCTACCTGTTGTTCAGCCTTGTGATGAGCGGGTTCATCTACCCGGTGGTCGTCCACATGTTCTGGCAGGGCGACGGGATCCTCTCGGACCTGAGCATCGGCGATGCCCGCTTCAGCGACTTCGCCGGTTCCAGCATCGTCCACAGCGCGGGTGGCTGG
>Ga0207990_1000216_pt1 | contig 34017 bp, 45 predicted proteins | sample ETNtaG_8_FD_185780 | JGI IMG/M metagenome (GOLD analysis project Ga0207990, IMG submission 185780) | Marine microbial and viral communities from oxygen minimum zone, Eastern Pacific Ocean - ETNP201406SV75 (SPAdes) (version 2) | ecosystem: Environmental > Aquatic > Marine > Oceanic ...
GCAAACATACCAGCAGAAGCAGAGGTATTACCTGTCGATGCACAGATTATTTTTTTTGCATTAACCATCTTTGCATGTGTAACAGCAGCTGACATACCATTATCTTTGAATGAGCCACTTGGATTATATCCCTCAGGCTGTAACATCAATCTTTCATTATCAATTCCAACAAATGAAGCAACTTTTGACATGTAGTATGGTTTTGACTGTCTACCTTCAGATCCGTCTAATGACACAAGATTTTTTGAACATTGTTCTAAATCTTCAGTATCTATCTCACAAAAATTTAAAAGTTCACGAAATCTCCATACTCCACTTTCATTGAATATACTACCTTCTGGGTTTCTTCTTTTGTAAAAAACTTCTTTTAGATTAGTTGATGGGCTATTTTTATACTTAGCATCTAGAAGGTTACCACAAGAACATTTGAAATCTGTGGATAAAATAGGATATTCTTTTCCACATTTCTGATTAACGCATTTTAAATATGAGTTCATTTGCAATGTGCTAATTTAGTTTTTGAGTAATTTAAAGATAAGAAATAAGATATTTATGCAAATTTGATCCAAATTACTAAACTTTTTGAAGGGCTATGTATAGTGAAAATTGTTTTGGAGAATTTTTCTGAATATCTGAAGGGAGTTATGCGACAGATTTTAGATTCGTATAACATAATTATTCAATTAGATGATGAACCAAGTGATTTGGCAATTATAAAGAAAGAATTGTCAAAAATAAGAGGGCAGTTGACTGTATTAAAAAATAAATTAAAAAGTAAGGAATATCAGTCTGATGATTTAGTTACACTCTATAAAGTTTCATTATATTATACAGAAACTTATGATTTTAGTAGAGAAATTAATTTATTATCACAGATTTATTATAATGATCCTTTACGATTAAAAAATTTAAGATTATTAATAATTGAATCATTAAATGATAAAAAATTGATTGAGAAATTTCAAGAGATTTTTAATAGATTATAACCTTAGCAGTTGTTTATTATCACTTACCCAGATCTTAGATGAAAATTACTACAACATTCACATTTATTTTTTATACAGTCATCTTCAGTAAAATGTCCACATATTCCACATTCACAGTGTTTTACCATATAGTATATTGTACTGGTTAAATATAACTAAAACGTCACATTTATTTCTATTCTAAATTTCAATTAATCAAAATATTAAATATTTTATTTTTTTGATTTTTTAGTTGATGGCTTCTTAATTTTTTCTTCTGACTGCTTTTGAATCTGAGCAGATTTATCATCAACTATTTTGATAATTTCTTGTATTAATTCATCCAAATTTTCATCATTTATTTCCGGTTCTACTGCACTGGAAATTTGTTTGATGGTAGATGAAATTTCAGCGCTAACTTGTTCAAAACTTTCTGGATCTTCATATGCAGTGCTATAAAGTGATTTTAAACTATTTACTTGGGTTATCGTATGGTCGGTCAACGTAAGATGAAAACTCTGTCCTGCGATTTTCAGATTTTTTGTAATCATATCAGAGCTTTTTTTGTGAGCTTCTTATACTTTTTCTTCTTGATTATAAAATATGATTAGAGATTATTGATTTAAAATATGATATAATCTAATGATGCCGCATCAGTGATTAGAATTGTATGTCTTGTATTAGTTACATATCCATTTTTGATTTCTTTAGTAGGAACCCATCGATTTGTAGATGTGTAATGTCGTTTTTCCATTAATTCTCTTTCAATTGCTTCAATATCAAATTCGGCTTCTTCTACTTTTTGAGTTTTTAGGTGTTTTATAGTAACTAATACCTTGTTTACTTTTACCCGATCACCAAATTTTGTTATTAGTGGGGCTATTTCATCAGAAACTTCAACTATTTTCATTTTCATTTCTTTATCACCAAATGCATTGTGACTAATTAACATGCGTTCATCAATGAAATCATTAAAATTGATTTTAGGGTCCTCTTTAACAATAGGCTTAAAGCTGGATTCTTTTTTTGGATTCTTTTGTTTTGTATAAACTTCAGATCCTTTCTCTGTTTCATTATCTATACTTCTTTTTACTTCAAGATAATCCATAGCTGTTAATCCAACTACTTCATAGATTGTTCGATTAGGAAAATTACGCTTAAACCAATCTCTGTATTCTGGTTCCTGAATATACCTTTTCAAATATTCATGTGGATCCTTGTTTTTATCTCCAAAATTCAAAGTATTTTCAATACGGGCTTCCATTTCATTAGCAAGAATTGATGCCTTTAATCCTTCTTTTGGGGCACCTCTTTTATCATCTAGTTCAGATTTTGATTTTTTATTATTAGATTTATTTTGAATTTTTTTAAAATAACCCTTGATATTCATAATATATGTTGTATTTGATTATTAAAAAATGATTACATTTGGTTATTTTGTTATTATTTGATATTTGGATTTAAATGGCATGGGTAAATCATTAAGACGTAATTCTTTTCGTTTACCATTAGATGATTCATACATCTCACCATTATATGTACAGACACAGTTAACAGCCTTTTTCTTATTACCCCATACTTTGTAAAATTCATGTAATTTTCTTCTTTCATATTTACCTGTACCTATCCTTTTTTTTGACAGAAATTTAAATGCTAAAATAACCTTTCTCATTTTATAAACTTCAAAATTATTTGTCCATTTCTGGCATCTTTCTATTTGATCATATGGGACAAACAAAGTAGTGCCAGTTCCAGATTTTGCCTCTATTGTGAAAATTACACTTTTTTTATTATTAACAACTAAAACATCTGGTAATGCAACACTAGGAGATCCTAACCGAAATGCTTTCCATCCTTCAAGCGAGTTGAATCTTTTTACCAATGTGTCTTCCCATTGATAGCCTCTTTGTCTTCTAGTTTTTGCAATTTTTTTATAATCTTTAATCAAAAATGACATACTAGCCTGTATTTTTGAAGGATATAGAATAGCTGGTAATTATATTATCAACAGTGTGTTAATGATCGCTATCAAACACACTAAAAATAATACTAAATTTCGAAAATTACGTAAAAATGAATCTATATCCTTGATTAAATGAACATTCACTTAATTGAATATGTTGGCCAATCTCTGCAGCAGTATTTTTCGTATTTAATTTTCCCATGATACGTATAGTTTTTTCAAATTCAGCAATACAAAATACATCGCTTCCTTTTTTGGACCATTCTATTATTTCTCCATTTTCAGAAATTTTTCTCCAATTCACATTACCAAAACAATTATCACAGTAATCACTTGGAGGCCAGACAATTTTGTCACATTTATGACATTCACTAGTAATAAAATTCCCTTTTTTTAATTCCTCTTCAAATTTGTTCATGATTTCAAAATTAAAACTGTACTAGAGGTTGCAGCCGCAGACATATTGTGAACAAGACCCTTACTTGCATTAGAAATTTGTCTCTTTTCAGCCTTATTTTGTAATTGTTGAGTAATTTCTACTATTTGTGAAATACCAGTTGCACCTAATGGATGTCCTGCTCCAATTAGACCACCTCTTGGATTTATCTGACGATTTTCGGTGTTAAACAAATTTCTAACAAATTCCGCACCAGTTGTTTTCTTTGTTAAACCAAGATCTTCCACAGCCATTAATTCACATATAGAAAATGCATCATGAATTTCTGCAACATCAATTTCATTTGCTGTGATTTTAGCCATATTATATGCAATATCTGCTGCACTTTTTGTGGTATCCAAACCTGTTAAATCATTTTTAGTAAAACTTGCAGAACTAGTTTTTTGGCCAATTCCAGAAATCCATATTGGTGAATCTGTAAATTTTTTGGCCATGTCTTCTGATGCAAGTAAAATTGATGAACTGCCTGAACAAGAATAAGAGCAATCTAACATACGTAAATCGTCTGTAATGCTTTTTGAGTTCATTATTTCAGGAATTGTATAGGCTTTATGCGAATATGCATGCGGGTTATCTAACGCCTGTTTGTGATTTTTCGCTGATACAACTGCTAATTCTTCTTCTGTAGTGTTAAATTTTCTTTTATGGGCTTTTGTAAACATAGAAGCCCAGTAAATTGGACGTGTAAATTCACCTCTTGATCTGTCCCAATTCAAAACTTGCCCAGGATTATCACTTTTATCTGCACCAGCAACCAAAATAATGTCAGCTAACCCTGATGCAATATATGAAAATGCAGAAACAGCAGCAGCGGTACCAGAACTACACAAATGTTCTACAGTATGAGAAATTTTTGGTTTTATTCCTGACAATTCTGATAAAATTGCTCCAAGATATTTTGAATTATCATTTGTTGAAACTATTACTCCATCAATAAGATCTTGTGAAAGATTGTTAGTTGTGTTGAATACTTCCTTCGTTGATTCAAGTAAAAGTGACTCAATTGGTATATCATCAGTTGAGAATTTTGTATTTCCATATCCAACAACTGCAACTTTTTTCATTTAGATTCCTCCGAAAATGTTGACGTAACTAAATCAAATGATTCCTGTACATTGTCTATAGGATTAAATTGTATTATAGGTAAATCTATACCAGTTTCATAGAACCCTTGTAACTGTTTTTTACATTCATCAGGTGTACCAGAAATACAAAGTTCCTTCACCATAGAGTCAGGTACAAATTCAGAGTTATTTTTTAGACCTGTTTTTTTGTATTCCTCAAAAATATTCTTTGTTTCATTTTCAAATCCATGTGAGGCTAGGAACTCACGATAAATTTTTCCAACTGAAACATAAAATGCCAGTGTTTTTTTAGCACGGTTTATGGCTTTTTCAGAATCTGGATGAACACATGTGATGATCTGAATAGACGCATCAATCTTTTTCTTAGCCTGCATTATTGCAAGTGTGGATTTTAACTCATTTTTTGGTCTAAGATAAAAAATTACACCATCTGCAACATTCCACGCAAGTTCTACCATTTTTTGGTTTACTGCAGCAAGATAAATTGGAATATCATTTCTAGGAGGCTTGATTAACAATGAAAAATTCTTCAGGGTGAAAAACTCACCTGAATAATTAATTGTTTTTCCAGCAAAAATCAGTCGTATTATTTTTACATATTCTTCCATACGTTTAACTGGTCTTTCGAATTTACTTCCATGAAAATCTTCGACTAGTGGTTGGCTACTTGTTCCTAGTCCCAAAATCAGTCTACCGTTAGATATAGTATCAACCGTCACGGCACCCATTGCAACCAAACTTGGGCTCCTTGAATAGATGTTGATTATGGATGAACCTATTTTTGAAGTAGGGTTTTCCTTACTGACTAGACTGAGCATGGAAAAATTTTCCATTCCCCATGTTTCTGGAATCCATATAGTATCTGGTTTTAGCTTACCTAGTTTTTTTGAGCAATCTAATACCTGCTCAATTGTCAATAATGAACCCAAACTATATGATAATCTCATACCAACCATTATTTTTTAAAGTATTTAGAATATTTTTTAGATTTCATATCATTCGAGCAAATTTCAATATCTTTGTGCGAATCAATCGAGTGCCATAGCACATTTTTAAATTTGATCGTGCTTAGCAAGTTTTTCTTAACAAGTTTTGGAAATATCAAACCCTCCAAACTACCTTTTGTTGGTAAAATTTTGCCTATACTTGCATCTAAATGATATACTCCTGGATTCATCCATATATTTTCAACATCAGTTTTTTCATTAAATTTAACAATTTTATTTTTATTAATTTTCATCGTTCCAAATTTTGTACGTAGCTCAATTGCTGCTATACAGTTAGGTCTGCTTGTTATTTTTTTCAGGTTAAGATTTGTGATTATATCTCCGTTAATTACAATAAATGATTTGCCAGAAATCTTTTTCATGGCTTTTTTAATTGCACCTGCCGTACCCAATGGTGTTTTTTCAATTGAGTATTGTATTGTACAACCAAAATTATTTTTTGATTTAAGATACTTTTCAATCTGTTTTGATCTATAACCGTTACATAGAATAATATCAGTGATTCCGAATTTTTTTAGATATTTTATTGACCAATCAATCAACGGCGTATTGTTGATTAGGATTAATGGCTTTGGTATGGAATCTGTGATTGGTCGTAATCTTGTACCTCGTCCACCAGACAATATCATAGCTTCCATAAAAAATGTCAATCACAAACTGAATTAAAAGTATGTTATCTAATGCTTCTTTTCTTCAGTTAGATAATAGTGCAATTCAGTATAGCAATCTGTACAATAATCCTGTTCGTCTGTATGCTCACAATTATACACTTCTGGAACTTTGTTTTGACATTTTGTGCAAATTGGCATGTCAACTAGGATTTTTTTATCTTTAGCGCACCCAATCCAACTTGAATTGCGCCAACTATCAATAGTGGAGCAGTTTCCATGAATGGGTTTCTAGCTGTTTCTTGTGCTTCAGAAAGATCAGCCATACCAATCACTGTTATAGCACCAATTATGATTAGAATGCCCGTAATGAGTATCATTCCACCAAGTCCTTTGGACGAGTCATTTCGTGAAATAAAATATGCAATTAATGGCAAAACCATTGCAGGACCACCAAGACCAAGCCCTCTTGTTTTATGATCCATGTCTAGAAATCCCTGGTGATCAGGATTACCTGCACCAGCAGCGGCATCTGCACCATAAATTACTAGTAATGCAATTGATATGCCAGTTATTACCAATGCTACTGCTTTTGCCATACTTAGCTGAAAGTTACAGAATTAATAAATTAAGCTTAGCTAAAGAGGCGAGACTGTGACAATATTTTTTATCTCATCAGCCATTTGAAGTAATTCAGATACATCCTTGGTGTCACTCAAATCTACAATGTTAAAGTGACCAATCTTGCGCTGTGGCTTTGAGATGTCCTTTCCGTACATCTTTAGATACACACCATCCTTTTCTAACTCAACTGGCTTGTACTTTCCTTCAAACCCATCAGGACCTAAAATATTGCACATCACAGTTTTATGAACCAATTCAGTGCTTCCAAGCTTTAACCCAAGTATTGCACGAAGATGCTGTTCAAACTGGGATGTTTTGCATGATTGTAAGGTATGGTGTCCAGAGTTATGTACACGTGGTGCTATCTCGTTGATGAGAATCTTATCATCTTGATCAACAAACATTTCAATTCCAAAAACACCAGCACCATTCAAGACCTGCATTGTCTTTTTTGCAATTTCGCCTGCATTTCTTATGATATTTTCAGAGACACGTGCAGGTGCAATTGTAATCTTCAAAATATTATTTTCATGGATGTTTTCTACTAGAGGATAGGTAGCAATCTCGCCTTTAGTATTTCTGGCTGCTATTACAGAAACTTCCATCTTAAAATTGACAAACTTTTCAACCATCAGACTTTTTCCGTCAAATTGCTGGTATGCCTTTTCAATTTCATCTGCTGATGTAATCTTGAAATTTCCTCTGCCATCATATGCATCTCTTCTTGATTTTAGCAGGACGGGTAGCCCAAGTTCATTAATTTTTTCACGCAAATCATCCAATGATGTAATCTCATAAAATTCTGAAACAGGAAGTTCATTTTCTGAAAGAAATGTTTTTTGTGAAAGCTTGTCTTGTATTATTCCTAGGGTTGATGGTGATGGTTCAATCTTTGCCTTTAATTTGCTTAACACATCTGTATTTCCAGATTCTATTTCGTATGTAATGATGTCAGACTGTTCTGCAAGTTTTAGGATTGCAAGTTCATCCTTAAAGTCACCAACAATTTGTTTTGCGCCTATCTGAGCAGCCGAACAATTTTCTGTTGGGTCAAGTACAGTGATTTCTGATATTTCATCAGTCAAATTTTGGGCAGCCTCTGTTATCATCATTCCAAGCTGACCCCCTCCTATGATTCCAAGCCTGTTTTTCATAATTATCCTAGAAATAAACTAGATAAAAACCAGTGCGACGTTACATTAAAAACAGCTGTATGTATAGTACTAGTATGAAAAAATCTCTTATAGGGATTATAATGGGTTCTAGTTCCGACAGCAGAATAATGCATGCTGCTGGAGAAATTCTTGATGATTTTGGCATTGCTCACGAAGATCAGATAATTTCAGCACATCGAACACCTACAAGATTAGATGAATATGCAAAACATGCAGAAAAAAGTGGGTTTAAGGTGATTATAGCTGGTGCTGGAGGTGCTGCACACCTTCCTGGAATGATTGCATCACATACAGTATTACCAGTGATAGGAGTACCAATCATGGTTTACAATGACAAGCAGCAAAAAAAATCTGAACAACATAAATTTTCTGCGTTCGGAGGTCTTGATTCACTACTCTCAATCTCGGAAATGCCATCTGGTTCTCCTGTTGTAACTGTTGGTGTGAATAAAGCTGGAAATGCAGCAATTTATGCGATGAAAATATTGGGCAATGAATCCCCTAAAATAAGAAAGATGCTCAAATCTTACAAGGATACACAGCATAAATCTGTTCTAAAGGAGTCCCAAGAATTAAAAAAATTGGGTTTGAAAAAATTTGTTAAGAAAAAATTCAAGTAAAATGGTCTTTTTGTCTAAGAGGGTCTATTCATGAGAAAACACGAGATAAATAAAAGAAAAAAGGCCAGCCAGAAACGTAAGAGTTTTGGTAAAAAGGAAGAAAAGAAAGTCAGGCGTAAAATTAGAGGTAGGTTTTAGTTAATTTCTATGTTAGAACTTTGAATTCTATGTTTTTCTCTTTCAAGTGCTGTATCAGTTTATCCATATGATTTTGATCTTCTGTCTCTAAACTGAGTGTAACACCTGTGGTACCAGCACGTACACTTGAGCTTAATCTATCATGAACAACTTCAACAATGTTTGCGTTGAGTGATGCCAATTCGTCAACAACTTCTTTCAACGCTCCTGGTTTATCTTTAAGCAAGATGAAAATTTTCATCATTCTGCCCATCGTGGCAAGACCTTTTGCAACTATTTGACCAAGTAAATACATGTCTATATTTCCACCACATAAGATTGGAACAACTTTTTTTCCAGGTGATGGTTTTTTGCTTATTAAATATGCAAGACCAGCAGCACCTGCAGGTTCCACAACTGATTTTGATCTTTCCATCAAAAGAAACATAGCATTAATAATTTCATCATCATCGACAAGCACAATTTCATCAATCTTATTTTTAATTATTTCAAATGTTTGTTTACCAGGAGTTTTTACTGATATACCATCAGCGATGGTAAATCCACCATCGATGGTTTGTATATTACCAGAATCTAATGAATTTTTCATAGATGGAAATGATTTAGACTGAACACCAATGATTTTCACATTTGGATTTTTATCTTTAATTGCTGTCAAAATACCAGCTGCCAATCCTCCACCACCTATTGGAACATAGACTTCATCAACATCAGGAAGCTGTTCCATTATTTCTAATCCTATTACTCCCTGTGCAGCTATAATTTGTGGATCATCAAATGCATGAATAATTGTCGCACCTGTTGTTTTAGCAATTCCTTGTGCTTTTATCCAAGATTCATCATAATTTTTTCCCGCCAAAACTACTGTTGCACCATATGCCTTTGTTGCGGCAATCTTTGCTGGTGAGGCATTTTTTGGCATAACTATAACACATTTGATTTTTTCTAACGCTGAAGCAAATGCAACTCCTTGAGCATGATTGCCAGCAGAAGCTGCAACTACACCATTCCTTTTTTCTTCTTCAGACAATGTTTTGATTTTATAATATGCTCCACGTAGTTTGAATGATCCAGTTTTTTGCTCAAATTCATTTTTTAGGTAAACCGTTGAGCCTGTAATTTCAGTAAATGTGTCAGAAAAGGTAAGAGATGTTTTTCTGATAACACTATCCTGTGTTTTTTGTGCATTTACTACATCATCATATGAAATTGCCATCAATTGCCTGTATTTTTTCCATATTTGATTTTTTGTAACTGCATATTTCTAATAATTTTATAATCTCAATACTAAATCTGTATGATATAGATGACTGATACACTCTCACGTACTATAGTCACGTTAAAGACGGAATACATGACTAATAATACCAGTCATGCTCACATTCATGAGTTTATCCCTAGTTCTTCATCAAATATCCTATCGATTGATAAGAATCACTTAGAATTACTTCACCAATTCATGCTCAGTAATCCCATCTATTCAAGCTCCCATGAATCAAAAATTGATGAAATTCCATGCACGATCTATGAAGGTGATGTGACACATTTTTGGCTGGATAGTATCAAGCATGATACAAGCTATGCGCCATTTTATCCAACATGGATGCTTTCTGCATACACTTTGGCATTAATTTCAAAAAATCTTGGTGTTGACAATATTATTGATATTGGTTCAGGGGATGGAAGGATAGCATATTGTGGTAAAGTTGTAGGAATGGAATCATATGGAATTGAAATAGATGAAAATCTTGTTCTTTTACAAAAATCAATATCAAACGATACCAAAGTTAATTTTAATATAAAATTAGACGATGCTACAAAATTTGATTACACATCATTAAACTTGTCTCAACCAGCAGTCTTTCTTTCTGGTTTACCAGAGCAAGGAGAATTATTAGCTAACAGTGTAATTGAAAAAATTCTGAGTATATCTAATTTAAAAAATAATGCTATGTTTGTGTTTATGGGAAGTTATTCAAAGAGAAAATATACAAAAGATGATTCAAAGTTTGGATGGGGAAATGTAATCGGCTCTTTTAATCTTGATATTATGAAAACTGTCACATTACCAACATATTGGACTTCTGATCAACCTGTTGATACGCCTTTTATTTTTACAAAACTTAATGATTAATACTAATTATAATTTATTTTTACTTTATAACTTTTAGAATTTCTTCAACCCTGATGGTAATATTCTTTTTTGTCTCTTCTAACATTTTGTCAGAAGAGAATTGTTTTGACTGTTCATCATTGACTCGTTCTACATCCAAATTAAAAACAAATCCTTCTTCGCCAGAAACTAATCTGGTTTCATCAATCAATACGGGTTCAATTTGATATATTTCTAGTAGAAAATTATCCAATTCTTTTAGAAGACTTTGTTTTTGCTCATAAATTTTGTTTAAATCACCATCAGTTTGTTTATCAATCTCTTTGGTGACATTTTCCATAATTTTATCATCTTTAAAGAAAATTTCAAAAAGATTTTCAGTGTTGAGATCCTTATAACCCTCATTTTTTAATTTTTTGAGTATTACTTGATCACTTTTCTCAGCAAGTTTTTTTTCATTTTTTTCTGTCATCGTTAAGAAATCTGCTAATTCTTTTTGTTTTTTCATTACCTGATAATCTGGCTTGTAGTATAGTAAAACGTGGTACTGCGTTGATATATGCAATAAGATTCTGTAATCATCTACTGCTGCATGCATTTTTATAAAATCCCGGCGTAAATCCTCATTATTTGTAGTAGAAATAGTTTGTAATGTCCAATTTGTTAATTTTTTGGCAATTTTATCATAAAATGCTTTTATCATTTCCATACTGCAAGTATCCTGTTTTTTTGCAGTTCCATCCTGTAACATAACATCGACCGGTATTTTTTCCGTCATTTTTCTAGCCTCAGCAAGAAAAATATCTTGAATTTGTTCATTTATTTTGTTTAATTTTATCAGGAATTTATCTTCAGTATCTAGACCTAATCGCATTATCTAACTAAAATCATACTAAATAAAATCTTAATTGAGGAGATATTTATTACAATATGACTGAGTTTCATAACAATTATTATAATCTAAAAATGAATTGAAATGTTATATGAAAAACATATTTTGTTTTAGAGGCGAATCAAATTTTGAGTGATGAGACAGAAAAAAATCAATTAGATATGATTGGAATGATGCTTGGGAAACATATCAACGGTGCACTAGATATGGACACAATGGTTATAAAAACACAAGAAAGACTAATGAATTCATTAGAACGTGGCATTGAATATGATGGTACTGTCGAAGAATCAGATAATTTTTTGAGAGAACATGTTTGGAAAAAATTACCAATGGTGGTTATGTATGTAGACATAGTCGGTTCAACACAAATGGTACTATCTTTGCCTGAAGAAAAAGTGGCTATGTTATTCAGTTCATTTACACAGGAAATGGCCATTTTAATAGAACAGAATGCTGGTATGGTGTTAAAATTTGTTGGTGACGCAGTGATTGGCTATTTTATAGATGCAAGTAATCTTCTGGCATCAGATAATGCAGTAACATGTGCTCAATCTATGATTAGAATAATCAATGAGGGAATAAATCCTGTTTTAGCTAAATCTGACTATCCAGAACTTACGGTAAAAATTGGTATAGATTTTGGCAAAAATATGATTATAAGATATGGATCCGATAAAAAAACATCTCATGTTGATTTATTAGGTCCGTCGATGAATGTTGCATCAAAAATACAAGGTTTAGCCAAACCACAGCAAATTTTAATTGGAGAAGATGTCTATAATAAAATTCATCCTACTTTACAAAAAAAATGCAAACAAGAAATCTTAAGCGAGGCTAAATGGAAGTATCGTTATAGAAATTCAGATAAATTATATCCAATTTATCACTATGCTGATTAAATCGTAAAATTATCAGGACACTCTACATGTTCATAATGATGATCAGTAAATTCATCTTCAATAACATACATAACAACTTTGTGTAATTCCATCATCTCGATCTCCTTCTTACATTTCAAACATGTCTTTTTTTTCCTTTGAATCATTTTTTATCAAAAACATATGATCGCTATAAGGATCAGCGATCAACTGTAATTGATAAGGCCTGAATGAGTTGATCAAGAATTCTTTACTAAGATTTTTTCAGGCATACTAAAGCACAAATATGGCAATAAAAATATAAAAAATATGGCTGATTTCATTAATATGAAAAAACTGAATCCTTACGATTTTATGCATGATTTTTTGGCTATGCCAAATTCTATACGTTATCCACCTGGCTCAAATATTCCTAAAGGTTTGATAAACACATCAAAACTCAAGGAGAAGCTTTCTTCTGATAATGCAGTACTTGGTCCTAAATTAGAAAACTTTGCCGAAATGTATCGTCAAATGGCAGCAAGCCTTCTTAACATGTCAGTTGATAAATTAATTCCTCCAGGCCATCCATTATATTCAAAGGATCATTCACTTACATTACTGAAGGAAGAAAATGAAAAAATTCTTAAAGAAAATTTAGAATTAAAAAAGAAATTAGAAAATAAAAAATAAAATTTTATTCAGGAGTAAATCCTATGTAACCGCCTGACTGTATGTTTTTTTCAGCGCTAAAATCTGGTTCAAACAATGAAATCATATAATCATCAGGATCTAATATAATTGCATTTTTTCCAGATGACTTGTTTTGTATATCTCTATGAATTTTTACATTTTTAGACTTCAATTCATCAATCGCAGAAGAAACATCACCTACTACAAAACCAATCATAATCATATCATTTGGTGTTATAAGTTCTGCAGATGCTGGGTGAAGGCTAAGTAATGCCCCAGATTGGCCAAGGTCGATCCAATTCTCTCTTTGTCTTTTAATCGGCATTCCTAAAATTTTATTATAAAATTCGAGTGATTTTTCTAGATCCTTTACAGCCAAAATAACATTTCCAACCTTTCTAACATTCATATCTTTATCACTACATACCGTCCTAAATGCTTTATTATTTTACCTGAACCATTGTTTCAGTGCGTATAACCCCAGTTATTTTTTGGATATTTGTTGTGACATCTTTGATTTGAGATAAATCATTAACTTCTATTATTGCTACAGCGTCAAATTGACCACTAACAGGAAATGATATAGAGATAAAATCAATCTTTTTGAGTCTTGCAGCAATGAGTTTTTTTGGTGATTTCACTAATACTACTGCCTTTACCATCCTAGATCAACCTCAACTTCTATAAGAGTTTCAGTAGAAACAATGTCTTTGATTCTTTTCAATTCATTTACTCCATGATTTATGTCATTTAATGAACCGTTAAAAAGAATAGAAACATCCGCCCTTCCAGTAACAGTCATAACTTCTTTCATCGGTTTACGTTTTTTTGAAAGATAACTTGTTACTTTATCAATCTTGCCTGGATTAACTGTAATTAAACATAATGCATACATAATGAATACTATGTTAAACATGCATAAAAATTTAGTTAGACTATTCAGAAGCATCCTGTGAACGTGATTCTTCCAAATACGCCTTTCTCTCTTCTGATACCTTCTCTGTATCAATTTCTAAATCATCATCAATCAGGACTATCCCAGAATCATCATAAGTATCCAAATTCTTACTTTTTGCTTTTGATTTCTTCTTTGTCTTTATTGATGAAGTTTTTTTATTGGCTTTTTTGGCCTTTTCAGTTTTTACAACCATATATTTTCAGAAAATCTGCATAAAATCTTCTATTAAAATATTGTTATTATAAAATAATGTAAAATTTTAATGCCAGAGGCGGGATTTGAACGCGCGACAGCTCGGTCTTCAGCCGAGTGCTCTCCCAGGCTGAGCTACCCTGGCACAACGCAATTCAAATTGATAGGGATTTAAGGTTGTCTTTTATACTATTATTTGTTAATTATTAAATTTGGGTTTGGAATAATTATTATATCTTAATTTTAGATTATATCTGAAAAAATAATAAATTTATGATTAAATTGATGCAAACATAATCCAAATTAGTACCAATTCTATGTTTTATTTTATGAAATATAATATTAAACATTCATAAAAATAATCTAAGATTTGTAAAATAAAAAAAATTTATGAATGTGATCATAATAGATACTTTATGATTTTAAATTTTTTCCAAAGAGTTATAGAATTAAAAACTGTTCCTAGACAAGGTTGGAAAAATAAACTTGGATTAAACGATGTTGAATCTGTTGCAGAGCATACTTACTCTACGGCAATTTTATCTATGATATTTTCTGATTTACACGGATTTGATACTGAAAAAATCATCAAGATGGCATTGATACATGATTTAGCAGAATCAGTAATAGGTGATTTAACACCTAACCAAATACCAAAAAATAAAAAAAATAAACTTGAGAATACTACAATGAAACAAATATTGAAAAACCTCCCAAAAAAAATATCAAATGATTATTATCATATTTGGGATGAATATCAAAAAAAATCCTCAAATGAATCTATACTACTACATGAAATTGATAAACTAGAAATGGCATTGCAGGCTAAATTCTATCAGGATCAAGGTATATCAAAAAAAGATCTGCGATCATTTTTTGCAACTGCCGATGCCCAGATAACAAATAAACATCTACGCCAACTACTTAGATCATTTTTAGAATAATAAGATGAAACTAAATACCAATAAATTTTCTTTTTGTGAACAAAGATATTTTTTAACTTTAAAAATAGGTCTGATTATCATGAGTTATGGTGGCAAGAAGGCATAAAAAAAAATCAGCAAAACATAGAAATCGTGGATCAAGTCATGATTCAATTGCCAATAAAATAATTCATGAAATTATTAATGCTAAATATGATATTACTGAAAATGAGGCTAATCTAGTTAAAGATGCCTTAAACTATTCTACTGAAACAAGAACTATGACTTCATTGATGAAGAGAGATTTGGAGTCAGTAACTAGCTCAATTTTTAAATCCAGAAGAAAACTAATTGAAAAAAAAGTATCTGTTGATATCTTAAAGGCATCAATAAAGGAGAAAAAAGATATTGTGAAAAAAGCATCATCATATGTATCTCATATGAAAACAAAACTAACGAATGAAAAAATTCAGATGCTTAATACACAAAAGAATCTCTTGGAGATAACAAAAGCAATTGATGATATCACAAAAGTCACGTCGAAATTAAGTGATGCAGATGCAGATGCTGCAACATATGGACTAAAGGCTTCATTAATTGCTAAAGAAGCAAATTCTAAAAAAGCAGAAGTGCAGTACAATTCTACAGAAAAATTGACTAACCAAGCAGCAAATAGACATGACGATGCAGTAAAAGCACTTGAAAAAATAGAGCGCTCATTTGCTCATGAATCTTCAAACCTAAAAATAATTACTGATAATATGAAAGATGCATTCGACACACTAACTAATACATACAATGATGTGAAAGATCTTTCATTAAGTTTGTTAGATGAAGCATTTGTTCTAGAAAAATCAAGTCAGACTGCTGATACTGATACTCTTGCTGCGCAATAAATAATTTTATTAAAATAAAAAAATCATAAATGTATTAATAATAATCATTACAATAAATCATGTGCAATATTTTCTAGCTTTAAAATTGGGTCAGAAACGTGTTAATGCTGCAAGAGAATATCTTAATAAATTTGCAAATGGTAAAGCAATGCCCGCATTAGCATTGAAAGATAATAATACAAATATTTGGGAACCAGTTGGGGAAGAAAATTTGTATGCTACTGTTAATGGTGTAGATGGGTTTGTAGTAACCGATGATACTGGATATATTCTTGTTTTATGTGATAAAAATGGCATAGCCAAGACAATTGCTCAAGGATTATCTGATGAGGAAAAATCTAATATCATAAATTCACTAAAATCAGATAATATTGAAGAATACCATGGTAAGGTTAGCCTCCCAGTATAGTAGATACTCAAATTATTTTGTCGTAACATTTTACTTACCAATAATTCATGTCAACATATGAAGAAATTCTCATCAGAAATAGAGTTACGTGGACATATCATAGATTCACTTATCCTGACAAAAGTATTTGATGGAATTATGGACCATGGTGGTTCGTTTGAAGTTCTGGACATACAGGTTGGTAAAAAGAAAAAAGATGAAAGTTATGCAAAATTACTTGTAATAGGTAAAAATGAAAAAAATCTTGATAGAATATTAAATTATGCATATCGTCAAGGAGCTACATCTAAGACTCAAAGTGATGTAAAACTAAATACTGCATTAAAAGATATGGTAATGCCTGACAATTTTTACAGTACTACAAATAATCAAACACAGATTTTTCTTAAGAATAAATGGATTGACGTGGAAAATATGATGATGGATAAGTGCATTGTTGTTAAAGCAAAAAAAGCAACTTGTGTTCCAATACGTCAAATAAAAAAGGGAGATAAAATTGTAGTTGGAGAAAATGGTATCAAAGTAATTCCTCCAGAAAGACCTAGAGAAGGAATGAATGTATTTGAATTTATGGGAAGTAGTAGTTCAAGTGAAAGACCAACACAGCATATAGCTAAGAAAGTTGCAGAAGATATACGACTCACTAAAAAAAATGGTGGTAAGATTATTCTGGTTGGTGGTCCTGCTATTATTCATACAGGAGCTAGCGAATCAGTTTCTACTCTTATTCGGCATGGATATATTGATGCAGTCTTGGCTGGAAATGCCCTTGCAGTTCATGATATTGAATATGCAACATTGGGAACATCACTTGGGATGAATGTTCGTGATGGTACATTAGCCATAAGAGGCCATAGAAATCATATGGAAGCGATCAATGCTGTATTCAAAGCTGGCTCTATTGAAAAAATGGTAAAAACAAAAAAACTCACACGTGGAATAATGTATGAATGTGTAAAAAAGAAAATACCATTTGTTTTGGCGGGATCTTTACGTGATGATGGTCCGTTACCTGATGTAATTACTGATGTTGCAACTGCTCAAAAAGAATACAAAAGGGTTCTAAAAGGTGCATCAATGGTAATAATGGTAGCTACAATGTTACATTCAATTGCAACTGGGAATATGCTTCCTGCAAATGTCAAAGTGATAGTGATTGACATAAATCAACCAACTGTCACAAAATTAATGGATCGTGGTACATGGCAGGCATTAGGAATCGTATCTGATGCGGGTGCATTTTTACCAATGATATCTAGAGAATTATAATTCAAATAAAATTAGGGTTGCAGGAATAAGATTTCAGGATTATAGAAAAAAGATGCAATAAAAATACCACCTAAAACTCCAGCAACAACGCCTGATGCCAAATAAAAGAATACTGTATTCATATCTGCGTTAATAATAACTATCTAATAACTAATATCAACTCCTGCAAAACCACCACCCAAAACCAAAATTCGTTTTTTAGTCAAAACCAAGACTTTTTTTTAATAATGATAACGTCAATTCTGGATCCGCCTTACCTCGTGTTTTCTGCATAACTTTGCCTACCAAAAAATTCACTATTTCAGGATTTAGTTTTGCATCTTCCACCGCTTTTGCTTCTTCATTTAATACTTGTGTAATAATATTAGATAATTCTTCTTTGTCTGAAACATGTCCTAAATCAAGATCGTTAATTATTTGTTCTAACGATTTTCCATTCTTTATGATTTCATCTAGCGCAAGTTTTGCAGAAGCCCTTGTAATTTTATTTGATTTGATATACTCAACTAGATCTGAAAGATGTTCTGGAGATAGTTTTGATGTTTCACGTTTTTCACGTGTATCAAGTAATCCCATAATATCGGTAGTAATCATATTTGCAACATCTTTTGCATTTGTTTCATTCTTTGCATTTTCAAAAAGTTCTGAAAAGTATCTATCTGAAGCCAATATATCTGCAACCTGTGGCGTAATACCATACTTTGAAACATATCGCTCCTTCTTTGAACTGATACTTTCAGGCATATGTGTTTGTAATTGATTTTTTGTATCATCATTAATTCTAACCCACGGTATATCTGCTTCAAGATGGTATCTATACTCGGCTTCTTCCTCTTTTGTTCTTGCTGAAACAGTTATTTTTCGACCATCGTCCCAATGTCTTGTTTCTTGAACAATTTCGATTTTTCGTTCTGCAAGACTTTGTTGTCTTGTTATTTCAAAATGAACAGCCTTTTCTAAATCATGAAATGAACCAATATTTTTTATTTCAACCTTTGAACCGCCTTCTATTGAAACATTAGCGTCGGCACGCATTGCACCTTCTAGACCGGGATCTGACACATTCAAATTTTCAAGTAAATCTGAGAGTATATTTAAAAATTCTCTAACTTGGTGTGGAGTTTCAAAATCTGGCTCGGTTACAATTTCAACCAATGGTGTTCCAGCCCTATTATAATCAACTAACGTAACTTTTGTTCTTTCATTCGCACCTTCATAAATTAATCGTCCTGGATCCTCCTCTAATTGTATTCTTCGAATTCTTATCTCCTTATCTGCCACTAAGATTTTACCTTCCCAGCCAATACTTGTATTTCCATATACATTGAGCTGAGTAATTTGGAAGTTTTTTGGCAAATCAGGATAGAAATAATTTTTCCTAAAAAATGCAATTTTATTAGGAGTCTTACAATCAAGTGCCATTGCAATTAGTGTGGCTTTTTCAACAGCAGTTCTATTCAGTAATGGCAATGCCCCTGGAATTCCCATACAGATTGGACAGATGTTTGTATTTGGTTCAAACTGACGATAATCTGCTTTACATGGACAAAATAGTTTACTTTCAAGTTTTGTTAATTGACCATGTATTTCTAGACCGATTTTTGCCATCAGATTTCTACCTCAGGTAAACTTACTGTTTTTTCTAGTGCATATGCTGCTTGTAATAACGAATGTTCATCCACATGATTTGCCATTATTTGGATTCCTATTGGTAAGCCATCTTCAATTTTAAATGGTACAGATATTGCAGGAATACCAGTCAAGTTAGCTGTAACAGTGTTAAAATCAACTAACATGAACGATACTGGATCGTTTATTTTTTCACCGAATTTGAATGGTTGAATGGGAACTGTAGGTGAAATTAAATAATCAAATTTTTTAAATATATGATTTATTTCTGTGATTAGTTTAGATTTTACTTTTAATGCCTTCAAAAAATATTTCCCGGCATGCCCTGCAGAGGGTACAAAACCACCTAGAATCATTCTTCTGATAACTTCAGGACCCAGTTTACTTCTTGCTTGTGATATATACGAATTAAACTCGAATCCTGACGAGTCAAATTCGTATCCATATCTTATATTATCATATCTTGCAAGATTACTTCCTGCTTCTGTTGATGTTATAGTATAATACGCAGCTACAGCATACTTTGACATTCCTAATGACACCTGTTCACAATTTGCTCCAAGATCTTCAAATTTTTTGATTGCATCATTGGTAGCATTTAGAACACTAGTACTCAATCCATCAGGATTTGTCATTTCGGTAACTATCCCAATTTTTTTTCCTGCAATACCTGCATCAATATCTTTTAGATAATCCTGATTTTTATTATCAATAGTCGTATTATCATTATGATCAACCCCAGAAATCATATTCAATAAAAATGCAGAATCCTCAACTGTTTTTGTCATTGGACCTATCTGTTCAAGACTATTTGCGTAAGAAACAAGACCAAAACGGCTAACAAGTCCATATGTAGGTTTTAAACCAACAATTGAGCAAAAACTTGCAGGATTTCTAATTGATCCACCGGTGTCAGAGCCCAACGATGCAATACATTCATTCGCAGAGACAGATACAGCACTGCCACCTGATGACCCACCCGGAACATAATCAATATTCCAAGGATTTTTACTATGTCCATATGCACTAAATTCTGTACTAAGACCCATAGCAAACTCATCAAGATTTGTTTTACCAATTATTATTGCATCTTCTGCCTCTAATCTAGAAACTGCAGTACCAGTATACGGTGAAACAAAATTTTCTAAAACTTTTGATGCACATGTAGTTTTTGTTCCTTCTACACACATATTGTCTTTAACAGAAATTGGCATACCAAAACACTGTCCAATTTTTTGATTTGAACTAATTCGACGATCAATTCCCTTAGCCTTTTCTAATGCAATATCATTAAATGATAAAAAAGCATGTAGTTTATCATCTACTTTCTTGATCCTTTCAAAAGATCTTTCAATAAACTCTTCTACTGTAAAATCCCCGTTCTTGATACTATTTACATAATTGAATGCAGAAATTCCTAAGTTCATTCAACTCAACTTTGGAGACTTTACATACGTTTCCTGATAAGTTTTTAGAAATTTTAATAATTTTTTATCATAGATGACGTGTTTATCATCTCTTAATTTATCAATATCAGTTTCCTGTACGATTAGCTCTTCAGATTCAATGTTTGCCTCATCAAGAATATCAAAATATTCAAGCATTTTTTGAACTTTTTTGATATGCATGTTATAATCTGCAAGTTCAATTTTCATCAATTTAGCGACGTGTATAATTTCTTCTTCATTAACCAATTTTTTCACCTATGGTGTTAATCTATCAACATCTCTTGGATAAAATGTTGTATCTCTGATATTTTCGATCCCTGTTAATGCCATCATCAGCCTTTCAAGACCGATTCCACATCCAGCGTGTGGTGGAACACCAAAATCAAATATTTTTAGATGATAACTAAATGAATCTACTTTCATGCCCTTATTTTTCATTCGTAATTCAAGTTCAGATTTGTTCTGAATCCTAGTACTTCCTGATGATATTTCTAAATCACCATACATCAAGTCAAAAGATTCTGAAATTTTTGGATCGTTTTTGGTTGCTTTTACATAAAATGGTTTTGGACCTAATGGCCAATCAATAATAAAATAGAATCCAGATAATCCAATTTTGCTTAAATTGGATGGGTATAGATCATCACCCCATTGTGTTTTTACTCCAGATTTCTTCATTTTATCAATCAATTCAGCGTATGTATACCTAGGAATTTTTTCAGATATACTTGGAATTAAAAACTCAACATCAGGATTTTTGTGTGCAAAATCATTCATGGTCTTAACAGAATTTTTTATAATTTCTTCTATCCTATTCATTACATCATTATAATCAATATATGCTTCTTCAAAGTCAATCGATATAGCTTCTGATAGATGTCTATTTGTTCTTGATGGTTCTGCACGAAAAATTGGAGCGATCTCGAAGACTTTCTCAAAACTCATTGTAAGTTGTTCTTTATACAATTGAGGGCTCTGTGCAAGAAATGCTTCTTTGTTATAATAAAATATAGGAAAAAGCGCAGCACCACCTTCAGTTGCAGTTGCAATCATTTTTGGTGTGTTAATTTCAATAAAATTTTGGTTTGCAAAATAATTTCTTATTGATTTTAATATTTCATTACGTGCTACAAAAACTTTCTTTAACGTATTACGTCGTAGATCAACTGCTCTAATTTCTAATCGTGTATCAATATTTTTAACAGTTTTAGCATTAGGATCAAATGGAGGAATTATTTTCACATCAGAAAAGATTCTAAGATCATTTGGGATAACTTCTATACCATTTGGGGCTTTTTCAGATTTTTTTATTCTTCCCTTTATACCAATACAAGTGTGTTCTTTTAATTTAGAAATTTTTTCTAACACCCGGTCTGGACAATCACCTTTTTTAGAAACTATTTGAATTTGACCTGTCATATCTTCTATAGTGACAAATGAGATATTTCCATGACCTCTTACACTAGATATCCATCCCATAACTATAACATCCAATTCGTCCAAAGATGAAACTAATTCATTTGAATAATGTGTTCTTCTCCAATCATCCAATTCTGTTTCTGTCATTATATGATTTTTTATAATTGAGTATTTATTAGGATTATTTTAGTAATTATTACATTATTGTAAAATTAAGGTTAGGTATGACATGAATCATAGTAGATATACCATCAAATTTTGTTGAAACTTCCTTTATCTTACTTTGATAAATGAAATATTTTCCATCTTTGTTAATTCCACCTGAAACTTTCAATAGTTTATTCTCTTGAAGGAATTGTAGTCTTCTATATACTGTAGATATAGGTATGCCAGTTTCTTTAGCAACCACAACAGCAGTTTTTGGTTGATTGATTATTGATGTTAGTATTGATAAACAAAATTGATCAGATAATACATCAAGATAAATTTGTTTACGGTTTTCATTATCAATTTTAATAACTTGAGGAATTACTTGCAATAGTAATTTGATGAATATACCACTATAAATTAGATTCTTTTCAAATAGTATTTATAAAAATAATTAGTAAAAAGTAATTAAATATGCTTAATGAGAATGACAAAAATATTGCACATGTATCTAGTGCAATTGCAGTTTATTCTATACGAAGTAGTAATGAAATGTTAACAAATGATATTTCTATGATTAATTTTATACTAAAAACGATACCAAAAAATTAGAGGCAAAAGTATCTATTGAATTAATTGATGATGTTTTTTCATATGTGTCAGGCACGCACATTGATACATAGTTTCATATGTTGTGTTTTTCTAATGAAAATATAGTTTGACAACGATAGCAACTTTAGGTTCACACTGCGCACTTCAAGTTTTAAAAGGTGCAAAAGATGAAGGTTTTGACACTGTTTTAGTGTGTGAAAAAAAAAGAGAGAGTCTATATCGTCGTTTTAATTTTATTGATAAAATGATTCTTGTTGATTCATTTTTAGAAATATCTGAAACAAAATGCCAATCAATTTTAGAAGAAAATAAATCTATATTAATTCCACATGGGACGCTAATAGCTCAATTAGAATCAGACCAAATTGAAAGCATAAAGACACCAATGTTTGGAAATAAACATATTCTCCGATGGGAATCTGATCGTAAATTAAAAGAACAGTTAATGAAAGATGCAAATTTAGATGTTCCAAAATCTATATCAGACCCTAATGATATAGATGGCCTTGTTATTGCAAAAAGACATGGTGCGGCTGGCGGTAAAGGATATTTTATTGCTTCTAGTACAGAAGAATATAATAAAAAAAGAGACCTGCTGATAGAACAAAAATTAATTCGTAGTGATGATGATTTGTATATACAAGAATATACATCTGGTGTTTTAGCATATTTACAATTTTTTTATTCACCACTAAAAAAAGAACTTGAATTTTTTGGTGTTGATAAAAGACATGAATCAGATATTGAAGGTTTATCTAGAATTCCAGCAAAAAATCAACTCGATACAGATACTGTTTCATCATTCAATGTTATTGCAAACAGCCCACTTGTTTTACGTGAATCATTACTTGACAATGTTTACCAAATGGGAGAAAGTTTTGTTAAATCCTCATTAAAATTAATTCCACCTGGAATGAATGGTCCATTTTGTATTGAAGGTGTTTATGATGAAAATGCTCATTTTAGAACTTTTGAATTTTCTGCCCGAATTGTAGCAGGTACAAATATTTTTATGAATGGTTCACCTTACACCACACTAATCTATAATGAACCTATGAGTATGGGTCGTCGCATTGCACGTGAGATTAAACAAGCTAAAATTGAAAATAAAATTAGTGAAATAACAACATAAAACATATTCATGCATATTATGATTTTTATTCTATATTCTTAGAATAAATAAAAACATTTTTTTATAGACAATAACCATTATTAAAAATGCACCATAAACTCACATTACCACAATTAAAAAAATATGATATAACACAAAAAGTAATTGAGGCTTTAGCAGATGCTGAATCAAGAGCAATTATATTTACAACCATCAGAAAGGGTAAAACTGCGTATGACTTAGCTGAAACGCTAAAAATTCCATTAAGTAGTGTGTATAAAAAATTGACAGACCTAGAAAATTTAACACTTATTCAGGTGGAAAAATTTGTGGCAACTGATTCAGGAAGACGTCTAAAAATTTATCGTAGTAGAATTAAAAAAGCCGATATAATGATAAAAAGCAAGGACCCAGAAATACAGCTATCTGCTAATTGATTAAAATGAAAGGAAAACTTCCAAAACCATCAATACTTGAACTGAATGAATATGATGTAAAACAGCGTATCATAGATGCTTTGACAAATACATGTTCACATGCAATATTATTTTCAATCGTTACAGAGGCAAAAAATGCAGTACAAATATCTCAAGAATTACAATTATCATTATCCGCAGTTTATAAAACACTATCAAATCTGGAAAAATTAACACTAGTAACTATAGAAGACTTCGAATTTTCAAATGAAGGAAAAAAAATTAAACGATATCGAAGTAGAATCAAAAGGGCTAGTATAGAAATTGGTGTTAATGATTATGAAGTGAGTCTTTATAGTGTAAAAACAAACTGATTTTTAGTTAATGACATGGAAATCCTGCGGCATGTCTCATATCATGGGTAAATTCATGTAAAAATTGTTCAATAAAAGCATCTTCACCTTGTACAATACTAAAAAAATGTCCTTGATCAAATCCAACAAAAAATAACCCTAAACAAAGAATTGAAGTGAGGATGATTAAAGCAGAGAATGGAATAGTTCTGGTAGAAAGTACAAATTGCTTAGTATTCATTCTTAAATGATTTGATTTCTAAGCTTTAATTAAGTTATTTATTTTATAGATCATCAAATATCTGAAATATTTCATCAAATTATTCTAAAATAAAATAAAAAAATTAAAATCATTTATCTTATATTAATAAATTCCAAGGTAAAATATGGGAAAAATCAAGGTTGAAAAATATGATTCAGTCAAACTGTATAAAATAAGAAAAACGATCGAGGAATTATCAAAAATAGCAGGTCGTGGAACAGAATTAATCACTGTCTATATTCCTAAAGGAAAACAATTGCATGAAGTAATTACTATTTTGAGGGAAGAACAGGGTACTGCTGATAACATAAAATCAGATCTTACTAGAACGCACGTTGTTGACTCTTTATCAAAAGTAGTACAACGATTAAAATTATATAAAAAAACTCCTGAAAGAGGTTTAGCAATATTCTGTGGTGCATTGCCAAGAGAAGTGGGTGGACCACCAGGCAGTGAAGTGGTAAAAGCATTTGAGATTGATCCACCAAAAGACATGCAAACTTTCCTATACAGATGTGATGATCACTTCCATGTTGATATACTAAAAAATATGTTAAAAGATGAAAATATGATTGGATTCTTAGCAGTTGATGCTAAGGATGCTGGATGGGGACTATTACATGGTGATAAAATTGAAGTTTTAAAAGAAACAAGTTCTGGAGTTGCAGGAAAACACAGACAAGGAGGACAATCTGCAAAAAGATTCCAAAAACTAAGGGAAATGGAATTAACATATTATTTTAATAGATTGGCAACTATAACTAGAGAATATTTTATTGATATTTATCCAATCAAAGGATTAGTAATCTCTGGACCTGGTCCAACAAAAGAAGAATTCATCAATAATAATTATCTTGAATATAGATTACAAAATATGATTATTGCAACAATTGATGCATCTTATTCTGGTTCAGAAGGAATACGTGAAGCATTTGCAAAATCTTCGGACATTCTTTCTAATTTCAGGATGGTTGAAGAAAAACAAATTGTTGAAAAATTATTTAATGAAATAAATAATAATACTGGTCTTGGTATATATGGATTAGATGATATAATAAATCACCTAAAAAATAATATTGTAGATAAAATCATAATTACAGATAATACTGAACTTTATAGAATTGAATCAAAATGTAAAAAATGTGAACATATTCAAGAAAAAATTGTTGAACGAATAAAAGTCATTTCGACTAAAACAGAATTACAAAATTCGTCATGCCCATCATGCCAGTCAACTGACATTAATGTATTTGATCAGGACATAATTGATTATATTGCCATACTTGCATTAAAAACTGGAACAACTGTAGAAGTAATTTCAGGAGTTTCTGAACATGGTACTATGCTTGCAAGTATTGGTAAGACAGGTGCCATTTTACGTTATAATCCTAATTATTCCAACTAAAAATTATTTCAGACAAACTCGTATTTTTTTGGCCAATTCATCTAATTCATCTTCATTCAAAATTTTTCTTTTTGTCCATTCTGTACCAGTTGAATTGTACCTTGGTATTATGTGAACATGAACATGTGGTATAATTTGTTTTGCAGCCTTCCCATTATTCTGTGCTATACTAAATCCATCAGCATTCGTTGCTTTAATTATAGCATTAGCAATTTTTGGAATTTTTGAAAATAATTCTGATACCTCATCAATACTCATATCTGTCAATTTTTCATATGGTTTTTTTGTAATTACCAATGAATGACCAATATCAATTGGATATTTATCCAAAATAGCTAATTTATCTTCATCTTGATAAATTTCATGATACGAACCGTTTCCTCGTATAATGTCACAAAAAATACAAGATGACATACATCTATCTATAAAATTCCATTAATATATTAGCACCAACACAATAATCCAATGATATTTCGTATTGAAGCAATTATTGGAGATAGATACGAATCTACTGATTCGTTAACAAAAGAACAGGTTCATCAGTGGTTAGAAAAAATTCAGAAGCATGATATTTTGAAAGTAGAAACTGAAGATGATTATTGGGAGGATATACCGGATGAACTTTTTGAGTTATTAAAAACCAATATTGATGCTGAAAAATATGACTATACGATGGCTAAAGGACACTTGTGGCTTAATGTAGATATTCCCATTGAATAAAAAACTAAATCGAAAGTGTAATGTTATAATTTCATATGTTATATAGGGCTATGATGAATTTCTGAAGCATTGGGTAAAAAAACAAGAGAACATAGACGTGAAAAACGTGAAGATTTTGTCTCTAAACGTACACATCAAAAACGTAAATCTAATCTTCTTGCATCTGGGATTCTTGGAATAATTGTAGTTATCGTAGGATTTTCAATTTATACATTTATCGATATGGACACTAGCGGACCCGGTGTACCTGAAGGTGCTGGAAAATTAGGTGATGAACATGAACATGCGTCATTACTTGTAAGAATTTTTGGCGATCAATTTGATTTTTCTACTAGTACATATCAGATCAAAAACAGTTGGATTCATTTTGAAGAAAGTGACGGTACTACAATCCATAGACATTCATCTGGAGTTACACTTGAATATTTATTTGACAGTTTATCACTCACTGTTGGTAAAGTATCCATTGATGGAATTCTCAAAGACTGCTTTGCATTTCCAGAATCAGACGGAAGAAAGTTTTGTACAAATGAAGATTATTCATTAAAATTCTACATTAACCATCAGGCTGTTAGTGAAATTAAAGATTATGTTATTGAAGATGGTGATAGAATTCTAATTTCGTATGGTAACGAGGTAGAAGAACAAATCAACGAACAGTTAATGGAGCTTGACGCACAAACCATAAATGACTAATTATAACATAGTATCATTCTTGACTAATTTTTTCATGAATAGTTGGAAGATAACTTCTAATAATTTCTAAAACATCAATTCTAACAAGATCATCCATATCAGCGTTAAATCTACTACGAAAGAATTCACGATATCTTTGCTCCAAAACTGCTATAACACTTCCTTCAAAAAAATTCTCATCGTTATCTGGGTTAAAAACAATTTTTCTGATATTATGGTCATCTATGAACTTGTAATAATCAAATAACTCATCAAAATTATGAAGATCCTCTCTAACATCAGAAATGAAGCCTTGAAGTTCTTTTGAATCCATAGATATTTTTTAATTACTACTAGTTTATCAAATTTTTATTTTAGAATTTAAATTATAGTAACTTCACTTTATTGTATTAAAAATGGAAATATCTAGTAGAAATGTAGTAGAAGGGACAGCTAGATCACCTCATCGCGCTATGTACAAGGCTATGGGCTTAACCGATGCTGATATTGCAAAATCTTTCATTGGTGTTTGCCATACAGGAAATGAAGCCACCCCATGTAATATTCACTTACCAGGACTTGCACAAAAGGCTAAAGATGGAGTGAGTGAAGCTGGTGCGACTCCTAGAGAATTTAGTACAATTGCTGTGAGTGATGGAATAGCAATGGGACATGAGGGCATGAAATCATCATTAGTTAGTAGAGAAGTTATCGCTGATTCTATTGAATTGATGGTGAGAGCTCATCAATATGATGCACTAGTTGGAATTGCTGGATGTGACAAAAGTTTACCTGGTACTATGATGGCAATGGCAAGATTAAACATTCCTTCTGTTTTTGTTTATGGTGGCACAATAATGCCTGGTATACTTGATGAAAGAGAGCTAACAGTTGTTGATGTATATGAAGCGGTAGGGCAATATGATGCTGGAAAAATTTCGATAGAAGAATTAAAAAAGATAGAAGATAATGCGTGTCCTAATGCTGGTTCATGTGGTGGAATGTTTACAGCCAATACAATGGCATCAATATCTGAGATAATTGGTCTTGCATTACCTGGTAGTGCAAGTCCGCCAGCTGAAAATGATAGAAGAGAGAAAATAGTATATGATACAGGTAAAGCATGTGTTAATTTATTAGAAATTGGTATAAAGCCAAGTGATATTTTAACATTTGAAGCATTTGAAAATGCAATTACTATGTTGAATGCAGTGGGAGGATCAACAAACGGTATTTTACATTTACTAGCATTATCTAATGAAGCTGGAATAAAACTCACATATGATGATTTTGAAAGAATTAGAAAAAAAACACCTCATATCGCTGATATGAAACCAGGTGGAAATTATGTAATGAATAGTTTAGATAAAATTGGTGGTATCCCATTTATTATGAAAAAACTTGATGACAAATCACTTATTCATTCCAATGCGTTAACTGTCACAGGAAAATCAATTAAAGAAAATCTTGCTGAAATAATAATTCCAGAACAATCAGATCAACAAGTTGTTAAATCAGTTGAAACCCCCATACATGATGTTGGAACAGCAGTAATTCTCAAGGGTAGTTTAGCACCTGATGGTGCAGTAATTAAAACTGCAGGTGTTGACATGACTAAATTTATTGGAACCGCTAAAGTTTTTGATACGGAAGAAGTTGCATTTGATTCAATATCAAAGGGTGAGATTGAAGAAGGTGATGTTATTGTTATTAGATATGAAGGTCCAAAAGGTGGTCCAGGTATGAGAGAAATGCTTGCAACCACAGCCGCTATAGTTGGCCAAGGTCTTGGAAAAAAAGTTGCAATGGTAACTGATGGTAGATTTTCTGGAGGAACACGAGGATTTATGGTTGGTCATGTGGCACCTGAAGCATTTGTTGGTGGACCAATCGCTTTTATCAAAAATGGTGATAAAATTAGTATTAATACTGAGGATAATAGTATCAACCTTGAGGTTTCAAGCGATGAACTCGAAAATAGAAAGAGGGAATGGAAGATGCCAAAGCCAAAGTATGTATCAGGCGCATTAGCTAAATATGCACTTCTTGTTGGTTCTGCTGCAAATGGTGCAATAACTGATCCAAGAAACTTCTCAAAATGAAAGAATATCTTCAGAAAAAGAAGTTAAAACGTGAAGATTAAATATTTTGACAGCCTTTATGATTTTCAAGTTTCCATTTACCCGTTATCCTATGGTATGATTGACTCCAATTCAAGTCAATTGTACCGCACTTATGACATTTTTTCTTCATAAATTCTATTATGCCACATTACTAATAAGGGTACCGTACTATACAGTAATTTTGAGTATAGGAACAAAACTTAATTTCTTTGATTCACTACTAAATTTTAGCTCCAAATTTATGTGGTTTTTAGTATCAAAAATCCAGTTTATTGTATCAAAAATGCTAATTTATTAATCAAAAACTCATTTTTTGTAACTAAAAATATGGTATCAAAAATACAAGTGAATTAGAAAAATAATAGAAAAATAGGAAAATGGGGCTTACTAACCCCGTCCGTATGCAGCGTATCTACCAGATCTTCCTTTTATGAAGAAAGCGGTAGCAATTCCACCAAAAATAGCACCGGTGATGGCTGATGCTCCAACCACACCATCTGCATTCATGTATGGAGTGCCTGAGCCAGTTGCTGGATTAGCATCTGCTGCTGCTTTAGCTCTTTTTGCCAATTCAAGCTGTTCTTCAAGTGAAGCAAATCCTCCAGTTTTTGTATTTATGTCATCATATTGATCACCGTATGTTTCTATTGAATAGAATGCATAAGATGTTGGAATCATAGCACATAATGCCACACACACTGCAAATGTGCTTAAAGCATAGATTGCCCTATTCATTAACCTAAGATTACTAATATTACATATGTACATGTGGTAAATTACCAGATTTGATAACCAAAATTGTGGTTCGATCATGATTTAAATACAGTTGGATTTTGTTTATGGCATGGGTGGACACATTTGGACACACGAGCACTCCTAGGATAATTTCTCTAGACTATTCTGGCACCCAATTTGAAATTTATAATAAAATATCACGAAATTATTCATATTCATTCCTATTCGAATCATTGACAGGCCCTGATGAATTAGCTGAAACTTCGATTATGGGATTTGATCCTGAATACATTGTAAGAGGATATCATGACAAGGTCATAATACAAAACAGGGATGGAAAAATTGAAACAATTGTTACAGATGACCCGCTCCTGGAAATAAAAAATTTAGTTAAAAAAACAGATGACCAAACGTACCGATATCTTGGCGGTGCTGTAGGAATTATCAACTATGATGCGATAAGATTATGGGAAAAACTTCCAAAGAATCACAGTGTAACTGAACCAATAATGGAGTTTGGAATTTACAATGATGGAATATTATTTGATAACAAACAAAAAAAATCTCTATACTTCTATTATGAAGAAAATCGGGTTAATGAAATCAAAACATCTGAACCAATTTTTGAGGATTTCAAAATGTCAAAAATTTCATCCAATTTAGATAAAAACAAATTTTCTAAAATAGTTGAAAAAGCAAAAAAATACATCTATGATGGAGATGTTTTTCAAGTTGTATTATCAAGAAAATTTTCATTCGAGGGTCATGGAGATTATCTAAAAGTTTATGAAAAACTTCGTTCATTAAATCCGTCTCCATATCTCTATCATCTAAAAATGGGTAAAAAATTAACAATTGGTTCTAGCCCTGAAATGCTTTTACGTGTTACAAATGATCAAGTTGAAACATTTCCTATCGCTGGTACAAGAAAGATTACAAATGATGATAAAAAAAATGAGGAGATGAAACAAGAATTGATCAGTGATGAAAAAGAGTTAGCAGAACATACAATGCTGGTTGATTTAGGCAGAAATGATATTGGTAAGGTTTGTGAATATGGCTCAGTACATGTCAAAGAGCTCATGGAAGTAAAAAAATTTAGTCATGTCCAGCATATGGTTACACATGTTGTTGGTAAACTTGGAAAAGATTATGATATGTATGATGCATTCAGAGCGGTCTTTCCAGCTGGAACTGTTTCTGGTGCACCAAAAGTCAGAGCGATGGAGATAATTGATGAGTTAGAACTAGAATCAAGAGGCCCATATGCTGGTGCTGTTGGATACTTTTCATTTAATGGATGCTGTGATTTTGCAATAGCAATTAGAAGTATTTTTGCAGACGATAAAAGTGGATTTGTACAGGCTGGTGCAGGAATTGTTTTTGATTCAATTTCGGAGAATGAATTGAAAGAAACTGAGCATAAGGCTAATGCTATGTTAACCGCATTAAAGGAGGCAGCAGAATGAAATTTCTTATCATTGATAATTATGATTCATTTGTTTATAATATTGCCCAAAGGTTAGGTGAGTTAGGTGTAAATTCTGATGTTATCAGAAATGATAAAATTACTATTAATGAAATAAAAGAAAAGAATTATGATGCGATAATTATCTCGCCAGGTCCAGGAACCCCTGAAGAAAAAAGATATTTTGGAATTTGCAAGGATGTTATACAAAAACTTGGGCCTAAACTGCCAATTTTAGGTATTTGTTTAGGTCATCAAGGAATAATTGATTGCTTTGGTGGTAAAGTTGTAAATGCTGGAAATGTAAGACATGGTAAAACAAGCCAGATCCAACATTATGATGATTCACTTTTTCATGGAGTAAAAAATCCATTTAGTGCTACTCGCTATCACTCGCTTGTTGGAGACAAAACAATTATTCCAGATTCATTAAAAATTACAGCAATAGCTGAAGATGATGGAGAAATTATGGGTGTTAGCCATAAGGAATATTTCATAGAAGGTGTACAATTTCATCCCGAATCCATCATGACAGATGAAGGAAAAAAAATCTTGGAAAATTTCATAACGAGGGTTAAAAATGATTAAAGAGTTAACAGAACAACTTTCTCTTGGAACTAATCTGACAATTGATCAAATGTCTAACGTAATGGATGAAATACTTACTGGAACACAAAATGATGATGATGTAGCAGAATTTTTAAAAAATTTAACACAAAAAGGCGAATCAGATGACGAACTTCTTGCAATGTTAAACAAAATGGAAGAATTTTCTCTGCATATATCACCAAATTGCAAAGGAAAAATTATTGATGTATGTGGCACCGGTGGTGATAAACTCAAAACATTCAACATCTCAACAGCAGCATCATTTGTCATTGCTGGTGCGGGAGGGAATGTTGCTAAGCATGGTAACCGTTCAATATCTGGCATATCAGGTAGCGCAGATATTTTTGAATACTTTGGGTTTGATTTGAATTCTGAACCTAACAAAGTAAATGAAACAATAGAAAAGTTTGGTATTGGGTTTATGTTTGCACAAAAATTTCATCCAGCAATGAAAAACGTTGCAAAGGCTAGAAAAATTGTTGGCGGCAGAACCGCATTCAATCTATTAGGACCATTAACTAACCCAGCAATGGTAAAAAACCAACTTATTGGTGTTTTCTCAGAAAAATATCAAGAAAAAATCGTAAAAATTCTGCAAAGAAAAAATGCAGAGACAGTTATGGCTGTTAGATCAGCTGATGGAATGGATGAATTATCTACTACATGTAAAAACCAAATTTGTATGTTAAAAAATGGTACAATTACAAAAATGACTCTAGATCCTCAGAAAGTTGGATTGCAAAAAGGTAACATCTCTGATATACAAATACGTTCAAAAGAGGATGCAATAAAATCATTCATTACTGTACTAAACAACACTGCAAACAAAACAAAAATTGAAATCACTGCACTAAACGCTGCTGGTGGGCTAGTGATATCAGATATTGCTGATAATTTCACTGATGCTGTTGAATTGGCATTAGATACTATTCATAGTGGCAAGGCATTGAATAAATTGGAAAACTTTGTAAAAAACTATGGCAATATAGAAAAATTAGATGGTGCTGAAAAATTATGAAGAATGTTCTAGAAAAACTA
>Ga0207990_1000219_pt1 | contig 33912 bp, 36 predicted proteins | sample ETNtaG_8_FD_185780 | JGI IMG/M metagenome (GOLD analysis project Ga0207990, IMG submission 185780) | Marine microbial and viral communities from oxygen minimum zone, Eastern Pacific Ocean - ETNP201406SV75 (SPAdes) (version 2) | ecosystem: Environmental > Aquatic > Marine > Oceanic ...
AATAACAAAAAGAAAGGATTAGAAAATAATGAAACTATTATCTCAGATATTATTTTGGGCAGGGATTGCTTCAATTCCATTTTCGTGGCTTATGTGGCACCTTGGAGCCAATATAGAACTCAGCTTCACAATTTTGGAATCTAGTTTTACGCCCCTTATAACAGGAAAAGATATTATCAGTGGTATTGATGATGAAGCATTAAGAATTGTCTTAAGAGAGGCTCACGCTGAACGTTGGGGTATTTTTGTAGGACTTTGGCCTGTCACTCTAATGGTATTAAGCTATATCATTGGAAAAAAAGCCAAATAATTGTTATAGAATTTAATAATGTTTATGTAAAAAATCCATAAAAAATTCTTATCATTATCTTGATCTAATTTTTTATTTTTTACAAATCATTGATTTAATTTGATGATTACTATTTAATTGTAAAATAATTGATGCATATTTCGGTGTGTCTTTAAACATATTTTGTGTAATTCGTTGATAAGTTTGCATAAAATTTATTATTTCACCCTTGCTCATAATTTTTGTATTTTTTTTATTATTTGAATTCAACCATAATTTTTTTTCTTGCATTAGACGCCAATTTTGAAGCAAACTAAAATTTTTAGCTTTTAAATAAATTAAATAATTTAATTGATTGAATAATTTTTTATATTTATTTTTTAATTGATCATTTACGTATTTTCTCCAAATCATTTTCTGATCTTTTGCTTTTTCTAGTGAATTTATTATTTTTATTAATTTTTTGTTTGATTGAGCTTTAGCTCCAACACACCAACCTTCTAATATAATAATATCTGGTTTTTTATTTATTTTGTACCATGCGCTTTTTGAGAATCTATCATCAATTGATTTATCGAATTTAGGTAAATCTATATTTTTAAAATTCTTATCTTTTACTTTTTTAAAAAAATTTAACATAATGTTTGTATCGTGAGTTCCAGGTACGCCTCTTGTTAATAATAATGGATGAACTTCTTTTGAAAGTCTAATTCTTTCTTTTCTTGTTTTATAAAAATCATCAATAGAGATTTTAAAGACATTTAATTTAAAATATTTTTTTAAGATTATTGAAACAATTGATGTAATTGTTGTTTTTCCAGTTCCTTGCCCACCAGCAAGTCCGAGAATTAATAGTTTTTTATTCTTTGTTTTTTTTGATATCCAAAAACATACTGGAATTAAAAAAGATTTGATTATTTTATCTTTATTTTTAAATTTCTCAGCCTTTGTTTCTTGGGATTTTATATATTTTAAACAATCTGATTTTACCTTACCGAAGCATTCGTTAACAGTTTGCATTTATCAGATTATTTTTTTTGATCCAGAGGGTGGTTTTCACCATCATTTTTTAAAACATTTTCCAAATCTAAAGGCTTAATACCTTCTATACACGCTACATTTACCATATATACTTTTGGATTACTTCTTGGGTTTGCATGAGTATGAATTCCACAGTTTGAACAAAAGAAATGTTTTGCCGTGTTTGTATGGAATTGATAAAGTTTTAAAAGATCTTGACCTTTGATAATTTTTAAATCTTCTGGGCCAACGAAAGACATAATAAAGCCTTTTCTTTTACAAATTGAGCAATTACAACGAATAAGCTTTTCAAATCCTTGTTCTGGTAATTTTACTTCGGCTTCTACTTCACCACAGTGACAAGTTAGTTTTTTCATTTGATTTAAACCTAGTGAATTATATCAACCTTTTATTTATTTCATTTCTTTTTTTTAGCCACTTATGGTCATAGTTATCCACAGGCTAACAAAATGTGGTTTTAATGTTCACGTTTTGATTCCATTTTGATTCAACTTTAGACTCAAAATACAACCTATTTGACACTATCGAATAAGTTGGTTAATAATGAGAACAAAATAAGAACATTTATGAATCTAATTATTCCATATTATCTACACAAAGCTGGCGCAGGTTTTCCTTCACCTGCAACAGACTATATTGAGGAGGATATTGATCTAAATATTCATTTGATAAAAAACGTTCCAGCAACTTTCATTATTAGAGTTCAAGGCAAATCAATGACTGATATTGGAATTAACGATGGCGACTTATTGGTTGTTGATAAAAGTTTAAAACCTAAAAATTTTTCAACAGTTATTGCAAATGTTCATGATGAACTGGTTGTTAAAAATTTTGTCAAAGAAAAAGATGAGCAGTTTTTAACATCAGGATCAAAAAAATTTGAAGACCGAATTTTAATTAATGAAGAGGCTGATGTTTTTATTTGGGGAGTTGTAACTTATGTCATTCACTCAGTGTACTAAAAAAATAGCACTAATAGATTGTAATTCTTTTTATGTTTCTTGTGAAAGATTATTCAATCCAAAAATTAGAAAAAAGCCTGTTGTAGTTCTATCCAATAATGATGGTTGCATTATTTCAAGATCCAATGAAGCAAAAACTTTGGGAATTAAAATGGGCGAACCTTATTTTAAAGCCAGAAATATTATCGTTAAAAATAATGTTCAGGTATTTTCATCGAACTATTCTTTATATGGTGATATATCAAGAAGAGTGATGAGAACTTTAAAACGTTTTAATTCAGAAATAGAAGTTTACTCTATTGATGAAGCATTTTTAGATTTATCAAATTTTTCTGATGACGAAGTTAATGATGTTGGAAAAGAAGTTAGAAGTGTAGTTTTGCAGTGGACCGGTATACCAACAAGTATTGGCATAGCTAAAACTAAAACTTTAAGTAAAATTGCAAATCATATCGCAAAAAAAGAAAAATCAGGAGTGGTTAGTTTAATTGGAATTGAAGATATTGATTCAATATTAGAAAAGGTAAAAATAGAAGATGTCTGGGGTGTTGGTAGACAGCTTACAAAATTTTATATCAAAAACGATATTTATAATGCAAAACAATTAAAAAATATATCTAACGCATGGATTAAAAAAAGTTCTAGTGTTTTAAGTTCTAGAACTGCAATGGAACTTAGAGGAATTCCTTGTATTGATTTAGAAATTCAAGACTCAAAAAGAAAAAGCTGTGTTGTATCAAGATCATTTGGAAAAAAAGTAGAAATTTTTCAAGAATTAAAAGAGTCTGTTACAAATTATTGTTTGAATGCTTCAGAAAAAATTAGATCAGAATCTTTAATTGCAAAATCAATAACAGTATTTTTAAAAACAAGTCCTTTTCAAAATAGAGGTATCTACTATTCAAATTCTAAAACAATAGATTTCCCAATTGCAACAGATAATAGTATTGAAATAGTTAAAGCTGCCATAAATGGATTAAAAGATATTTTTAAAAGAGGCTACAAATATCAAAAAACGGGAGTGATATTATCTGGGTTATCTAACTCAGAAAATAAAAATAATTTATTTTCATCTTCAAAAGATGAAAAAATTAAAAGCTTAATGAGATCTATAGATAGCACCAACTGTAGATATGGTAGATCTGCCTTAAGTTTGGCTAGCGGTGGCATTAATAAAAAATGGAACATGAGAAGAAAACACTCTTCTAAAATAGATACTGCTGATTTTCGTTATTTGCCAACAATAAAAACTCGCTAAATCTAAAGCTTTTTCGTTGAAAATAAGTTTATTATTATTATGTATATCATAAGTCATGAAGAAAATATTAAGTGGAAGAATTAGAAGACGAGATCAAAAGTACAAAAAACGAAGAAAAAGAGAAAAAGAAAATGACTTTTAAAAGAAAATTGATGTACACCAACAAATCTCCTAGGCGCATTGATAGAAAAGCCGGCGCACGCAATAAAAAAATAACAAAACCTTTTTATTCGAGTCCTTGTTATCTTGGGGAGATAGAGAAACAAAAAAAACCCAAAGAGAAATTGAAAAATAAATGAATAAAATTTTATTGATTACGATTCTCATAATTATAAGTATAAATCATGCTTTTTCAGTGACTTTAACTGAGGCATTAATTCAAACTTACAAAAATAATACTGAATTAAATGCTGAAAGAGAAAATATTAAAGCTTCAAAAGATGATCTTAGAATTTCAAAAGGAGATTATTTACCTTCAGCATCTATTACTGGATCAAAGAGCAAAGAAGAAACCAATAACTTGACCAATCAAGGTGGAGGCGATGCTTCTATTACTGATGTTGATCCTTTAACAACTTCTATAAAGATAGAACAAACTTTAATCGATTTTGGCAGAGACGCCGAATATAAGAAGAAAGAAATTGGAATAAATTTAGCAGAAGCTAAGTTATTAAAAAAAGAACAAGATATTCTTTATAAAGCAATTGAAGTTTATAGTGGCCTAATTTTGGCAGACGAAAAATTAACAATTAATCAAAGAAACTTAAGTCTTTTAGAAAGGCAAGTTGAAACAGATAAAGTTAGATTGGAGAGAGGACAAATTACTGTATCTGATTTAGCGCAATCAGAATCTTCTTTAGCAGGTGCCCAAGCACAATTTATTCAAGCAAAAAATGAAATTGTTACTAATAAATTAAATTATGAGAATATAATTGGCAAAATTTCAAATCTAAAAATTCTGAAAAAAACTTCAAAATCAATTATTTCAATCCCTCAAAGCTTGAGTGACGCAATTAATTTATCCAAACAAAACAATCCAGACATAACTATTGCTAAATTGGAGTTAGAGCAATCTGAAAAAGATATTGAAATTGCAGAATCAGACTTAAAACCAACTGCAACTTTATCATTTGAGAGATCTTATTCTGATGATTTAAACGCAACATATGATGAAAAAGAAAAGGATGTTTTAAAAGCAACTGTGAGTTGGCCTTTTTATTCTGGAGGAAAAAAAAGAATTACAATTAGTAAAAATCAAAGTTTAAAAACCAGAAAAAGACTATTACTAGATAATACTATTAAAACAAATGATACAATTGTTGCGACTGCTTGGGCAAATTTTCAGTTTTCTAAAAGTTTTTTAGACTCTGTTAGATTGCAGGTTAGAGCTGCACAGATTGCAAACGAGGGAATTACTGCTGAATATGAAAGAGGTTCTGGAAGAACTACCTTAGATGTAATTCAATCAAATACATTATTGCTTGATGCAAAAGTTTCTTTATCAAATTCTGAAAGAAATTACTTGCTAGCTCAATATAATCTTCTGAAATCAATTGGTTTACTAAATAGTAACTATATAAAACTTAAATAAAATAGCCGTGTTTTAGCTAATATAATATTTTTATTGCCAATGAGAACAAAATGTGTACATTTAAAACCATGATTCGACTGTTAAAAAACGTAAAAAAAGAGGCAAAAAATGACGAAAAATAACCTAAAAGTAGTGAAATCTACTAAAAATCAAGAATTGGAAAACAAAGAGAGAAATAAAGCTCTAGAGGCAGCAATCAGTCAAATTACAGATAATTTTGGAAAAGGCTCTGTAATGAAACTTGGCCAACAAACAACAATGGACGTAGATTCTATTTCAACAGGATCCTTAAGTTTAGATTTGGCACTTGGAATTGGTGGATTGCCAAAAGGAAGAGTTATTGAAATTTATGGACCAGAGGCATCTGGGAAAACAACACTTGCTTTACAAGTAGTTGCTGAAGCACAAAAGACAGGTGGAATTTGTGGATTTATAGACGCTGAGCATGCACTAGATCCAGTTTATGCAAAAAAATTAGGTGTAGACACTGAAGAATTATTAATCTCTCAGCCAGATACTGGTGAACAAGCTTTAGAGATTGCCGATACTTTAATTAAGTCAGGTTCAATATCTGTGCTTGTTATAGACTCTGTCGCCGCATTAACTCCAAGAGCTGAAATAGAAGGAGATATGGGAGATCATCATGTAGGTCTTCAAGCAAGATTAATGAGCCAGGCTCTAAGAAAGCTAACAAGTTCAATCTCTCGAACAAATACTATGGTTATTTTCATTAACCAAATCAGAATGAAAATAGGTGTTATGTTTGGAAGCCCTGAAACAACATCAGGAGGAAATTCACTTAAATTCTATGCATCAGTTAGAATGGATATAAGAAGAATTGGAGCAATTAAAGAAAAAGACAACATTATTGGAAACACAACAAGAGTTAAAGTGGTTAAGAACAAAGTTTCTCCACCATTTAAAGTTGTTGAATTTGATTTAATGTATGGCAAAGGAATTAGCAAATCAGGTGAATTAATTGATCTTGGGGCTAAGGCAGACATTGTTGAAAAATCAGGCGCATGGTATGCATACAAAGGAGAAAAAATTGGCCAAGGTAGAGAAAATGCAAAACTTTATCTTGAACAAAATCCAAAAGCTGCTGCAGAAATTGAGATGGCTATCAGAGAAAAAGCTGGTGTGATTTCAAAAAAGATTGAAGGCAATCCAATCGAACAAGAAAAAACTGAATCAAAAGAAGAAATTTCCACTAAAAAAGATTAGCAGATAACTTTTAGTTATTAAAAAAGGTGCTTTAATAAGCACCTTTTTTACTTTTAGAGATATAGACATCATACAAAAAAGCTGTATTTTAAAAATATGGCAGACAAAACACTTAATGAAATAAGAAATGCTTTTCTTAAATACTTTGAGAAAAATGATCATAAAATTGTGGAGTCTGGCAATCTAGTTCCCAATAATGATCCAACATTAATGTTTGCTAATTCAGGAATGGTTCAGTTTAAAAATGTATTTACTGGATTAGAAAAAAGAGATTACCAAAGAGCAACCACTTCTCAAAAATGCGTACGAGCAGGCGGAAAACATAATGACTTAGAAAATGTTGGATACACTCCAAGGCATCATACATTCTTTGAAATGTTAGGAAATTTTTCTTTTGGAGATTATTTTAAAGAAAAAGCAATTGAACTTGCTTGGAATTTAGTTACTAAAGATTTTGGTATAGATAAAAAAAGACTATATGTAACTGTATTTCATAAAGACAATGAGGCTTTTAATTATTGGAAGAAAATAGCGGGTTTTAGCGATGATCGAATAATCAGAATTCCAACATCTGATAACTTTTGGTCAATGGGTGAAACAGGACCATGTGGACCTTGTTCGGAGATATTTTTTGATCATGGTGATCATCTAAAAGGTGGTTTACCAGGCACAAAAGATCAGGAAGGGGATAGATATATTGAAATTTGGAATCTGGTCTTTATGCAATTTGAACAAGTTGCAAAAGAAAAAAGAATAAATTTACCAAAACCATCGGTTGATACTGGAATGGGTCTCGAAAGAACAGCAGCTCTTTTGCAAGGAACACATGACAACTATGAAACTGACCATTTTAAAAAATTAATTCAATCTATTTCTGAAGCTGTAAAAAAAAAACCAGACAACAAAAATATTTCCAGTTTTAGGGTAATTGCAGATCATTTAAGAGCAAGTTCATTTTTGATTGCAGAAGGAGTTTTACCTTCAAATGAAGGAAGAGGTTATGTTCTTAGAAGAATAATGAGAAGAGGTATGAGACATTCTCATTTATTAGGATCCAAAGAACCAATCTTCTTTAGTATTTTTAAAACTCTTCAAGAAGAAATGTCTGAAAATTATCCAGAGTTAGAAAGAGCTCAATCATTAATTAAAGAAACACTTCGAATGGAAGAAGAAAAATTTTTAGTTCTTCTTGATCGAGGAATAAAAATTCTAAATGAGGAAATTTCAAAAATAGATAAAGTTTTACCAGGTGAAGTAGCTTTTAAACTTTATGATACTTTTGGTTTTCCATTAGACTTAACTGAAGATATTTTAAAAAATAAATTATTTAAAATTGATCATGAAAAATTTCAATCTTTAATGAAAGAAAGTAAAGAACTTGCAAAGAAAAATTGGAAGGGATCTGGAGATACTTCAGTTGATGAAATTTGGTTTGGTGTTAAGGATAAGTTAGGACCAACAGAATTTTTAGGATATGAAACAAATCAAGCTGAAGGAATTGTTCTATCTTTATTAAAAGACAATAAAGAAGTTCAAAGCCTGAATAAAAGTGACGAAGGAACGATCATAGTTAATCAAACCCCATTTTATGGCGAATCCGGAGGTCAAGTAGGAGATACAGGTCAAATAATTTCTAGTGATTTTAAATTTGAAGTTTCAGATGTTCAAAAAAAATTGGGCGATTTATTTGTTCATTATGGAAAAGTTGTAAATGGATCAGTTAAAGTAAATGATAGTGTTGAAATGAAAATAGATTTTGAAAGAAGAGATAATATAAGAACTTATCATTCTGCGACTCATTTACTACACGAGTCATTGAGAAGAGTTTTAGGCACTCATGTAACTCAAAAAGGATCATTAGTTGAACCTGGCAGATTAAGATTTGATTTTAGTCACATGAAACCAATTTCTCCTGAAGAAATTAACAAAATTGAGAGTTTTGTTAATTTAATGGTTGAGAAAAAATCTAATGTAAAAACTAGAATAATGACTCCTAAAGAAGCAGTAGATAATGGAGCATTAGCTTTGTTTGGTGAAAAATATGGCGATGAAGTTAGAGTTTTATCCATGGGAGATGAAAAAGATAAGTATTTCTCAACAGAATTATGCGGAGGCACTCATGTAAGAAATACAGAAGATATAGGAAAATTTAAAATTGTTAGCCAATCATCAATTGCAGCAGGTGTTAGAAGAGTAGAAGCTTTAAGAGATAAGGATTTACAGGATTATTTAAATAAAAAAGAGAAACTATCTGATCTTTCAAGTCAAAAGAATGAAGAAACAATCAAAGAATTATCAGAAAAGATTATTAAATTTGGAGGCAAACCTAATTTAGAAAATAAAAATCAACAAGTGTTGATTAAAGATTTAAATAAACAATTTGAATTACTTTATGTTAAATCAATTTTAAGTGACAAAACAAAAAATATAATTAATGATCAAACAGTCAATAATATTAAAGTTAGATTTCAAAAAGTTACTGATTTACCACTCAAAGATTTAAGAAAACTTGTTGATACAGGAAAAAAAGAATTAGGCGAAGGGATAGTAGTAGTTTTTGCAAGCAAAGATGGAAAAATTGGTTTAGCAGTAGGCGTTACAGATAAACTTACCACAAAATATGATGCTGTTAAATTTGCAAAAACAGGATCAGAAATTATAAGTGGCAAAGGCGGCGGAGGAAGACCCGATTTTGCACAAGCAGGCGGAGTTGAAATTAATAAAATAGATGAAGCTTTAGAAAAATTAAAATCTTTAATTTAGCTTATTTTTTAAATTACCATCTATTTCATCCAAAAATTGATTTGTTGTAAGGTATTTTGTAGATGGTCCAATTAAAATTGCTAAATCTTTAGTCATAGATCCACTTTCAACACATTCAATGCAAACTTTTTCTAAAGTATTGGCAAATTTAATTAACTCTTCATTATTATCTAATTTTCCTCTGTGGGCCAATCCTCTGGTCCATGCAAAAATTGATGCAATAGGATTTGTTGAAGTTTCTTTTCCCTGTTGATGCATTCTAAAGTGTCTAGTTACAGTTCCGTGAGCCGCTTCTGCTTCCATTGTTTTTCCATCAGGAGCTAAAAGAACGCTAGTCATTAATCCCAAAGATCCATAACCTTGAGCAACTGTATCTGACTGAACATCTCCATCATAGTTCTTGCATGCCCAAATATATTTTCCACTCCATTTCATGGCACAGGCAACCATGTCATCAATTAATCTGTGTTCATAAGTAATATTATTTTTATCAAATTCTAATTTGAATTCTTTATCGAATATTTTTTGAAAGATGTCTTTAAATCTACCATCGTAAGTTTTAAGGATTGTATTTTTTGTGGAAAAATATACTGGCCATTTTTTAATCAATCCATAGTTAAAGCAAGATTTCGCAAAATCTTCAATTGATTTATCTAAATTGTACATTGCTAAAGCAATTCCTGGTCCAGGAAAATTAAAGACTTCATATTTTTTTTCATCCTTGCCGCCTTCTGAGGTCCATTTAATTTCTAACTTTCCTTTTCCTGGAACTAAAAAATCTGTGGCTCTATATTGATCTCCAAATGCATGTCTTCCAATGATTAATGGATCAGTCCAAGACGGAACAAGTTTTGGAATATTTTTACAAATTATTGGTTCTCTAAATACAGTTCCTCCAATAATATTTCTGATAGTTCCATTTGGAGAACGCCACATCTTTTTCAAATTAAATTCTTTTACTCTTGCTTCATCTGGAGTGATTGTTGCACATTTTATTCCAACTTCATTTTTTTTAATTGCATTGGCACAATCAATTGTAATTCGATCTGAAGTATCATCACGACTTTTTATTCCTATATCGTAATATTCTATTTTCAAATCTACGTATGGAAGAATGAGCTTATTTTTAATGAATGACCAAATTACTCTGGTCATTTCATCGCCATCCAACTCTACAATTGGATTATTTACCTTAATTTTGCTCATATTTAGATGTATCTAATTAATTGAATTTAGGTTTTTTATATACATATATACCTAAAAATTATCAAAATAAATAATTATGCTAGATAGAATATTTCCCAAAATTCACAAAGAAGGTTATAAATTTTTAATCATATTTGGATTAGCTACATTAATCCTTTACTTCATTCATGGATTTTTTGGTTTTATTGGTTTAGTTTTAACTATTTGGGCTTATTATTTTTTTAGAGATCCAGAAAGAATATCAATTGGTGATGATAACTATCTAACTAGCCCAGCAGATGGATTGGTTTTACAAGTTCTTGAAACAAATGGACCAAAAGAACTAGGACTTGAAAATAGAAAATTTCAAAAAATAAGTATTTTCATGAATGTATTTGATTGTCATGTTAATCGATCTCCATGTTCAGGAAAAATTTCTGAAATATTTTATAAGCCAGGGAAATTTTTAAATGCATCTCTTGACAAAGCGAGCGAAGACAATGAAAGAAATTATTATAAGATAAAAAGTAGTTTGGACGAAGACATTGTTGTGGTTCAAATAGCAGGATTAATTGCAAGAAGAATAGTTAATGAAACGTCCAAGGATCAAGAATTAAAACAAGGTTCAAAAATTGGAATTATAAGATTTGGAAGTAGAACAGATATATACTTTGAAAATTATCATCCTTTAGTTAAAGTAAATCAAAAAACAATTGCTGGAGAAACATTACTAGCTAAAAAGTAATTTTATGGAACAACCAAATAAAAATATTAAATTAGTAAGTGATAAAAAAACTAGAGTCATTCTACCCAATATTTTTACATTAGTAGGAGTTTGTATTGGTTTAAGTTCAATTAAATTTGCCTTTGATGATAAATTTGCACTTTCAACAATTGCAATAATTGTTGCTGCAATTATTGATGGTTTAGATGGAAGAATTGCAAGATTAATTAAAGGAACTTCAAAAGTTGGCAAGGAATTAGACTCCCTTACCGATGTAATTAGTTTTGGTGTAGCACCAGCTTTTATAATGTATTTTTGGAAACTTAATGAGCTAGGTAGAGTTGGCTGGTTGATTTGTCTAGTCTATGTAATTTGTGTAACTTTAAGACTTGCCAGATTTAACATTTCATCTGGCAATGAACCTTCATGGCGAGATAATTTCTTTGAAGGTATTCCTTCTCCAGCGGGAGGTGTTTTAGTTTTAATGCCGCTAATTTATAGTTTGAGCGATATTCAAATAGTTTCAATTAACTATGAAATATTTGTACCTTCTTTATTTGTAATAATTTCAATTCTTTTAATTAGCAAAATTCCAACTTATGCACTTAAGAAAATTTCAGTTCCAAGATCAATGACAATTTTTTTACTATTCGGAATAATTTTATATTTTGGGTTAATTTTAATTTATACATTTAACGCAATTGTACTGTCTGGATTACTTTATTTAATCGTAATTCCAATAAGTTATCTTCATTATCAGAGCTTAAGTAAAAAGTATAATGAGAAAATATTAGATTATGATGAACATGAAGATATATTATAAATGAAAAGCAATGTCATTGTTTCTTTAGCTGACTCAAATTATTTTGAGTTATTAAATGAATTAATAGACTCCATAAAAAAATTCGAACAAAGCAAAAATATCTCAATTTGTGTTTTAGATGCAGGATTAACAGAAGATCAAAAAAATAAATTATCAAGAAAAGTAGATGAAATTAAAAATGCAGAATGGGATATTGAAGTTCCTGGATATAAAGTTAGTGGAAAAGAATGGTTAAAAAGCCAAGTATCAAGAGCATTTCTACCAAAATATTTTCCCAGATATAAAAAATATTTGTGGATAGATTGTGATGCTTGGGTAAATGACTGGCAATCAATTGAGCTATATTTCAAAGCATGTGAAAATGGAAAACTTGGAATTACACAAACAATGGGACCTGGATATAAGATAATGTCGAAGGTTAAATGGGTTTTTGGAAAATTTGCATTAATCAAATCTCAAAATTTTAAACACGCAATCAACTCTAAAATAGGAATTAATAAAGCAAGAATGCTAGCATTTGCACCACATATCAATATTGGTGTTTTTTCCTTAGAACAAGATTCATCTTGTTGGAAGAGTTGGCAAGATAATCTTGCAATAGCTTTAAAATCTGGAAAAATTTTTGGCTCTGAAGGATTGGCAATTAATATGAGTGTCTATATTGATGATATTAAGACCGAGTTTCTTCCACTAAATTGTAATTGGATAGCAAGCAATTTATTACCAAAGTTTGATGAAGAGGAGCAAACTTTTGTAGAACCTTATTTACCAAACTATAAGATTGGAATCATGCACTTAGCAGCAGGAATTTGGAAAGATGATAAAGATATGAGGCTAGAAAAAAATGTAGAGATAGAAATAAAAACACTTAAAAATAAAATTATTTCAAAAAGCCTAAGGTTTATAAATTAATTGAAAAAAAATAAAATTTCTAAAAATTGGATCAATAAACAAAAACGAGATATTTACGTTAGACGGTCAAAAGTTGAAGGTTATAGATCTAGGGCAGTATATAAACTCAAGGAAATTGATGAAAAGTTTAATATTCTAGAAAATGGCATATCATTAATTGATCTTGGTGCAGCACCAGGAAGTTGGTCACAATATGTCTCGAAAAAAATTAAAAACGGAAAAATTTTATCCATCGATCTTAATAAAATTGATAAAATAGGAAACACTTTTCAAATAAAGGGAGATTTTACAGTTCCGAAATATCAAAACGAAATCAAAGATTATTTTGGTTCCAAAGTAGATGTTGTTTTGTCTGACATGGCAGTGAATACTACTGGAAATAAATACCTAGATTCTATTTATACAGGCGAACTATGTATGGAGGCCATGAATTTTTGTAAAGAAATGTTAAATGATGATGGAAAATTTGTCTCAAAACTATTCATGGGATCTATGTTTAATGAAATTGTTGCTGAAGCAAAAAAAATATTTAAAGAAAGTAAAGTTTTTAAACCTGCGGCAAGCAGAAAAGACTCAAAAGAAAGTTTTATTATTTGTAAATTTTTACAATAGGTCCTCTTTTAATTTTCAAAGAATCGTATATACAGGGACATGGACCCCATTAAAGAAGCTCTTACATTTGACGATGTTTTGTTAATCCCTAAATATTCCAAAATTTTACCTTCAGAAGTTATAACAAGCACAGCACTTTCAACAAATTTAAATTTAAAAATTCCAATTCTCTCATCAGCAATGGATACTGTTACAGAATCTTCGATGGCAATAGCAATTGCCAACGCTGGAGGAATAGGTGTTATCCATAGAAATTTAAATATTAAATCTCAGATTTCTGAAATTAAAAAAGTAAAATCAAAAAAATTATTAGTTGGAGCCGCAGTTGGTGCAGGGCCTTTAGAACATAAAAGAGCGGAGGCAATCTTAAAAGAAAATGTAGATTTAATTGTTGTTGATACTGCTCACGGCCACACCAAAAAAGTAGCTGAAATAATTAGAAAAATAAAAAAGTTAAAATCAAAAAAAACAACATTATGTGCTGGCAATATTGCTACAACTGAGGCTGCTAAATTTTTAATTAAACTTGGAGTAGATATAATCAAAGTTGGAATTGGCCCAGGATCAATATGCACCACGAGATTAGTTGCAGGTATTGGAGTACCACAACTTAGTGCTATTTTGGCAGCTAGAAAAGGTGTTGGAAGAAAAAAAGTTTCAATAATTGCGGATGGTGGAATTAAATTTTCAGGAGATATATCAAAAGCTCTAACCGCAGGAGCTAATGCGGTGATGATAGGATCTTTATTTGCGGGAACAGAAGAGTCTCCAGGAAAAATTATAAAGAAAAATGGCAAACTTTTTAAAAGTTTTAGAGGGATGGGTTCAATAGGAGCTATGAACAAAGGATCTGCGGATAGATATTTTCAAGCAAAACAAAAAGAAACTTCGAAATATGTCCCAGAAGGGGTAGAAGGATTAGTTAAATATAAAGGAACGGTAGAGAAAATAATTTATCAATTAATTGGAGGTCTAAAATCATCTATGGGTTATCTGGGGTCAAAGAAAATAATTAATTTAAGAAATAAAACAAAATTTATAAAAATTACAAAAGCTGGTTTTTACGAAAGTATGGTACATAATATTGATGAAATAAAAAAAAAACATGAATAAATTACTCAAATATTTTTTAATTATTCTTATCTTTGGTAGCGTCGAAGCTTTTGCCATAGAAAATTTTTTTGATGAGGCTAAAAATCTATTTGATAAAGGCAAATACGAAGAATCTAAATTTTTGCTACAAAGAAATATTGTTTTTAATCCAAAGGATGCAAAATCCTATCTTTATTTGGCTAAAATTTATGAGACAGAAGAAAACGAAAGAGAAAAAGAAAAAAATATAAATACTACTCTGTTGTTGGAACCTGATAATGAAGATGCAATGTATATGTTGATAGATTTAAAATTAAAAAAATCTGATTATACTAAAGTAAAAGAATTAAGTGAAAAATTTGAAATTATTTGTTCATCGCTTTGCGATAAGATTGAATCAATTAAAGAGAGATTAATAAATATTGAAGCAAAAGATGAGTCTTGAGGACAATCTTAAAAAAATCTTAATCGTTGATTTTGGGTCTCAATTTACACAACTTATTGCAAGAAGGATAAGAGAGATAGGAGTCTATTCAAAAATTATCAGCCACAAAAAAATTAAAAATTTAAAAAAAATAAAAAAAAATGTTCAAGGGTTGATTTTATCCGGCGGTCCATTAAATGTTTATGAAAATAAAAAAGTAAATTTTAATAAAAAATTACTAAGTTTAGATATTCCTGTTCTGGGTATTTGTTTTGGACACCAAATTATTTCTAAGGAATTTGGTGGTAAAGTGAAAAAATCTGAGTTTAGAGAATTTGGTTTAGCAAAAATTAAAAAAATAAATAATAGCATTTTAACCAAGAATTTTTTTAATAAAAAAGGATGCAACAATGTTTGGATGAGTCATACAGATCAAGTTTCAAAACTTCCTAAAGGATTCAAAGTTATTGCATCAAGCGAAAACTCAAAGCTAACAATAATAGAAAATGTTAGCAAAAAAATGTATGGAATACAATTCCATCCAGAAGTAACCCATACCCAAAAAGGAAAAACCATTTTAAGAAATTTCATTTTCTCAATTAGCAAGATGAAGAAAAATTGGTCATCTAAACAACAAAAACAAAAATTAATTCAAGAAGTTAAAAATCAAGTTGGTAATTCTAAAGTTATATGTGCTCTATCAGGTGGTGTTGATAGTAGTGTTGTTGTTAAATTGCTAAACACTGCAATAAATAAAAATCTAACTTGTATATTTGTAAATACAGGGTTGCTTAGAAAAAATGAAGCAAATCAAGTTATTAATACATTTAAGAAAAGATTTAAAATAAATTTGATTTATGTAAATGCAAAAAAAATCTTTCTAAAAAAGTTAAAAAATATTTCAGATCCAGAAAAAAAACGAAAAATAATTGGAAATCTTTTTATAAAAATTTTTGAAAAATATGCAAAAAAAATAAAAAATGTGAAATTTTTAGCACAAGGAACTCTTTATCCTGATTTGATCGAAAGTAAATCAGTTACCGGAAGTCAAACTTCAAAAATTAAATCACATCATAATGTTGGGGGTTTACCAGCAAGAATGAAATTGAAATTAATAGAACCTCTAAAGTATTTATTTAAAGATGAAGTTAGAAAATTAGGTTTAGAGTTAAAATTAACAAAAGACATCATTTTAAGACATCCATTCCCCGGACCTGGTTTAGCAATAAGAATTCCAGGTGTGATTACTGAGGAAAAAATAAACGCATTAAAAAAAGCAGATTATTATTTTATTCAAGAACTAAAAAAACATAATTTATATGCCAAAATATGGCAAGCTTATGCAGCTTTGCTTCCAGTAAAAACTGTAGGTGTAATGGGTGATAATAGAACTTATGAATATATTTGTTTGCTTAGAGCAATTACCTCTGAAGATGGAATGACTGCTGATTTTTTTAATTTTAAGAAAGACTTTATGCAATTAATTTCAAATAAAATAATTAATAATATAAAAGGGATAAATAGAGTAGTATATGATATAACTTCAAAGCCACCGAGCACAATAGAGTTAGAGTAATGTCTCTAAAAATTAAAAAAATAATTAATAAAAAGAATAAATCTAAGATTATTTGTCTTACAGCATATTCTAAGAATGTTGCTGAAGCTTTAGACAATTATACCGATATAATACTTATTGGTGATTCACTTGGCTCGGTTCTTTACAATTACAATACTACTAGAAAAGTTTCTTTAAACATAATGATTGAACACTCAAAGAGTGCGCGAATGGGAATTAAAAAAAGTTTGATGGTAGTTGATATGCCTTATCAGTCTTATCGAAATAAAAATGAAGCACTTCGAAATGCTAAAAAAATCATCAAATTGACTAAATGTGATGCTGTAAAACTTGAAGGAGGTAGCTCAATCATAAAAATTGTAGAACATTTAATTAAAAATAAAATTCAAATAATGGGTCATTTAGGAATTCTTCCTCAAAGTGTTAGAGGGAAATTTAAATTCAAAGGAAAAAAAGAAAATGAAAGAAAAAGAATATTTAAGGATGCAAAACTTCTTGAAACTAAGGGGGTGTTTTCAATTGTTTTAGAGGGCGTTGAATCTTCTTTAGCAAAAGAAATATCCAAATCTTTAAAGGTGCCCACTATTGGGATTGGTTCTTCTGTGCATTGTGATGGTCAAGTTTTAGTTACAGATGATTTATTAGGTTTAAATGATACAAAAATCAAATTTGTAAAAAAATTTGCCAATACTAAGAACTATATAAAAAAAGCAGCACAAAAATTTAAATCTGAGGTAATAAATAAAAAATACCCAACCAAAAAACACTCATATAGTTAAAAGAATTTTTTAAACGACTCGTTTATTTCAAGAATATTTAGATCTCCCAAACCACCTATAATTAATTGTAGAGCAACAATTAAAATTACTATTAATCCAACATATCCAACCCATTTGTGATTTTGAATATATTTAGCAAAGTAGGTTGCAATAGCTCCAATTAACACTACAGATAATAATAATCCAAATAACATTAAATAAAAGTAATCTTTTGAAGCACCAACAACTCCAATTACATTATCAAAACTCAAAGTGATATCAGCAAATAAAACTTTATAAACACTTTGAACAAACGATGGCTCTTTAGACATTTTTGTAGGTGATTTTATTTTTTTTGTTTCAAAAAGATCATTTCTTAAATCATTAACTATCCAAATTAATAATAATCCGCCAACAATTTTTATTATTGGAAAGCCAAAAAGATAAGTAGCAGATAAAGCAAATATAATTCTAAATACAAAAGCAGCCAAAACTCCGTACATAATTATTTGTTTTCGGTGCTTTGGTGTAAAATTTGCAGCAATCATTCCAATGATGATTGCGTTATCTGCAGCCATAATAACATCGATAAATATTATTTGGGTAAAAATTATGAATTGTTCAAACACTTAAGTAATTAACTTATTATATATCATTTTATACAATTTTAATAAGAAATTAATGCTTGTCCTAAAACTAAAAAAGCACTGATAGTGCAAATAATAAGTATTAAAAATTTAAACTTTACATTTACGTAAACTTTGACAGCGTCTAGTCTACCAAATATCATTCCTAAAATTACTGAAGGAGATAAAAATAAGCATTTCAATGCAATATCAAAATTTAATAAACCTATATAAGTTAAAACGATCACTGAAAACAAAGCTCCAAATCCAAAAAACATATTTAAAGTGGCCACTACATTTTTGCTTTTACTATTTTGATAAACTATTCCCATTGGCGGACCTCCGACTCCAGTTAGAGTTCCCATGAAACCAGAACAAAAACCTGCAATAATTACATTTTTTGCGCTAGCTATTAAATCCCATTTTTTAGCTGTTAAAGGGATTGCTATTAAAAGCAAAAGTCCAAATATTATTAAAAAATTATTTGTTCCATAGGTTAATGATATCAATGGAATTGAAATTAATGTACCAACGACTCTTCCAGACAATGAAAAAAATAAATCTTTAACCAAAATATCTCTAAAGCTCAGAAAAGCATTACTGAAAGCTAAAAAAGTTCCCATTAATACTATAGCAGGAGGAACCATCAATGGATCTACCAAAATTAGAAGACATCCTGGTATACCAAAGCCAATACCCAAAGCGCTTTGAGCAATAGCACCGATAAATACTACAAGCAATGAAAAAAGAAAAATTTCAAAAGATGAAAAATAATTTAATATTATATCCATTATAAAACTTTTGTCTGTTTTTAATACTTGAGAATAATTTTTTCTTTTTGTAAATTTTCTGTAATAAGATTATCTCCCGGACCTTTTCTGTCGACTACCAAGAAATTCATATTCTCAGTAGAGATCAGTGGAAAATGCCACGTTTCAGGTTTGTAATTTATTCCTATACCAGGAGGAACAATAAAAGATTCAATTTTGTTAAGGTTCAAGCTATCTCCTTGGGGAGCAACCAATACAAGAAAAGTTGTATCTTTCATCGGGATAAAAGCTTGACTACCCAATGGATGTTTTTCCATCATGTCTATTTTCATTGGAAAGGTCCTTTTTAGAGCTGAAAAAATACTTACAATAGTTTTTCCAGCATCTTTAGTGGTGGCAATACTGGCTAAGTCATCAAAACGTTTTGCATATCCAGCGTTTATTTTTATTGGTTTTACATCATTTGTAGCAATTAAATCACCGTAAATAGCAAAGTTTTCTCTTGTTATTTCTAATGGTTTAATAATTTTTTCCATCATTCAGCTTTCCCAAAAGCTCTAATTCTTGAAATTCCACCATCAGGAAAAATATTAATTTTTATATAATTTACTTTATTATTTTTCATCAATTTATTTTGAAAATTGTGTATTTTATGCGCATGAAGTTTTACTTTATTTAGTAATAATTTCCACTTTTTAGATTTCTTAACAATAGTTTTACTAGAAGCTTTAGTATTTAAATAAGCTGCTTGTAGCGAACATTTATCTGGATAGTTTCCTTTAAAGTAGTGAGTATCAATTTGAATTTTGTTAATTTTTCCTGTTGTAGCACATTTGATAATAAGCCAATCAAAATTTTTTCCTCTACTTCTTCTTGTTTCCCATCCATCTCCCATATTTTTTCCAGTTCCAGGAGCAAGAATATTTTCGGCTCGTCCGAAATGTTCATTGTTACAAGCAATCGGCGTTGCTCCATTTAATGCTGAAGTAAGGTTTAATATTTTTCTTCCAAAGTTTTTTTTAATTTTCATTGATCCATAAAGTCTTATTCGAGCAACTCCACCATCAGGGTAAATATTTAATTTAATGTGAGAAAAAATAGATTTATTTTTTATATTAAAAAAATGATGGCTATTTGGATTAGTAGGTTTTTTTTTCAAAATTGTTACCCATTTTGATTTTTTATCAGGTACTTTTTTATTGCTCGAACATGCTTGTAATGAAACTTTATTTGGTTGATTTCCAGAAAAATAAGATGTGTCTATATCTATTTTCTGTATTTTACCTGGTTTGCCTAATTTTAATATTAAATAATCATGCCCTTTTCCTCTTTTTCTTCTCGTTTCCCATCCATCCATCCATTTTCCATGTTTGTCAAAAACTCCTTCTTTAAATACAGGCGACCAAGGATTTATAATTCTTTTTGCTGGGGCAAAAAACTCATCAGTTTTAAATACAATTTTTGAACCTAATCGTGATTGAGCCAGATCAATTAATCCATTTAAAAAAATATATTTTTTTTTACTCATTAAATATTTATATATTGGAATAATTTTTTATCCAATGTTTGGCGATATCTATTCTTTTACAAACCCATACATCTTTATGTTTTAAAACATAATCTAAAAATTTTTTTAGAGATTGAATCCTTCCAGGTCTGCCAATTAGTCTACAGTGTAAACCAACAGACATCATTTTAGGATTGTTTTTTCCTTCTTCATAGAGTGCATCAAAGCTGTCCTTTAAATATGTAAAAAACTGATGTCCACTATTAAATCCTTGATTTGTGACAAATCTCATATCATTATTATCCAAAGTGTAGGGAATAATTAACTGTTTCCTTTTTTTTCTATATTCCCAGTAAGGCAAATCATCACTATAAGAATCGCTATCGTATAAAAAACCACCTTCTTCAAACACTAATTCCCTTGTATTAGGGCTACATCGTCCTGTGTACCAACCTAAAGGGCGTTGACCAAAAATCTTTTTGATTGTTTTAATTGCAAGCTGCATATGTTTTTTTTCAACTGGTTTTTTTATGTCTTGATAATCAATCCATCTCCAACCATGAGATGCTACCTCATAATCAGATTCTTTGATTGCTTTGCAAACATCGGGATTTTTTTTTAAAGCCATTCCAACGCCAAATATTGTAACTGGTATTTTTTTTTCTTGAAATAATTTGTGCAACCTCCAAAAGCCACTTCTAGAACCATATTCATATAATGACTCCATATTAATATGTCTTCCTTTTATTGGTTGAGCAGTAATAATTTCAGATAAAAATACTTCAGAATGTTTATCACCATTTAGAACGCAATTTTCTGCCCCTTCTTCGTAATTTAAAACAATTTGAACAGCAATCCGTGCATTATTTGGCCATCGAATTATTAATTCTTTAGCGCCATAACCAACCATATTTCTAGAATATTTTTTTGACATATTGATTTGTTTATATTTGAAATTTAAATCCTTAACAATGCATATATAAAGAAAGCAAATCTCATTAATTTTAATAGGATATAAAAGATTGAACCAGAAGAGGTATTATCACATCAATGAATATTATTTGAACTAAAACTATAGTTTCTTCTAACAACTTATAATTATAATATAATAAATTTGATTTTAATTAATTCTAAGTCTATTTAGGAATAAAAAAAAGGCGACCAAATTAATGATCGCCTTTATATTGTTTTATAAATTATTTATTTCTGATCCCAAGTAGGCATAGGATATTTTAATTTGCAAACTGCTAATTCAAAAGGATATACTGTGCAGTATTTTCCATTTTGAACCTGCATTAAAATGCCTCTTGTTTTTTCATTTTGTCCATCTTTACCAAATTTAATTCCTCTGTAAGGAACTATCAGTGAATCAGAAGACATATCAAGATTTACCAAAGCTTGTCTGATTTTTTCAGGATCAGTTGAGCCAGCGTTATTTATAGCATTAGCCAAAGCCATAAAGCCAGTAAAAGCTCTTGCAGGAACATCTGATAAATCTCTTCCACCTGAACGTGTTTTGAATAGATCATTCACAGTTCCAATCATTGGTATTGTATTTGCTAAGTCGGTATTAAATGGTGATCTTGTTATTACACCTTCCGATTTACTTCCCATTGTTGCTATAAATTTAGGATCCGTATATCCAGCATTTTGAGCAACTAAAAGTTTAGGATTATAGTCAAGTTCTTTTGCAGTATTTAAGAACAAGTAAGCATCTGCTGTATAAGAGGATGGCAATAAAACGTCTGGATTTTTTGCTTTAAGTCTTTGAACTTCGGAACTTAGTGTAGTTGTTTTAGCTTTGTAGCTAATTTTTTCTACAACTTTATAACCTTGCTCTTTAGCCATTTTATTTTGAGTCCCACCGCTATCAGATCCCCAAAGTGTATCTTCATGAATTATTCCAAGAGTATTTAATTTATTGTCATTTTTTTTGTTAAAGTCATTCATGAATTCAAACATTAATTGAGTAAACTCGCCATCATGTGGCGTTACTCTAAAAAAATATTTAAATCCTCTCGTTGTAAGTTTTGGAGATGTTGACTCTCCATTTACCCATGGTATTCCGGCTCTTTCAGATACTTGACTTGATGCTCCGGTAACAGAAGAGTAATAAGCTCCAAACATTGCGTGAACTTTATCAATGTTTAACATTTTTTCTGTTTCACTAACTCCTACGTCTGGTTTTCCACCGTGATCACCAACAACAATTGATATTTTAGCACCACCAAGTCCTTTAAGTCCTGCATCCTTTGCTAAAGGCATGTCTATATTGTGACTATTATTTATAATATCCAAAGCAGTTTTCACTGCTGATACTGCATCCTTACCAACTTGAGCAACAGGACCAGTTAAAGGATAAAGTACTCCAATCTTAACACTTTCTGCTGCATTAATTATAGATGCATTAGTTAATGCTAAAAAAGTAAATAATGTAAATAATGTTTTTTTCATTAATTCCCCCTTTTATTGTTTTTTTTAAAGATATAATTTAATACTATTAAAGACAATAATTCAATGATTTACAATCCAATTAAGCAACAAATAATTTAATGACTTTAGAAATTATTTTTCAAGCAATCATTACAGGTTTAATGATGGGTTTGATCTACGCTCTTATTGCAGCAGGCCTGAGCTTAATTTTTGGTTTGATGGATATCGTAAATTTTGCACACGGTGAACATTTAATGTTATCAATGTTTTCATCTTTTTGGCTTTGGTCCTTATTTGGTTTAGATCCAATTTTTTCAATACCAATTACAATTTTATTAATGGCAATTTGCGGAATCTTGACTCATTATTTTTTAATACGCTTCATATTAAAAGCCAAAATGTTAATACAAATATGTGCAACATTTGGTTTATCTATTTTTATTAGATCAATAGCACAATTATTATGGACACCTGACTTTAGAAACGTAGATAAACCATTACTGGAAGGAAGAATTGAAATTGCAAATCTATTTATTGGACAACCTCAATTAATAGCAAGCATTGTATGCTTATTGGCTTTTATAATGCTTTATTTATTTGTAACCAAAACTGAAACTGGACTAGCATTACAAGCAACAGCGCAAGACAGACAAGCTGCTGAAATTTTAGGCATACCTTCAAATAAGATGTTTGCAATCGGTTGGGCAATAGGTCTTGGATGTGTAGGTGTAGCAGGAGGCATGATGTCTAATTATTTTTTTATTTTTACCGATGTAGGTATAAATTTTGCGCTATTTGCTTTTGTTGCTGTAGCATTAGGAGGATTTGGCAGTATTATTGGATGTTTATATGCCGGCATTATAATTGGATTGGTAGAGTCTTTAGGAGGTCTATTAATAGATCCTTCATTTAAACTTTTATACGTTTTTGCAATTTATTTGTTAGTAGTAATTTATAGACCCCAAGGTTTATTTGGTAGATATTAATGATCAATAAACTTCAAATTGCAAGATCAGAACCTCTTTGGAATACAAATAATAGAGTAATTTTTTTAATTTTTAGCTTAACAGTAGTTTTGTTTGTTTTGCCAGTTTTCGGCATAAATTCATTTTATTTACATCTCATGATCATGATTTTTATGCATGCTGTTATGGCACAATCATGGAATGTAATAGCAGGATTTTCAGGCCAGATTAGCCTTGGTCATGGAGCTTTTTTTGGAATAGGTGCTTATACTAGCTCATTTTTTTTTGTTCAATTTGGGATTTCGCCTTGGTTAAGTATTTTCTTAGGAATGTTTTTTTCAGGACTAGTTGCTGTGTTGATAGGAATTCCAATGTTAAGATTGAGTGGTCACTATTTTGCAATAGCAACATTATTAATCGGAATAAGTTTTCAAGTAGTATTTCAAAGATGGGAATTGGTAGGAGCAGCTTCTGGACTTTGGGTGCCATTAACTCCAGAAGATTCTTGGATATCTCTTCAGTTTCACAGTAGCAAAGTACCTTACTATTATATTTTTCTAATTTTTTTTATTATATCATTCTTTTTTGTTTGGTTATTGAGTAGATCAAAAATTGGATTTAAGCTAAGAGCTGTAAGAGATGATCCACAAGCAGCATTGAGCCTTTGTATAAATGTATCAAATTATAAAATCATTGCTTATGTTATTTCCGCAATGATAATGGCTCCTATGGGAAGTCTATTTGCTCAATATATATTGATTATTGATCCAGATAGAATGTTTAATTTGGAAATTTCTATTATTGTTTTGTTAATTACTGTTTTAGGAGGAATTGGGAATATCTGGGGACCTTTGATAGGGGCAGCTATTCTTATACCTATTTCAGAGTATTCAAGAATTTATTTAGGCGGAACAGGAGGTGCAGTTGATTTAATAATTTATGGATTAATTCTAATGTTAATTTGTATTTTTAGACCTGAAGGACTTATATCTTTTGTTCCAAAAAATATTTTAGAAAGAAAAAAACAAAGATGAAAATATTATCTGTAGAAAAATTAAGCAGATCGTTTGGAGGAATAAAAGCTAATGATGATATTTCATTCGAAGCAGATGAAGGAAAAATTTTAGGAGTCATTGGTCCAAATGGAGCTGGAAAATCTACATTATTTGATTTGATTACTGGTTATACCAAAGCAGATTCTGGAAAAATAAAATTTGATAAAAAAAACATATTTGGTCTTAGACCAGATACTATAAGCAACTTAGGAATTGGTAGAACTTTTCAGAAATTAAAACCTTTTGCTGATCAAACTTTATTAGAAAATGTAATGATAGGATCTTTTGTAAAAGAAAATAATATAAGAAAAGCAAGAGATAAGGCTTTAGAAATCATTGATTTTGTTGATCTAATAGAAAAGAGGCATCATTTTGCCAAAGAACTATCAACTGGACAAAGAAAAAGATTAGAAATGGCTAGAGCAATGGCAATAGAACCAAGATTGTTATTAATGGATGAAGTTACTGGAGGAGTTGATCAAAAAACAATTCCTGGACTTGTAGATATAATAAAAAAACTTAAAACCTCAGGCGTAACAATAATTACAATAGAGCATAATATCAATATTATAATGGAAATTTCAGACAATATATTAGCTTTGGACCAAGGAAAAAAAATTGCTTATGGAACTCCAACAGAAATCCAAAACAATAAAGAAGTAATAGATTCATACCTAGGAACTTATGACAATGCTTGATATTAAAAATATAGATGTATTGTACGATGATTTTCAAGTTATTTGGAATGTTTCATTGAATGTAAATAAATCTGAAATGGTAGCACTATTGGGACCAAATGGATCTGGAAAAAGTACAATTCTTAATACAATTAGTAATTTAGTAAATCATAAAAAAGGAGAAATATATTTTCAAAATAAGCTAATAACAGAAATACCAACCTATAAAAGAACCATGCTTGGAATTTCACATGTTCTAGAAAGAAGAAGGGTTTTTCCTCATTTGACAGTTATGCAAAATCTTTTGCTTGGCGCTTGGCACCCAAAAGCTAAAGAATCTTTAAATAAATCTTTGTCAAAAATTTATAAAATATTTCCAAAATTAGAAACCAGATCAAACCAACTAGCACATACTATGTCAGGAGGAGAACAGCAAATGTTAGCAGTTGCAAGAGGTTTGATGGGGTTGCCAAAGCTTTTAATGGTTGATGAACCATTTTTAGGCTTATCACCAATAGTAGTAAAAGATTTGATAACAATTTTTAAAAATATAGTTAGCGAAGGAATTTCGATTCTTTTTATTGAACAAAATGTGAGATTAGCCTTAAGTATGGCCGATCGCGGCTATGTACTTGAAAGTGGGAGATTGGTTATTAACGGTAAATCAGAAGATCTTATTGATAATGAAGAAGTTAAAAAAGTTTTTTTGGGAAACTAAATTTAAAAGAGGTAAGTTCGTTATTTAATTTATCTGTTATAAGCATTTTACCAGGACTATGAGTTATACAAAATTCTGGTTTTGATATTTCCAAGACAGATTGAGGAGTAACTCCACAAGCCCAAAAAACTGGAATTTCATTATTATTTAATGATCTTGGTGGATCGCCGTATTCTGGTTTCATCAAGTCTTTTATTCCTATTTCTTCTGGATTGCCTAAGTGAATTGGCGCACCATGAACCGCAGGATATTTTGAAGTGATTTGAATTGATCTGATTGCATCTTTAGATTTTAACGGCCTCATAGAAACAACTAATTTTCCTGAAAATTGTCCAGCAGACACACAGTCAATCGAAGTTCTATACATTGGAACTATTGTATCATTTTGAATATGTTGAATTTCAATTCCAGCTTCTATTAATGGTAATTCAAAGGACATTGAACATCCTAGGATAAAAGTGACCAAATCATCATTCCAATATTTATTAATATCCAAAGGTTCATCAATTAGTTCTCCATTTTTCCAAATTCTATATTGAGGAACATCAGTTCTAATATCAATATCACCTAAATCTTTAATCATAGGATCTCCTTTAGTTCCAAATCCTATCAATGGACAAGGTTTTGGATTTTTCTGACAAAAAGATGCAAAATCTGTTGCGTATTTACTAGGCAGGATACATACATTTCCTTGAACATGTTTATTGGCAGTTCCTGCCGTTTGTTCTGTATAATTATTTTCTCGTATTACTTTTCTTGCTTCTTTTGAATTCTGAATATCTAACATAATAATTAATTAAATTTCTTCATTTTACTTAAAGGTTTTAAAACTAATCCATTTTTAAACAAATTATCCTTTATTGATCTTGCGGTAGCCAAAGAACTTTCATTATCACCATGTATGCAAACAGAATCGATTTCACAAGGTATTTGTTTACCTGAAAAACAATTTAAGGCTTGATTTTTTACCATACTTAACACATGTCTTTTTGCAATTTCAGGATCTGTAATAAGTGCATTTTTTTTTGATCTTGATACAAGATTTCCATCATCTTCATAGTTTCTATCAGCAAAAATTTCACACGCTATCCTCATATCTATTTTTTTTGCTGCTTTTTCCATTAGTGAACCAGTAGGAACTAAAAAAATTATATTTTTATCAATATCATTTATCGTTTTAGCAATAGTTGTTGCTAATTCATAATTTTCACAAGCCATATTATTTAGTGCTCCATGAGGTTTAATGTGCGTAACGTTTTCATTATGATTAAAAGCAATATTTTGTAAAATTTCGTATTGATCAACAATCAGTTTAGTTATTTCTTTGGATTCAAGATTCATTTTTTTTCTTCCAAAATTTTCTGGATCATTAAATGAAGGATGTGCACCTATACTTACACCATTTGATTTTGAAATTTTAACAACACGGTTCATTGTTTCTTCATCACCAGCATGATATCCACAAGCTATATTTGCTGAGTTAATAATTTTGAGCAAAACAGGATCATTCTCTGTAGAATGAAACTTTGATTTTTCACCTAAATCACAATTAATATTAATTTCCATAGTATTAAAACTTAAGTATAACACGATATGATAAAAAATATATTAAATCTTGGTGACGCTGCTTTATATTGTGATTTTGGTGATGAAGTTAATAAAGAAATAAATTCAAATGTTATAAAATATTTTAAAAATTTACAAAAAAATAAAATACCAGGAATTACTAATATTACTCCATCATATAATAAGTTGATAATTTCTTTTGATTTGACAGAAATAAATTATGAAAAATTAAAAGAGAAAGTACTTGGAATTAAATTAGAAAATATTGATCAAGAAATAAAAAAAATTATTAAAGTTCCGATTTGTGTAGATGATGAGTTTTCATTTGATTTAATTAGACTTTCTGAAAAACTAAATCTTAGTTTTGAAAAAATTTTAGAATCCTTTTTTAACAAAAAATATTTTTGCTATATGACAGGATTTATTGCTGGTATGCCTTTTTTAGGCGATCTTGATCAAGCAATTAGATTAAAAAGGCTTGAAACCCCAAGAGTAAAAGTTCCTAAAGGATCATTGGGAATTACAGAACAATTTTGCAACATTTATACTTATGAAAGCCCTGGAGGTTGGAACATAATAGGAAATACTCCAATTAAAGTTTTTGATAAGTTTAGTCAAATTAATCCGACAAAAATAAATCCAGGTGACAATGTAATGTTTTATAAAATAAATAAATCTGAATATTTAAATTGGAATGACTAAAGCATATTTTGAATTATTAAGATCTGGAATAAATACTACATTACAAGACGAAGGTAGACCACATCAATATCATATTGGAGTTTCATTCAGCGGGGCAATGGATAAAAGAAATTACTTAATTAGTAATTATTTAGTTGGCAATAAATCTCATGCACCATCACTTGAATTTGCCTATCAAGGGCCACTTTTAAAATTAAAATTTGGTAAAGTCTCAGCTGCAATTGCAGGAAATGTAACATTTAATATTATTAGGAACAATTCAACCATTGAAGAAGGCGTTTGTTATCAAACTTTTAATTTAAATCCTGATGATCAGATTGATATTATTTCCACAAGCAAATCTATTTATGGATATTTTTCCGTACAAAAAGGTCTGATAGGGGACTATTTTTGGGGAAGTTGTTCTGTAAATACGAAAGCTAAAATTGGATCAAACGAAGGAGAAAAATTTTCAATAAATCAAAAAATTTACCTAAATCAATCAGAAAATGAATTTATTCCAAAAAAAATTAATTATTTAAATTCAAAAATAGAATTTATTAGAGTTTTAAAAGGTACAAACTTTAATTATTTTTCTGATATGGCTCATGAAACTTTCTTTAGTAGTGAATTTACCGTGTCAAAACTTACTGACAGAATGGGGATGAGATTAGAAGGTCCAAAAATTGAAAATATTGTTGATACAAATATTAGATCTGAGGGATTGATTAAAGGAGTAGTGCAAGTTCCAGCTGATGGCAATCCAATAATAATGCTTTCAGATCATGGCACTATTGGTGGTTATCCAAAGATTGGCGTGGTGATAAGTGCTGATTATGACAAATTAGTTCAATTAACACCAGGAACAAAAATTAAATTTAAATCAATAGAACTTTCAGAGGCTGAAACTTTATTTAAGATTTATAATTTAGAAACTCAAAATATCCTTAATCAAATATGATTAATATTATTACTAAAATACCAGGTCCAATATTAGTTTTTTTGGGAGCATGTTGTCTTAGTTTTGGCGGTTTAATTGTTAAATCTTTTGAAGGAGCAACCAATTGGCAAATATTATTTTGGCGATCTATTTTTTTTTCAATAGTTGTAGTAATTTATTTACTAATAACCTACAAAAAAAAAATTTTTAATTCTTTTTATAAATCAGGTCTACCGGGTTTTATTGGTGGTTTAATTTTATCACTTGGATATAGTGGATATGTATTTGCAATGTATAATACTACTGTTGCTAATACTAATTTTATAATTCAAACACAGACAATTTTTCTAGCAGTTTTTGGCTATATCTTTCTTAAAGAAAAAATTTCAAAATTAACTTTAGCATCAATAATATTAGCATTTACAGGAATAATTTTAATGGTTGGAAATTCTTTATCACCCGGACAGATGTCTGGAAACATGGTTGCATTTATAATGCCAATTTCGTTTGCTACACTTGTTTTAATAGTAAGAAAATTTCCTGATACTGATATGGTGCCGATGCAATTCATTGCTGGTATTGGAGCTACAATCATTGGATATTTATTTTCTTCAAAAATATCTATTTCATCACATGATATTTTTTTAGGTTTTTTAGCAGGTTTTTTTCAGGTCGGACTCGGATTTATTTTAATTACTATCGGAGCAAGGAGAACTCTTTCTGCATTAGTTGGTATAATAATGTTAACCGAAGCGGTACTTGGTCCTTTATGGGCTTGGTTGTTTGCAAATGAAAATCCACCATCAGTTGTTTTAATTGGTGGAGCAATTATAATTTCAGCAGTCTTACTGCAATTTTTTAACCGAAAAGTAGTAAATTAATTTTCATTTACTACTTATCTAATTAATTAATATGTGATATATTTGGTTATGTCTTTAATCAAAGACTTAACAAAAGAAAAAAAACAGATAGACGTTCAAATAAGAAAACTCATAAAAAAAAGATTAAACGATAGAACATCAGATTCTTGGGTTAGTTTAAGAGCATTAAAAAAAAAGAAGCTGGTTGTTAAAGACAAGATAAATCAAATAGCTAAAAAACATTAGTTTAGCTGAGTTAATTTGACGTTAATTGAACTATAAAACTATTAATTTAGTTGGATCGTTCTTTTTTTCTATGTTAAGGTAACCCCACGGGAGAGACTACTTAAATGTAGCGCCGAAGGAGCAACCACCCCGGAAACTCTCAGGCAAAAGGACCGTACGTATTAACTCTGGAAAGAGAATATTTCTCGCCGAAGGAGCAAATCTCTCAGGCACAAGGACAGAGGGGGCATAGAGTTAATATGGAAACACAAAAAACACCTCTGTTTAATCTTCACAAAAAATATGGAGCAAAATTTGTTCACTTTGCTGGCTATAAAATGCCCATACAATATAAATTAGGAATTATTGAAGAACACAATTTGACTAGATCAAAATCTGGCATCTTTGATGTTTCTCATATGGGGCAATTGTTTATCAAAGGGAATCAAGAATTAATAATTGATTTAGAAAAAATTTTTCCAATAAATCTAACAAAACTTTTAATTAATCAAAGCAAATATTCATTCTTAATGAATGATAATGGAGGGATTAATGATGATTTAATTATCACCAAATTAAATAATGGATTTATGATTATTTTGAACGCTTTATGTAAAGAAAATGATTTTCAAATAATAAAATCCAAACTTAAAAATAAATATGAAATGAAACTAAGAGATGATTTGTCACTTATTGCTTTCCAAGGCCCTGAAGCAAAACATATTTTTGAAAAAATTATTTTAGGATCATCTAAATTAAAGTTTATGCACGGCGGCGAATTTATTTATAATAACCAGAAGGTTTATATAAGTAGGTCTGGATATACAGGTGAAGATGGATTCGAGATTTCTGTTTCAAATAAAATTGTTACAAGTTTTGTAGAAAAACTTATTGAACATGGTTCAAATCTTATTGGTCTTGGTGCAAGAGATACTTTGAGGTTAGAAGCTGGTTTATGTCTATATGGCCAGGATATTAACGAAAAAACAAGCCCAATAGAAGCTAACTTAAAATGGGCAATTTCTAAAAGCAGAATCGATAGCAAATATCCGGGATCAGAACGAATTAAGAGAGAATTAAAAGAAGGTGTGGATAAATTAAGGGTTGGAATAAAACCAGAAAGCAGAGTTATCGCAAGAGAGTCAACCAAGATATTTGACGAAAAAGATAATATAATTGGCAAGGTAACAAGCGGGACTTTTGGTCCAAGTGTAAAATCACCAATAGCAATGGGCTATGTATCCAATGGTCACACAAAATCTAACACCAAAGTATTTTTACAAATTAGAGGAAAAAAAATACCTGCAAATATTTGCGATATGCCATTTTATAAAAAAAATTATATGAAAGAAGAAGCAAATGTCTGATATTAAATTTTCTAAAGATCACGAATGGGTAAAAATTAGCGGAGATACTGCGATAGTAGGAATAACTAAACACGCAACTGAAATGCTGGGAGATATAGTTTTTGCAGAACTTCCTGAAAAAGGATCAAATATCGAAAAGGATAGCAATGTTGGTGTAGTTGAATCAACTAAAGCGGCAAGTGATATTTATACACCTATTAGCGGTGAAGTAATTGATACTAATCGGTTAATTATAGATGATCCTAGTAAAATTAATTCTGATCCAGAAGGAGAAGGATGGTTTTTCAAATTAAAAGTAAAAGATCCATCAGAAATGAATTCTTTAATGAATAAAGAAGAATATGCAAAGTTTTCAAAAGAAAGTAGTAGTTGATGTTGCATAATTCTAATAGAAGTTTCATAAGAAGACATATTGGCACTTCCAAAGAAGACCAAAAAAAAATGTTAAAACATCTTGGATACAATAGCCTTGACGAATTAATTAAAAATACTGTCCCAGAAAAAATTCTACTTAAAGACGCTCTTAGTATTGGAGAACCAAATTCTGAATATGATGCATTAAGAAAATTAAAAACTATCTCAAAACAAAATCATATTTATTCCAATTTTATTGGAATGGGCTACTACGGAACCTACATTCCACATGTAATTTTAAGAAATATTTTAGAAAATCCAGGCTGGTATACATCATATACACCATACCAGTCGGAAGTCGCTCAAGGAAGATTAGAAATGCTATTAAATTTTCAACAGATGGTAATTGATTTTACGGGCATGGATATAGCAAACGCTTCTCTGCTAGATGAAGGTACAGCAGCAGCAGAAGCTATGGGTTTAAGTCACAGAATAAATAAAAAAGATACCAAAATAGTTTTTATTTCTAAAAATTGCCATCCTCAGACAATTGATATTGTTCAGACCAGAGCAGAACCAATGGGTCTAAAAGTTGTTGTGGGAGAGGAAGATACTGATCTAGAAACAATTTCAGAAGATATTGTTTGTGGTATTATTCAATATCCAGGAACTTTAGGAGATATTAATGATCCAAGTGAGGCAATAAGCAAAATTCATAAAAAAAATGGTAAAGCAATTCTTGCATGTGATCTTCTAGCTTTAGCGCTACTCAAAACTCCTGGAGAACTAGGGGCTGATATTGCTATTGGAAGTTCACAAAGATTTGGTATTCCAATGGGATACGGAGGTCCTCACGCAGCATTTTTTGCCACAAAAGATGAATACAAAAGAGCAATTCCAGGAAGAATAGTTGGTGTTTCAGTAGATCGTCATGGAAATAAAGCTTACAGGCTGGCATTACAAACAAGGGAACAGCATATAAGAAGAGATAAAGCCACAAGTAATATTTGTACTGCTCAGGCTTTATTAGCAATAGTATCAGCAGCTTATGCAATTTATCATGGTTCAAAAGGGATTAGAACTATCTCTGAAAGAGTTTCACAGTTAGCAAATAATTTTGCAAACAAATTAAAACAAGCAGGATATGAACTTTTTTCAGACCACTTCTTTGATACTGTCACAGTTAAAACAAAGGAAAAAACAGAAAAGATATTTCAAAATGCTTTAGATCAAAAAGTCAATGTTAGAAAAGTAAATTCAGAAATGTTAGCGGTTTCCTTTGATCAAAAGAAAAATGTCTATAGAGCCAACCAATTACTTAAAATATTTAATTGTGCAGAATCTATAAAAGAGAATCCAAATGAAAGTTTACCAAATTTACCTGATAAATTGTTAAGAACATCTAGCTATTTAGATCACCCAGTATTTAACAAGTATCATTCAGAAGTCGAGATGGTCAGATATCTAAAAAGGCTAGAAGAGAAAGACATAGCACTAAATAGATCGATGATAGCTTTGGGGTCTTGTACGATGAAATTAAATGCAGTAGCGGAAATGATTCCAGTTACTTGGCAAGAATTTTCTCAACCTCACCCATTTACACCTATAGAACAAATGGATGGTTACAGAACTTTGTTTACCGATTTGAAAAATTGGTTGAGATCAATTACTGGTTTTGCTGGAATTTCTTTGCAGCCTAATGCAGGAGCTCAAGGTGAGTATGCAGGATTAATGGCGATAAGAAAATATCACATTGAAAGAGGTGAAAAAAATAGAAATGTTTGTTTAATACCAAGTTCAGCACACGGGACTAATCCAGCAAGTGCACAGATGGCTGGAATGAAAATTGTTGTTATAAATTGTGATGAAGAAGGAAATGTAGATTTTGAAGATTTAAAAAAAAAATCACAACAACACTCAGAAAATCTAGCTGC